>JACCDR012354340.1_pt1 | contig 10157 bp, 10 predicted proteins | sample 7446431 | NCBI WGS metagenome assembly JACCDR01 (sample SAMN15323443, study PRJNA562643) | freshwater metagenome | isolation source: river surface water | place: USA:Blue River Watershed | collected 2017-08-17 | reverse complement strand
TAGTAAAAGGAATTCTTAATCCACAAGAGCTAATAAGGGAAGCTCTAACCCTAGCTCTCAAGTGGGAAGCCTCCCTAATAGGAGTAGAGAGTGTAGCTTATCAACAAACTCTAGCTTTCTGGATCTCCTACTTCAAGAGAGAGTATGGCTTCTCTGATGACCTCAGGATAGTAGAACTCTCTCCACATGGTAGAAGTAAAGAAACCCGTATTCGTACATTTGTTCAAAACCTCTACTCTCAAATCCACTTCTTAGCCTGTCCAGAAGTAAGAAGAGACTTCACTTGGCAAGCCTCCCTCTACAAGATAGGACAGAAGGACAACAAGGATGACCTCTTGGATGCTGTAGCCTACAGTGATGACATCCGTAATGAGTTCTCATACCTAATAGTCCCACCAAAACTAAGGGTAATTGAGAGTTCTTGTAGTGTAGTAAATAACAATTTCTTTTAAGAAGGAAGAATGATGGCTGTCAAATCCACAAATCCAAACCTCTTTATCCCAACTAAGGACTCTCAAGCTAAGGTTGTAGAGTTCCTTCAAAGAGTATTTGATGAACACCGCAAGAATACAGACTACATGAGCAAGATGGAAGCTGTAGATATCGCTTATGCTCGTTACGTCTCCAATCTTGATCCAGTAACAGGTGTTGCTAGAGGAGAAGGTATTGATAGTGCAACCCAACCCGTAGGTGTAGTTAATATGCCTTCAACTACTCCTCCTGTAGTAGTATCTCAGGTGGATAGTATGGTAGCCTATCTCTCAGATGTCTTTCTCTCTGGCTCCCCTATTTTCCCTATTGTTTCTACTCCAGCAAATAAAGAGGATGCAGAGAAGTTAGAAACTCTAATTGATGACCATGCTACCTTAGGTGGCTACGCTCGTCAGCTCCTTATGTTCTTCAAGGATGGGATCAAATACAATCTCTCAGCCCTAGAAGTAGATTGGACCTCCATCGAACAATATTCTTCCCTAGATGAGCTCCTTCAACCAGGTACTAAGAGAGTCGCTAAGGATAGAAAGAGCTACAATAGACTCAAAAGACTTGATCCCTACAATACAATTTGGGACCGCAACACTCCCCCAGGAGATGTAGCTTGTGAAGGGGATTATGCAGGTTACATTGAACTCAAGAGCCGTCCTAAGATGAAGAAGTTCCTTAATCGCTTAAGTGATGATGGAGAAATCTTCAATACTAAGGAGGCTCTTTCTTGTGGCTACACCAGTGGAGAGAGTTCCCTCTACCGTATTCACCCCCAAATCTCTGACTATGTAACAGCTCGAACCCCTAAGAGTGGTATCAACTGGTTCTCATGGTTCACTGGAAAAGAGGATATCGATAATATCTTCCAGGATAATTACGAAGTAGTAACAATCTACGCTCGTATCATTCCTTCTGATTTTGGCTTCTCAACAGCCATGCAGAATACTCCACAAATCTGGAAGTTCCGCCTCGTTAATCAGAAAGTCCTAATCCAAGCTAAGCGTATTGTCTCAGCCTATGACTATCTCCCCATCCTATTTGGTCAGCCCCTAGAGGATGGGCTTGGCTATCAGACCCAGAGTATAGCAGAAGCCACAATTCCCTTCCAAGAAGCTGCTAAAACACTCTTTAATATCCGCTTTAATGCAGCTCGCCGTGCAGTCTCAGATAGAGCAATCTATGATCCAAGTGTAATCTCTCCCCTTGATATCAACGCTCCTGTCCCAGCCCCTAAGATTCCAGCCAAGGTAAATAACCTAGATCCAAGTAAGACTCTCCAGCATGCCTACTATCCAATTCCCTTTGATGCTAGAGGGACTGAGGCTGCCGTCCAAGATGGTCTTACAATTGTATCCTTTGGTAGAGAGCTCAGTGGTCTTAATAACCCAATGAGAGGACAGTTCCAGAAAGGAAATAAGAGTGTTCAAGAATGGACTGACACTATGGCTGGAGCTGATGCTAGGCTGAGACTTCCAGCTCTCACTCTTGAATACCAAGTATTCTTCCCACTTAAGGAAATCATTAAACTCAACATCTTCCAATACGGAGATGATGCAGTAGTTGTAAGTCAGAAAACAGGACAGGCCTATGAAGTTAATCTCACCGCTCTAAGAGATAAAGTCCTAGCCTTCCGAGTAGCTGATGGCTTCACACCAAAAAGTAAGCTCGCCTCAACAGAGAATATCCTAGCTCTTATGCAGATGGTAGGACAATCTCAGCAACTTCAAGCCCAACTTGGTCACATGCTTCCTAATATGTTTGCCCATCTAGCACAACTTATGGGAGTTAAAGGCCTTCAAGAGTACATCCCACAACAAGGAGCCCAAGATGCAAGTGCAGGAAATGTTCCAGTTATCCCCCCTCAGTAAGACAGAGTTAGATGTTCTTACTGAATGCTTCACAAATCCAACAACCCAGAAGTATCTCTTGAATCTTCTAAGGGAAGATACTTACCAACTGGCTACTTTGGGCGCCCTCAATCTTAAGGATGATGAACTGGCCAAGCGTCATATCCTAATCACTGGCCGTATTGAAGTATATTCAACCCTCCTCTCCATTCAGAAAGGTAATACAAAATGAGCTTCTTTGATATGTTTAAGCCTTCTTCTCCTTCCCCTTCCGTAGATAAGGAAGTTAAGATGGGAGATAATACTCCTGATAAGACTCCAGAAGGGAAGATGCCAGGCACTGACCAACTTCCGGCAAATCCTCTTGATGCGTACAAGGAAATGTTTGATAATGCCGCCAAGAACAGTGACATCCAAGCTCCTTCCTTCAAACTAGATTCTGAAACCCTTAATAAAGTCTCTAGTAACATGGATTTTACTAAGGGTATTCCAGAAGAGCTAATGCAGAAAGCTCTTGGTGGAGATGCTGGTGCCCTGCTTAAAGTTCTACAAAGTGCTTCTCAAAACTCCTACAAAGCTGCTCTCGAACACACTACAGCTCTCACTGACACTTTCATTAACCAGCGTGGTGAATATGAAAGCAAGAAAGTGAATGACAATGTGAGACGAGAGCTAACCACTCAATCTCTCTCAGACACTCCTAACTTTGATCATCCTGTAGTAAGAGCAGAACTTACTAGGGTAGCTCAGCAGTTCGCCGCAGCTAATCCTGAAGCCTCTCCTAAGCAAATTGCTGACCAGGCTAAAAAGTATATCTCTGATCTACAGAATGCTCTCTCCCCTTCCTCTCCCACTGCTTCCAAACAGCAAAGCGCTAAGGATACAGATTGGGATACCTACTTTAAAGGTGAATAAGCATGGCACTCGTCTCTGGCATCTTCAACACTAGCAGCACCTTTGGTGCTAATCCGGCTGAATTGAATAAGCGCTCCTTTGCTTCTACAATTCTTCGGCTCTTCCCTAATGGTTCAGCTCCCTTGTTTGCTCTTACTTCTCAAACGGGTAAGAGCAAAGCTGTTTCCTCGACTCATGGTTACTTTAGCAAGACCATGACCTTTATCTCCACCCTTATCAACAATGGTGCAGGCTATGCATCTGGCGCTACTACTATTGTTGTTGATTCTACTACTGGTATGACTGTTGGCATGGTCCTTCAAGTTACTCGTACCAGAGAGAATATCCGTATTACCTCGGTGGATAGCTCGACTCAACTCACTGTTACGAGAGCTTTTGGTCGTGTTGCAGCGGCTGCTATCGTGGATAATGATCCTCTGATCCAAGTTGGTACTGCTTTCGCAGAAGGTTCTACTCGTCCGACTGCTCGTCAGCTCTCCACTACCTACATTGCTAACTACACTCAGATCTTCCGTAATGCTTGGGGCTTGACTGATACGGCAAGAGCTTCTCTGGCTGAGCAAGGCTACAGTAACGTTGCTGAGAGCCGTAAAGACTGTGGTATGTTCCACTCCACGGACATTGAAAGTGCTATCATCTGGGGCCAGCCTAAGATGGACACTTCGGGTACGCAGCCTATTCATGCTACGCAAGGTGTTATTGATGCTATGTATCAATACGCTTCAGCTAACGTGAATGCAGCAGCCTCTACCACTACGTATTCTCAACTGGTTGCTCTGATGGAGCCTGCCTTTACCTACTCGACGGATATGAGCAATCCGAAAGAGCGTGTCCTCTTTGGTGATGCAGATGCTATTCGCATTATCAATGATATTGGGCGCTTGAGTGGTCAAGTCCAAATCACTCAGAATGAAACCTCCTTTGGTATGCATTTCACGAAGTTTAAGTTCTACAAAGGAACTATTAACCTGATTGAGCATCCTCTGTTGAATGGTCTGGCAACCTCTGGTATGGCTCTCATCATGGACATGCCGGCTCTGAAACTGGCTTATATGGATGGTAGAGATACCAAATCGGAAGAATATGGAGCTAGCGGTACTATTGTTGAGAGTGGTACTGATGGTGTTGGCGGCTCTCTCACTTCTGAACTTGCTGTGGAACTGGTCAATCCGTATAGCTGCGCTCTTGTGACTGGTCTTACGGCTGCTGCTTAATACCTGCCTCCCTCTTGCCCCTCCCTTAGTGGAGGGGATTTTTTTATCTATAAGGAGTACAAAGTGGAAGAAAAGAAGAAGGAAGAAGGATACAAAGTCCTTAGAACTCAAGGCTATCAATTTGGTAATAAAAAAGTTCTGCTTAAAGCAGGAGATAGATATGTTCCAAAGACTCCACAAGAATCTAAAGAATGTGATCACTTCTGCAAGCACTTTCTAATGGAGAAGTAAGATGGATTTCTCAGAGGTAGTGGCTCAAGTCTTAGATATTACTAAGCGTCCAGATAAACAGACTCAGACTGAAGTAGCTGTTAATGCCGCTATCACTGAGTTCCTCACCCGTAACAGCTTCTCTCAAGATCTTGTAGAAGCAACTGTAGCAATCTCTAACACTGAATATTCAAACACTGTCGATCTTTCTACAGAAACTACACGCTTCAGAAAATTCAAGTATGTTAAGCTAGAAGGGCTCCTTTCCTACCTTAAGCCAATTGCACATGAGAATGTATTCTCTCCCTCTGGCTACATGCAGAAAGATGTGTATTACATCACAGGAAGAACTCTCACCACAATTCAAGCTTACCTAGCTTCCAATCTTGAAGTAGGTTATTACCAATACCCAACTACTCTCTCAGGTACTGATACTCACTGGCTCCTTGACCTTAATCCTTATTGTGTCATTGATAAAGCAGCCTCCCGTATCTTTAAGACAATTGGTGACGATAATTCCTTCAAAACACATCTAGCTATGGCTGAGGAACAGTATAAAATTGTAGTTAGAGCCCTAGTTGATGGAGTAAGCTAACATGACTGCATTCACTCCAAGGAATTCCACTTCTATCGCTGGCTCCCAAAGTGCAGCCTTATCTGGTAAGATGGATAAGACTGGCATCACTCCCGACTCTACTACTCTTGTTTATAATGAGAGTACTAGGGTCGTTACTTTGTCTGCTGTTTCAGGTAGTTTTGATATCTACATTCAAGGTGTTAAGCACACTAAGACTGTAGAAACGCTCCTTCATGCCACAACAGGCTCTGGGCACTTCTTCTACTTTGATGAGACAGGAACCTTTGTAACTTCAACTACACCTTGGGATCTTCTCCTTCATGCTCCTGTAGCCTACGTCTTCCAAGATACCACTAATGGAAGAAGAATCTGCTTTGATGAAAGACATAACGCAGGTAGGGATGTTTATTGGCATAGAAACCAACACTTCGCAGAGGGTACTAAAGCCCTAAGTGGCTTTGGAGTTGGAGGTTATACTCTAGCTGATGGGAGCGCTGACAGTGCTGTAACCTTTAATATTGCTACCGGCCTCTTGGCTGATGAAGATATTGAGATTGACACAGAGGTTCTAGCTGATAGTGGTCCTTATGTTCTTCTAAGGAGAGATGGCGCCTCTGGTGCTTGGATCTTTACTAGAACTTCAGTTCTTCCTTTCTTTTACTCTGGTAATAACCTTCAGTATAACCAGAACACTGGAGCCACCTGGCAACTCACTAATGTAACTGAGGATTATTATGTCAACTATTACGTATTTGCCATTCCAGCTCTCCCACAGGCTGATGTAACTCCAGCTCCTGGTGCTGTCCAACAACTTGTCATTATTGCTGGTCAAGCTATTCACGCCTCTCAATCCCTAGCTAGTGCAGAAGGAGTTGGATCTCTCAGTTGGGGTACTGTTCCTTTCCAAGAACTTTGTCCTCTCTATCAAATTCAATTCCGCTTTAACGCTTCAGCTCCTAGTGCATACACCAATACTGCAAGATGTGCTATTACAGCCATTACTCGTCTTGTAGCTAATGCAGCTTCTATTACTGCAGGAGCTTCTACTGCTGACCACGGGGCGCTCTCAGGTCTATCTGACTTAGATCACCCAGCCTCAGCCATTATCAATACACCCTCTGGTAACCTAGTAGCTACCGATGTTCAGGCAGCTCTAAATGAGCTACAGAGTGATGTTGATACGCGCTCCCTAAGCACTCATAATCATAGTGGTGTATATGAGCCTGCCAATGCTAATATCCAAACTCACATCGCTTCCACTAGCAATCCTCATGCAGTAACTAAGAGCCAGGTTGGTCTAGGAAACGTTGATAACACCAGTGATGTAAATAAGCCAGTAAGCACTGCCACTCAGACAGCTCTCAATTTAAAAGAAGATACTGCAAATAAAGGTGTAGCTAATGGTTATGCTCCTTTAGATGCTTCAGCTAAGATTGCCTCCACCTATATTCCTTCTCTAGCCATCACTGAGTATCTAGGTAACTTCACAGATACGACTGCGGCTTTAGCAAATGCTACTGTTAATGCTTCCCAAAGAGGTGACTTCCTTACAGTAGATACTGGAGGGGGTGAGAGCTGGATTGTTACAACAGATAATCCAACCCTCATTGGGCATATTACTAAACTAAGTACCTCAGGAGCCGGGGCTGTCTTGAGTGTTAATGGTTATACAGGAACTGTTAGCCTAACTAAAACAGATATTGGCCTTGGTAATGTAACAAATGACGCTCAGCTTAAGAGTGCCTCAAATCTTTCTGATCTTGCGGACGCTTCTGCTGCAAGAACAAACCTTGGCTTAGGCAGTATTGCTACTCAGGCAGCTTCTTCTGTAGCTATTACTGGTGGGACTATTTCAGGTCTTACCTCTTTTGCTAATGCAGGTAATACAACCTTAGGAGATGCAGCGGGAGATACTGTCACTATAAACGGAACAGCAATCTCAATTCCCAATGGCTTGAACATTGACTCTAATACTCTTGTAGTAGATGCTACAAACAATAGAGTTGGAGTAGGTACAGCAACTCCCTCTACTACCCTTCATGTAGCAGGAACCTTCTTAGTTACTGGTACAGCTCAGATTGGTGATACTGGTAGTGATACCCATAACATCTATGGCGACACTACTATTAACCTTGCTGGTGGTTCTAATGTTGTAATCACTGGAACGAATACAGCAGTTCCATTCCAGATTGCAAATACCACGGATAATACAAGTGGGATGATTGCGTTATCAGGAACAAACGCTTCCACTTCCACTACACAAACAGCTCTCCAAACTGTAACAACTTCTATCAATCCAGTTCCTACTGGTGGTGTTGATCTGCCTAACTTCTATGGTATGCAGATGAATCCTACCTTTAACAACTCCACAAATATCACAACAAGCCGTGGTGTGTTTGCTAGATTTGATGGGGGAGCCTCTTTTACAGGAACTCATACCACACATATTCAATACCAGTCAGCTGGTATTAGCCTTAATGGAGCAGCTACAGGTAAAATCACAAACTATCGAGCTTTTCAGGTAAATGACGTAACACTCCATGCTACTAATGGTCCTGTAACAAGTGCTGCCTATTCCTTTGAAGGACAGCTAACAGCAGGAACTGGTAAGCGTAATCTCAGTATGAGTGGTACAGCAATTAACTATCTAAATGGGGCTACCTTAGTAGGAACCTCTACAGATAACACAGTTGATAAACTCCAAGTCAATGGAGGTCTTGCTGCTGCTGGTACTGTTACTGATCCTTCTACACGAGGTAATGTAACAATCAATAAACCTATTGGGAGAGTTAATGTAGATTATTCATCTCAGACAGTAGTAGTTACTAATAACCTTGTGACTGCTAATAGTATAATTGTTGCTACTGTAGCAGAAACGGGTCCAGCAGCTGACAAATATGTAACTGGAGTAACCGCAGCAGCAGGTAGTTTTACTATCTCTCTACAGTCTGCTACAGGAGCTGCTCAATCTGTCCCTGTTAATTTCATTGTAATGAATCCAATCTAAGGAAGGAGAAAGAAAATGGCAATTCAAGCATCCCTTACGTATAAAAGCATCCCTATCCAAGATGCTTATATCTCCATTATGCAGATTGCAGGAGGTAAGATGTATGGTAACTGGAGTGGTAGAGTAGGAGTATTTGCTAATTCCTCCTTAGCTCGTATCAGGGAAATCTTAGTAAAGCAAGCTGTACCTGCTGTCCCCCCGATTCCTGCTATTCCAGCAACAGCTGAGAATCCTTCCGTTCCAGAAGTACCAGGAATTCCAGAGCAGCCTGCTGAATACCAATATCTCCAACCTGATCCTATCTTCACTTTTGATATCTCAGTTCCTTACTCTCCCACAGAACTTAATCCTTACGTTCTCATTTATAACAAGGTAAAAGAACTCTCTGATCTAACCAATGTAATGGATGTCTAATATGACTGAGGATCGTAGAAAGAATTATGGGAGCGTAGAAGATCCTGAGTTCTTCATTCGCTTAGATAATCACATCAAGAAAGAGGAAGAAGATAAACAGGAGGTAATGGATCGTATGGACAGAATAGAGAATGATCTGCGGCCCTTAAGTAGAATGTACTGGGCTATTCTAGGGAGTGGTTCTGTAGCTGCCCTCCTTCTCCTCACGCTCCTTTATATCTACCAAGAAGATAAAGGAAATCTCTCTGCCATGCAGCAAGCTATATATAGACAGGGTTTAGCAATTGAACGTCTATTAGCTAGTCAGTCAGCTATGGAAAAGGACATTGATAGGATTGAGAGAAAATGAGAGCACAACTTCTAAGACTTGAAACTTCAGATCAAGGGACGTTTGGAGTCTTAGAAGCTCCAGGCTTTTCTTGCCACATCACAGAGCTCCCTTGGAGGGATAATGTTAAACAAAGAAGCTGCATCCCTTCAGGACTCTATGAGTGTAGATGGCACAAGAGTCCTAAATTTGGATATGTTTATAAAGTCTTCGATGTACCTGATAGAAGTGAGATTCTCATTCACGTTGGTAATTACGCCGGAGATAGTGATAAAGGATTCAAAAGTAACTCTTATGGATGTCTGCTACCTTCACTAAAGGTAGGCTACTTGGGAGGCCAAAAAGCGGGACTCCTTTCCCTTCTAGCTCTCACTAAGCTAGTAGAGTTCTTTAACAAACAACCCTTTGATTTGGAGATTATAAATGCTTACGACGCTCCTAGCTCTCTTGAGCTCTAGTGGTATCGGTTCTATCCTAGGTCTAGTTGGTGGGCTTCTCAATCGTAAGATTGATATTCAGGCTAAGAAGGAAGATCATGCTTTTGAACTCGCAAAGCTCGACAAGCAAAAAGAGTTTCTCCAACTTGAATATGAGACAAGAACAGCAGTTGCCTCTATTGAGGTTGAGAGCGAAGGCTATAAGGCTCTCTCCGCTAGTTACAATTTCGCAGCGCCTGGCGACTCTAATGGGTTTGTAGATTCTATCTCAAAGCTTATCCGCCCTCTCCTTACCCTCTCTTTCTTCTGCCTTTCCTCTTATATTCTCTATAAAATAACAATTCTAATTGGTGATATGGAGAATATTTCAGATGAGCAATTGTTTGGTTTATGGAAACAATGTATTGAGTGGGTATTCTTTCAATCTGGCGTAGCTATTGGCTGGTGGTTCGCAATGCGCCCTGGTAAGCACCCTACTTTTAAGAACTAAGAAGGATAAATAGAAATGCCCTCCTCCTCACAAAGATATCCTCTTGCCACTCCAGATGGTAAAGCAATCCCTTTAGATACTATCCGTCCTCTAGGATTTTATCTCTTAGACTTCACTACAGGGGCTGCTTCCTCCATTACAATCCCCTCTAACATTGAGATTCTCTCTATTCAATCTACTGAGGATTGTGTAATTTCCTTTAGTGGAACAGCTAATGTCCCTTCCTCAGGAGTCC
>JACCDR011771732.1_pt1 | contig 10158 bp, 23 predicted proteins | sample 7446431 | NCBI WGS metagenome assembly JACCDR01 (sample SAMN15323443, study PRJNA562643) | freshwater metagenome | isolation source: river surface water | place: USA:Blue River Watershed | collected 2017-08-17 | reverse complement strand
GCCTCTTTCGCCGGCCGGGCCCGGCTCGCCTTGGCGGCCTGGCTCCGCCGCGCACGCGGCGAGCAGGATGGTTGACGTGAGGAGGGCCTGGAGCGTCAGCGTCGTCTTCATGAGGAGCACCTTACCCCGCCCTCCCCCGGAAGCGAACCTCAAGCCAGCCTCTCGTAGTGGCGCCGCGCCTCCAGCGGTATCGACTCGAACTCGAACAGGCGGCACGCCGCGCCGGTCTCCAGGGCCAAGCAGGGGTGGTACCAGCCGGACGGGTCCCAAGCCGCCTCGCCGCCCGGGCTCCACTCGCCGGGCGCCACGACCAGCACGAGTGGCGCGCCGACGGCGTAGCGCGACCACACCTGGCCCGTCCTGTCGGCCCTGGGGCCCTTCAACGCAAGCGCTCCATCGTCGGGTCGTTCTCCCACCAGGACTCGCGCGGCGACGCCCTCCAAGCGTCCTCGGTGGCCACGCAGGCCGCGGCCCCGTCGGCCCCCTCGAGGTTCGGGTACAGCGCGTTGCTCGTGGACCCCGGGTCGAAGTCCAGCGCCAGGCACGGGTGCGCGTGCTGCTCGTGGTCGGCGTTGTGCCTGTGGTGCGGCCTCCCGGGCCCGACCACCAGCACGGTCAACGGCCGCGCGGCCGGCCTCCCGAACTGCGGGTTCGGCACCAACGCCCAGACCTCGCCCGTCCTGTCCTTCGGGGTCACGCGAGCCTCGCCCAGCGGGAGACAGCGGCGCCCTCCAGGTCGTCCGCCTCCAAGAGCTCGAGCTCGTGCCCCTCGAGTTCGAACATCTCGTCGGCCGCCCCGGCCGTCAGCTCGACCGCCGGGTGGAACAGCAGCGCCCCGCCGTCCGCCGTCCTCTTGGCGCGCGCCGGCCCCACGACGTGGAACACCTCCTCGCCGGCCGCCCACGTTTGGCCCGTCCTGTCGCGCTTCACGCGCGCCCTCGGCCCTTCAAGGCCTCCCCGGCGCTCCATTCCCCCGGGCCGCCCCACCAGTCCTCCGGGTGGCGCCGGTATTTCCTCGAGAGGTAGTCGACGGAGTGCTCGAACCCCGTGCCGACGAAGGACGGGTCGACGTTGTCGAGGTACAGCACCGTGGCCGTCGGCCCGTCCACGCGCAGCACCAGCAGCACGTTGCGGTTGTCGGGCCTCCCGAGCGCGTCCCCGGGCTCCGGCGCGATGAGCATCAGCGCGGTCTCACGCTCGCGCCGCCGCCGCAACCCGCCCCGGCTGGCTCGTATCCGAGCACACGCTCGCCTTGGACGCGGAACCGGTGGTGGCAGCAAAACTCGCGCGAGCCTTCGTCCCAGCACGAGGTCGCCGTGTCGCCGCTGTAGCTGGCGCTCCCCCGCCCAGTGGACCACGCCTGGCCCGACGAGTGCGACCAACACTTCACGTCGGCTTTGGTCGTGCTGCATTGCAGGAACACAACGCTCCGGAGCTCGCCGTCGTCGGACCGGACCGCGCGCGCCGGCAGGAACGCGAAGGTCGGGTGCGTTTCCAGCTCGGACAACGCCGCCCCGCGCCAAGCCGCTTTGTCGTCCTCGGAGGCTTGGTTCGCGCCGGCCTGCGGGTTGTAGCCGCGCCGCGACGGCTCGAAGGCCCCGCCGATGTCTTTAGCGACCTGTTGGCAGGCGGTCAACGTCACCAACGCGAGGATGAGCGGAGTTGTCTTCATGCGTTTGAGGTTACCGTGACTCGAGGGTAAAACGAACTACTCCTGACAAAAACCGCGTTTTCCCGGGGGAGGTGGCCGCCTAGTAGGGTCGTCGGGGCGGCCGTCGTACTCGGGGTCCCCGAGGAAGCCCTCCCCGTCGGTCCACAACGCCCAATCATCGGCCTCGTAGACGTGCGTGCGCGCCCCGTCGAAAAGGTTGACGGCCGGGTAGACCCAATGGCGGTCGTCCCGCTTCGCGTCCCCGACGACGAGCAGCAAGCGCGTGGAGGACGCCCACACCTGGCCGAGCCGGGAGGGCAGGCTCAAACCACCCTCCGGAAGCTCGGCCAGGTCTCGGCCTCTTCCTCGAGCGTCTGGTCGGCCAGCTCGCGCAGGTGACCCACCTGGGCGTCCTGCAGGCGCACGGTCGGGTGGTTGGCGAGCACGTACTTGCTCGCGAGCGGGCCCGGCGCGCCCGTCACGACGTACAGCAGGCCGTCGTTCTCCCACACCTGCCCGGTCCTGTCGGGGGCGACGCGCTTCACGGCGCGTCCCACGGCTTGGTGTAAGCGCAGAGCCACCCGCGGCCGACGTTCGGCTTGAACGCGCCGCCCTCGTCGCCGTACGCGCGCGGGTGCAGCGGCGCCACCCACAGCACCAGGACGCCGAAGCCGACGTCGCCGACCCCGTGCCTGCGCTCCGCCGCCAGCAGGTAAAGCGTCCCGCCGCGGTGCGCCCTCACGTCCCCGACCTTCACCCTTCCCACTCCCGCGTGTAGACCTCGAACCAGTCGTCCGGGATGTCGTTGACCCTGCCGGCCCACTCCCCGCACGCGTTGGCGGGCGCCGCGTCCAGCGTCAAGGCGGCGAAGGCGTCCTTGTACCGCTCGCTCCGGCGGAGCAGCAGGTACAGCGTGCCGTCCTCGGCGTCGACCCTCAGGCCGCCGGGCTTCAAGTCCCCTCCCACGGGGCGGTGAAGCAGTCGAGCCACTCGAGCGAGAAGTCGTGGACGTCGCCGGGCCTGAACGGCATGGCGCCCCACGACGCGACCACGAGCGCGCGGAAGCCTGAGGTCACTGCGGGGCCACGGTCCTTGCCCGGGCCAACCAGCAGGTAGAGAGCCTCGCACGTGTCGTCGAGCCTCACGTCGCCGAGCTTCACGGGCAGCTCCTCTCTTCGGTGTGCACCTCGAGCCAGCCGGCGCCGAAGTCGACGACCTCGCCTGGCTTGTACCACCCGTCGTCGCCCTCGACCACCACGAGCGCGGCGAACCCGGGGGTCGTCGCGGATTGACGGCTCGGGCCGAGCAGCAGGAACACGTCGCGGTGGCGGACGTCCGTCCTGAAGTCGCCGGGCTTCAAGTGTCCTCCCACGCCGTCGTCTGCGCCGCTAGCCAGGCCTTCGACAGCACGTGGAACTTGCCGGCCGACGCCGTCGTGTTGCCTTCCGCGCGCAGGGTGACCGCCCTGAACGACGGCGCGAACCCCTCTTCGTGCTCGAGCTCCCTGAGCAGCAGGAAGGCGGCCGTGCAATGCCCGGCCACCTCCCACACGCGCACGTCCCCGGCCTTCAAGTCCAGCACGGGCGGGTGAAGTCCTCAAGCCAGCACGTCGCCATCTCCATCACGACCCCGGCCGGGTAGAAGCGGTCGTTGGAGGTCAGCGAGAGCGTCAACCAGCCCGCCTCGCCGAGGTACGTCCGGGAGGGGCCGATGATCAGGAACACCACCTCGAAGTCGGGGGACTCGCGCACCTCGCCGGCCTTCACGGCTTTTTTCGCGGGCATGGGCGGATCGTGCACCGTTTGGTCGGCGTGTTTAGCTCTCGACGGCCACCGTGTCGTGCAGAAGCCACTTCTCGGCGAGGAACATGCGTTGGCCGTCGTCGAGCGCGAGCACGTCCCAGCGCCTCCACGGCGCGCTCGGGTCCTCGCCGATGAGCAGGTACAAGCGGCCGTCGTGCCGGGCCTTCCTCACAGCGCCCGGCCTCAAACAACCCTCTTCCAGAACGGCCCGTAGCCGCTGATGTAGATCGAGAGGACCCTCCCGGGTACGAAGTCGTGACCGTTGTCGGCCAGCACGAGCGTCAGCCAGTCGTTGTTCTCGTGCTGGCTCAACAGCACCAGCATGACGCCTCCTTTCTCCCAAACCTGGCTCGACTCCGTCACGCGATCCTCTTCAGATAAAGCGGCTGATCACGTTACCACGTTAACCACGACAACCGAACCGACGACTCCTTCGCGGATATCTACGCCTAACCTCCTCATGAGTCAAGCCAGCGATTACCTCGAGAACGCATTGATCAACCACCTCCTCAGGGGCGTCTCGCTCCCGTCGCCGTCGAACGTGTACGTCGCTTTGTACACGAGCGCGCCTTCGGACGCGGGCGACGGCGTCGAGCTCCACACGTCTGGCGGGTATTCGAGGCAAGCGGCCACGTTCGGCCCGCCGTTGACGGGGTCCACCGGGAACATCAACGTCATCACGTTTGGGCCCGCCACGACGCCTTGGGGAACCTTGACGGCTTTTGGGGTGTTCGACAACGCGGTGAGCGGGTCAGGCAACCTTTTGATCCACAACGTGTTGAGCGCTTCCATCTTGATCAACAGCTCGGACTACGCGCAGTTCGCCTCCGGCACTTTGCAAGTCAGCGTGTTCTAGGCTAGATGTTGCCTGAATGGCGATCTCGTCGATCACGCAACGTGGCACCGGCGTAAGCGGCGCTAGCTCGACCACGCTTACTCAAACGCCGGGCGGCACCGTAACGGCTGGCGCCATCCTTACGACCATGGTCGTCACCCGCGAAAACGTCGCGGTTTCGTCCATCACGGACGCCGTCGGCAACGTGTGGCAGTTCGCTGGCAGGTACTCGAATTCCACGAGCGGCGTCGCCCACGTGGAGCTTTGGGTTTGTCGGGTCGTCAACGAGCTCGCCTTCGGGACGGTCATAACCGCGACGTTCGCCGGCGCTGTCGTCGACAAATGCATGGCGACGCGCGAATGGAGCGTCGCTGCCGGCAAGACCTTGATTCAAACAGCCGAAGCGTCGGCAGTGGGCAACGAGGTTAACGCCGCGAACGGATTCGGCTCGGCGAACTACATGTCTTTGACGAGCAAGCAACGCGCTTACCTCCGCGTGCTCGCCAAGCAAGCGAACTCGACGACGAACATAACGCCGACGGCCTCGTACACGAACTGGGGCATCACCATCCGGTCGCGCAACAACGCGAGCGCGATCATCGCGCGCGGGGAACTGCGGACGCTGACGGCGACTGGCGAGACCTCCAACCCGACCCTCGCTGTGTCGGGCGACACGGCCGGCATGTTCTTTGCCCTCGAAGAGGCGGACGCGGCGCCCGCGGTCATCTCGGTGTCGCCGGACGCCGGCGCGCGCAACAGCACTCACGCCGTCACGATCACAGGCCTGGCGTTTCGTGCCGGAGCCGCGGTCACGTTGTGGAGGGGCGGCGTTCAAGTCGGAACAGCCTCCAGCGTCAACGTTTCCAGCGATTCGACGATAACGTGCACTTTCCCTTCGTTGTCCGAAGGGTCCGTCGACGTCCTCGTCACGAACACCGACGCGTCGACCAGTGGTTCGACCGGCAACGCCAAATTCACGTATTACATCCGAAACCCGGCCGCCATCCCGCTCGGCAGCAGATACAAGCTCGGATTCACAGACCGATACGTGTCCGGAACATGGACGGCTGATGTTTCCACCGACCGGATGGGGCAGGCAACGGTCGCGGACCGGCCGACGAAAACTCTAACGCCGGGCGGGTTTCCGGTCCTTACGTTCGACGGTGTCGACAACCTCGACGCGTTGAATTTCTCGGTCAACAACAGGCTCAACACTCTTTTCGCGTTCCCGACGGCGTCGAACTACGAACGCATGTTCGGGTGCGTTTTCAAGAAGACCGCGACAGTTCCGAGCACGTTCGGCACGCTTTGGTCGGCCGGGAACTCCAGCGTCACGTTGAACCCGTTCAACCAGCTGGTGCGTTGGGACCACAACACGCCCAGTTACGTCCAAACCGAGTCGACAGTCACGGTCAACGACGGCAATTGGCACACGCTGATCGTTGTCTCCAAGGACGCGACCACCGGCACCGTTCTCTACATCGACAACTCCCTGCAAGCAAACACGCTTGCACGGCTGTTCGGTGAACCGACGGATTGGGGAGCTTCGTCGGTCGTCACCCTTGGCGGCGGTGTAAGCGGCAGTCTGGGCTGTCTCACATTCGCGCATACCGAGCCTAGCGGAACGTTTTCGCCGTCTCAGGTCGCCGACGTTCACAACGCTTTGCTCGAATGGGTGCAAGGCGCGCCGGCCTCCAAAAACGTGGTTGGATCCGCTTCGTTCTCGCTCGCGACCTCCGCGCGCCTGAGCGCAGTCAAAGGCTTAGCGGCGTCAGCCGGGATCGCGTTCGGCGCAAGCGCAAGCGTGTCGCTCGCGGAGCTCACCGTCGCGCAAGTTGCTGGGCAAGCGATGATCGGCGTCGCCGCTTTAGGCGCCGCTTCGCGCGGGCCCAAACTTCTCAAAGGCAGTTCGAACATCTCCTTCCAAACGGTCGCTTGGCTATCCGGGACCGTGGGGACCGGATACCACCCAACGGTCGAAGGCAGCGTTCTTCACTGGCGTGAGGCCGATTCGGCCAACATGGTCCTTTCGGGAACGTCGGTCGTCACTTGGCCGAACGACAGCGACGATACTAACCCGAGCAAAAATCTCACGCAATCGGCCACGGGCAGTCGGCCGACCTTCAACCCGAACAATTCGATGTTGCGAGGCATGCCGTCTGTCGATTTCGACGGCATCAACGACGTGCTCGACTCTGGTTTGTACACCGGGTCCCAACCGACAACGTATTACTTCGTTAGCGTGTGGGGGGCGCACGGCGCCAACATCCTTATGGACGACCCCCCGACGGCATTGGGGTCCGCGCACGACCTGAGCAATCTCACCGGTAGGCAACTGCGCGCCGCCGCCGTCAACCCCGGCGGCCACCTCCCGCGCGCGGGCGAACCGTTCGTCCTCTGCGCCGTCTTCAGCGGGTCAGTGTCGAGGATGTACCTCGGCGACCCCGACACTGCCACGGGCGGCGGTTCAAATTCGTCTCTGAACGATTCGATCCGGATCGGTGCCGGAAGCGGCGGTTCAAACTTCTTCAGCGGGTCCATCGCGGCCGTCGGCGCTTTCAGCGCGTCTCACGACCAAACCGCTCGACGCCGCGTGTTTGATTACCTTTACAACAAATATATCGAGGAAAACAGCCCGGCTAAGCTTTACCCCAGCTACTGGTGGCGTGCCCCTTTCCTTTCGAGCTCGTTTTGGTTTTCATCCGCCCCGGGCCGCGCTTCGTTCGGGGCCGGGGACCTCGACAGCGCTGTCGCGCTGACCCCGGGAACGCTCATAAACGGCAAAGCTCCGGCGCGTTTCAACGGCTCCACGAGCTGGATCGACGGTCCGAGCGCTTCCCTTTTGGGGACCTCGAGCGGCAGCTTGGGCGTTTACTTCCAAGCCGATTCCGCGGCAGCGAGCGGGAGTTACGACGCTATCCCTTCTATCTTAGGAACCCACAACGGGATCCTCGCTTTGGGGTTCTCGAACGCCGGCGTCACGTTCGGTTACGATTCAGTCGTCGGCGACGGGCAAGTGAGTGTGCCGTGCGCGACCGGGTCCTACCATTTCGCACAAGCCGCATGGGACGGTTCGAATATTCGTTTGAGAGTCGACGACGGCTCATGGGTAAGCTCGTCGTTGGGTCCGATCGATCCATCGTTCGCGTTTTCGTTTTTCCGTGTCGGCATCAACAGCGGGAACAACCGCTTTTTCAGCGGTTCTATCCTTGAGATCATCGCAAAAGATCGTTCTTTCGAGACTCCGGAGTGGGACCATTTGCACAGTTACATGCTGTCACATTACGACCAAATCCGCGAAGCCAACGCGTCTGCCGGCGTTTCGATCTCCGCGTTCGGTCGCCCGAACAAGATCGCCGGCGCGCGCGCTGAAGGCATGCTTCGCTTCGGCGCCGAAGGTAAAGCAGCCAAGCTTCTTGCTTTGAAAGGTGACGCGCTCGTGTGTTTAGACGGTGCTGGCCGCATGAACAAGCTGTCCGCAATAACAGGCGACACCCGCTTTGGGCTTGATGCCCGCGGGAAAGCGAGCAGGGCAGCCGCTATGAAAGCGACCGCCGGAGTGGGCTTCGAGACTAGCGGTTCGCTCGCGAACGTTTTCATTGAAGAGCCATCGCCTTCGAACCCCATTTTTCTTCGCCCTCGCGCCCGCGGTTCGTCTTCGCAACCGATTCGCGACAACGGGTTGCAAATCGAGGCAATTTTGACTTCGGTCAACAAACAACCGCCTGTTCACAGGGTGCGCGGACGACAAACGCTTCACGAAACGGTTGGTAACCTAACCGTGCGTGCCAAACTCGCGGAACGCAATGTTGTCACCGCGAGCGTGATCGTGGAATCATCTTTTTTGCGGGTTGCTGGGCTTCAACCGAAGCGTTGAACGAATTGCGTTCGAACGACACCGCGCTCTTATTTATTGAAAGGGACGCGAATGGAAACTATCGACCTCGACATCGACGAAACGAACGAGCTGTCTTTCAAACTCAAGATCGAAGGAACCGCTCACGGCGGACGTGTAACAGCGCGCTTGTTCTGTGAAAACCAAGAAGGGACACAACACGCTTTCTCGGGTTGCTTCGGACAAGAGGCTGACACCGTCGTTTTCCAAGTCCCGCGTATGCACAACGTGCTTTCGGAAGGCACGTACTCTGGCTGGGTCGAGGTTGTGGTGGACAGCAAGCAATTTGTCCCTATCAAGTTCGATATCGCCTTCAAGAAGCCGGTGAACGTCCAAATGGAGAGCCTAACGAAAGCAAAACCGGCAAAACCGCAATCGACCGTGCAAGTGGAATCGATCCAACGCGTCGTGAAAGCCGAGCCCGGCAAACAGACTTTGAAGGAGTGGTACAAGTCGGTCCGCAACCCTTAAGCAACTCTCGAGGAGCCGTGCACGCCTTCGTCCCAGGACCACGCTTCGCCCCATTTCTCCTCGCCCCACTCCATCAAGCGGCCGACCTCGTAGGACGGGTCCCGGGCTTCGAGGACCAGCACGGGGTGGAACAGCATCGAGCCCATGAGGGCTATGCGCGGCGCCCTGAGCACGAGCACGGTGACGAACGGGTCGCGCGACCAGACCTGCCCGGCGCGGTTCACCGGCGCCACCGCGGGAACCCGATGAAGTTCGGGCGCCACCGGCGCCACCCGAGCTCGACGAGCGGCGGCCCGTCGCCCCACCCGAGCATGAGCGTGCAGCTGCCGTCCTTGAAGAAAAGGACCGTCAGGGGGCCGAACGAGGCCGAGCTCCTTTTCACGCGACCCTCTCGATCGAGTCCGAGCCGAGGCGCGCCATCTCCTCGAGGCAGTGGTCGGCGAACTCGGACAAGAGCGTCGGCTCGCCGCGCGCCAGGTCCCACCCCGGGTGCAGCCAGATGGCCCCCATGACGGCCGTCGCCGGCCGGAACTCGCCGCCGTGGGTGACGAGCACCAGCTTCGCGAAGAAGCGCCAAATCTGGCCCGTCCTGTCGTTCGCCTTCACGCTATCCTCCGCATGTCGAGCTGGGTCTCCCAAGGGCGGCGGTCGTACTCGCGCTTCCACCCGCGTTCGCCGGGGCGCTTCAAGTCGGCCGCGAGCAGGTTGACGACCGGGTAGCAGGGGATCCCCGCGGCGTCCGGGTCCGACGGGCCCACCACGACGAAGAGCGACCCGTCCCAGTCCCACCACGTCTGGCCGGTGCGGTCGGGCCTCACGCGAGCCTCTTGCAGGAGCGGAGGGTCTCGAGCGCGTCGCCGCCGAGCTCGAGCTGGTTCAAGCGCTCGCCGGTGCGGAGGTCGAGGCAAGGGTGGCACGCGACGTTCACGGCGTTGGGGTCCAAGACCGGCGAGTTGCTGCCTATCTCCGGGGGGCCGACGACCAGCAAGACGTGCCCGGAGTCCGTCCGCTCCCACACTTGCCCGGTGCGGTCGACGTTGGCCACGGGCGGCACGCGCTCCGACATCCTCATCCGACCCTCCTGTACGACGAGCCAAGCGCGTTCGGCGTCACGCGCACGAGCGAGCCCGCTTTCCACGGCCGGACCTCGCCCTCCAGGCACAACGCGTACCAGAGGGAGTGGTTCCACATCCACAGCAACGCGAGCAGCCGGGTCGGCGTCGACGTCCGCTGCCACGATTGGCCGGTTTCCTGCTCCACGTCTAGAACCTACCCTACCGCCCCAGGAAACGAACTTTAGCCGATCCTCTTGTAGCGTTGCAGCTGCGTGTCGCCCACGGCCATCTGCTCCAGCGACACCTGGTCGAGCTCGAAGAGCGGTGCCTTGTCCCCCGTCTCCAGGTCGACCGACGGGTGGAAGGCCCCTGACAGTTTGTCGAGGTCGTACGGCGCCCGCCGCGCGCTGCCGACCACCAAGCGCAAGCGTCCGTGGTTGGACCAGGTC
>JACCDR011415145.1_pt1 | contig 10158 bp, 14 predicted proteins | sample 7446431 | NCBI WGS metagenome assembly JACCDR01 (sample SAMN15323443, study PRJNA562643) | freshwater metagenome | isolation source: river surface water | place: USA:Blue River Watershed | collected 2017-08-17 | reverse complement strand
CACCTCAGCTTGCTCGTTCCCCTCTTCAATTGCTTGTTTCTTAACATCTTCTAATTCAAGATTAGCTGCTTCAGCAGAAATTGCCAAAGATACCAAGTGCCACTTGTTTTTGGGTTTACTTTTTAAGTAGATTCCATGAATCATAGAAATTCCTTTGTTAGACTGTAAAAGAGTGACCGCATCCGCAGGAAGACTTCTCATTAGGATTGTTGAATTTAAATCCTTGTTTCAATAAAGTCTTTTCCCAATCTAGGGTAGAGCCATTCAAATAAACTAAACTCTTTTTGTCTACAACAATTTTGATATTATGCTCTTCGAACACAAAATCTTTATCTCTTGGTAGGTCATCTTCAAATTGAAGAACATAAGAGAATCCAGAACAGCCGCCACCTTTAATCCCAAGTCTTAAATAGGAATTAGGAGTGCCTCGTTTTTCAAGCTGTAGCTTGATCTGTTCAGCAGCTATTGAAGAAACAAAAACCTGTAAAGTCTTTTCAGTTTCCATATTATTCATATATGCAGTATTATATACCCCTAAGTTTCTCTGTAGTTTCAACCACTTCCTCTTCTTGAGGTTCCAACTCAGCAAATCTTGCCTTCATAATTTCATCGGCAGAGATGACGTTTCCAGCTTTGATATCTTCAATGCGGGCCACTAGTTTCTTGACCATCTGATCCGAAAGGTACTGAGCATTGTTAGTAACAAACTGCTCAATACCCTTCGCATCATCAGATACCAATTTGACCTGGGCAATCTTATCGATGCTGTCTGCCTTGCCTCTAGCTTCTTTCCATTGAGCGCGTTTAGCTGCCACCCAGTCTCCTAAAAAGACTTGGTAAATAACTACAACGCCCACTATACAGAGAACGAATTCCAAAAAAGATGCAAACAATGCAGCAAACATTATAATCTACCTCCGTACAAAGAATGTTCTACTAGCTTGATGCACAAGGCATCTAACTTTTCTTTGTCTGGCATTTTGGGTAACGCAGTGCTGGTAAGATACAATTCGTTGAGTTCCTTCTCTTCACGCTCAGCAAATTCAATCAACTGCTCGTAAGACCAGGCACCGTTACGAATGGTCAACAGCTCCTCTCGGTCAGGTCGTTTCACTAGCACTTTACCCGTGGTAAGAATTTCACGGCACATACGAATTAACCTTACTAAATGGTAAGCGTGCTTCGTATCATAACCATACTTCTCTTCAAGGGCAGAACGTGCCGGGTTGCGAGTCTTCTTCCAGTTCTGGTATTGATCCCACTCGCGCTTAGCTCCAGCGTATTCACGCTCAAGCTGCATAAGATGAATGAAGTTATCATCCAATCCGATCTTGCGGGCAGCAGCCATCCAGTGCTGGTCAGAGGTAATCTTTAGCTCAGCCAACATTTCGTTGACCGTGCCTCGAATACTAATCTTCTGAGACTCCTCCAGCCCTTCCATGAAGTCGAACTGGAATCTGTCAAGTTCCTTCTGAACTTCTGCGTTAGCAGCCATCAATTGATCTTGAGGAATCAAGGTCTGCTCTGGCAAACCTAAGCTAGCCCTCGTAGGAGGAACAGCCGGTGGGTTCATGATCCATCGCTTATGAGTCTTGATTCTTTTAAGCTGAGCTACTGAGTAACCCATGAAGGTGAACTTGATTTTCTTAGATAAGAAGTCATCTTTGTGGGCCAAGATTTGTTCACCAATCGGACTCACAATGAAATGGTCCGATGGGTCAGTGTGTAGGACCTCAATGATGTTTGGGTTGCAGTCAGCCGCTAAGTTGAAGAACTTACGAATGTCATAGATTACCGCATCAGGATCGGGGGCCTTTAGCTCGGCTTGCTCAAAGCGATACATAGTCCCCAAGAAATACTTCTTAGGCGGAATAGCAATCCCTTTGAAATCTTCATCAGAGGCTGGAGTGTTAGTACCATAAGCATGGGAGCCATGGCGCACCAACAGTACGGTATTGTCCTGCATCCAGCTAAGATGCGGACTTCTCTTCTCAATCAAATCTAATACTTGGTGCTTACTCATAATTAACTCAAAAAGAATAAATCTACACGCTTATTGTCATACTCCCAGACTTGAACATTCTTACCATCATCCTGATATCCCAAGTTTTTATTGGGAAGACGGACAAAAGTGAGGCCAAACCTTGGAAGATTTTCTACTAAAAACTTGTAGTCGGATGATATCTTTTTCAAAGGAAAAACAACTAGGTCTAAATCCTTTTCGCTAAAACCTTTGGTCAGAACACTTCCAGTTAAAGCAATACCAAATCCTAATGGATTCACAAACTCGTGCAGTGACTTGGCAAAAAGAACTGCTTCTTCAAATGACCAGACACTCATTAGAAACTCACTGAACTACCGCAGCCACACGAACCAGTTACGGCTGGGTTAAGAAACTTGAAGCCGGCTCCAAATGGACCGTCTACATAGTCAACAGTCACCTGCTCAAGATACTGAAAGGATAATGGATCAATGACCACTTTGACAGTTCCATAGTAGTCAGTGAACTCAACAGTTTCATCCATTTCACTTACTTTGTCTTCATAATACATGTCATAGGTGAACCCGGCACAGCCCCCGCCCACCACTCGGATTCGTGTAGTATAGTGTCCAATACCTTCGCTGTCAGCAATTTCTTTGATCTTGAGTGCGGCTTTCTCGGTGACTTGAATCATTCTTCCCATCCCTTTTCACAAAATGGATCTGCCTCTATACCAAGAACTGTCTCGCCTTCTATAATGTGACAGGGAGAGTTACTCCATACTTCAAGCTCATGGACTGCCGCAATTATACCATCTTGCATCAAATCATCCTCTTCATCTTTCAGAAGATCAACAATCCGATCAATGACTTTGCTTTGAGTACTATACTCCAAATGATTCCACAACATGTTAATCCTCAATTATATGAATGGTGCTAACGTTTTCAAATCAGGAAAAGCTGATATCAAATGTTTGATATCTGACATTTTATTATTAGATGATAAGTAGACCAATACTTTTTTAGGCGAGAATTGGGTATAAGTTTTACATAGACGAATCAGGCGTTGAACATTAGCTTTTTTGTTACCAGTCCCACGACTATAAAGTCCATCAGCATAAGTCTTCAGCAATTCATCTGTAATAGAAGAATCTAACTCTAACAAATTTTTAACATTACGGAGATGCAACTCTTCAATTTCTTTGTAGTCGCAAGCGTTAATCAGATCGACCAGACGGGGACGGTGCTCTGGTTTGTATTCTGATTTGAGATAATTCAATACAGTCTGATCATCTATCATGGCGAAGAAAGAGCGTCTATTAGGACGATTCAGTGCTCTTTTTACCAATAGGTTCTTGACCAAACTAAAAATTGGTCCTCTGTCGATTGGTACGCCCTGCTTCTCTAGCTGCTGAAGTACTTGGAAGTTTCTCGCTGATTGACTAACTTTTTTACCCAAAAGCTCCAAATATTCATTCAAGTTTTGAAACAAATGTGGGATAAAATTTTCAATTATACTAGTTATCCTACTAACTTGCATCGAGTGTACGAGCCCAATAAAGAAGTCTCGGATAGGTATGACATCCTCTTTTAAAGAGACTTTAGCTTTAGTCCAAGCTATAAAGTGAATATAGGGACTATGATATTGCGGGCTAGCATTATACTGATACATCAACAGGTTTCTAAATTTAGAAAGAAGAAGCGATTCAATATTAGTTTCTATTCTTTTCACATTAAGAGATAGAAGCAATTCAAAACGATTGACCCAGAATGCCTCGTCCCAAAAAATCTCTAGGCTACGACTAAAACGATCCCATAAGTATTCATAATGAACATCTTTGTTATCAAACAGAAGTTTGAACTCAGAGACGTCAAGATCGGTTCTGTCGGTAAAAAAGAACTGGTCAGTTAATAATCTAAATTTGGGATCAACCTTATCTAATTGAAGCATACGTGATCTATATCAAGCCGCTTCAGGCTCCCAAGCTAAAATGTCGGATTCGCTTGTCCCGCAAGAGACGTACGCCACATAACAGCCAGTTGCATATTCAACTTCGTTTATGAAACGGTCCATCTGAGCAAAATCCCTACAGTCTGACCAGCCAAGAACATCCATATATTGCGGCTTAGCCGAACAGAAGTCATCAGGGCAAACTGGCTCTTTCCCGTAGGAATGAACCACTGGCACCACATCTCTACCAGACAAGATATCCATCTTAGTTAGAATGAGATGAGTAATACCACCCTTACGGCAAGCATATCTCAAAGCTGGCAGGTCTAACCAACCAACACGTCTTGGACGTCCAGTTGTAGCGCCATACTCATTGCCGATCTTGCGAAGTTCTTCCGCCTCTGCTCCTTGGAGTTCAGAGGGGAATGGTCCTTCACCTACCTTAGTAGTATAGCACTTGGCAACGCCATACACTTTATCTAGTTTGGCAAAAGCAAACCCGCTAGCAATGATGCCGCCTATCGTCGCATCACTACAACTAACATAAGGGTAGATGCCATGGTTGATGTCTAGCAAAACGCCCTGTGCCCCTTCAAATAGAAGGCTGCTTGCATTGAAGACATCTTGCCAGGCCAAAGCATGCGTGAAGGTTACGCCTTTACCTATAAGGTCAAGTAGAACGTCGGAATACCCTGTTATGAGATCAGGCTTACCCTCCGTAAACAAATCTCCAATACGTTTTCCTGAACGCCCTATCTTATCTTTATAGGCGGGCCCAATTCCTCTATTGGTTGAGCCGATGTGGCCATTGGTAGACTTGTCTTCTTCTTTGTGCTTGCGCTCTACAATGAAGGCATCTTTGTCTACATAGATTCGTTTACCAACTCCCGGATAGGTTTTTTCGGCTTCCATAACTTCATCACGAAGCTTTTCCAAATCAATAACCATACCTGAACCCAAGTATGAATTAACGTCGGGATACCTAAAATCTACTGAAGGAAGTAAATTGTGAACGAACTTCTTACCATCTCTATATATAGTGTGACCAGCATTAGCCCCACCATTGAAACGAATAACCCAGTCAAAGTTACGAGAGAGGTGATGAGTAATATGTCCCTTACCTTCATCACCCCACATCGCTCCTAATACGGCTATGTTCATTATTCCTCATCCAGTTCATCTTCGTAAGGATAACGATCGGTCTCTACCACTTCGTCTTCCTCTTCTTCCTCATGCTCTTCATCGTACTCGCACTCGGTACAAAGTTCGCCACCGTCATACACTTCTGCTCCGCAGTATGTGCAATCTTCTGACTCTTCTTCCTCATCATCGAAATCAGAAGGAGCTACGTAGTCAGGATCAACAACACGAAGAACCGTGCTTGGATCAAATGGAGTCGTTACCACGCCCAACACCTTATACTTGCAAACGCGCATCTTGGCATTGTTGTAGTCTACCGGGATAGCAACCACATCAGCCGGATTGACTTCCACTTCCAACATAACGTCAGAACCAGGATCATGGCTAGCGAATTGCGTGTGTGCATATGTCCAGTTGGCTACGTGCAAGCCGTGGCTACAGGTACGGCTGGAGTTTTCGTCAACTTGGTTGCGGTTGATTTCCAATACATTACCCACAGAGTTGTCCATGGTATTGGAGTGAATATCTTTGAAGGTACTTCGAACTCGCTTGTAAGCGATGAAGTTTCCATTCTCCGTCAGGGGATGGTCATTCTTCTCCAAGAAGGTGAACAGTTCGTTGACCGCTCGGAACGAAGGATTAGCTTGCAAGTTCTCAGCAAACCTAATCAAAGGCTGGAACGGTAAGCCCTCATTAGAGAAGCGAATGATCTTGTTGCTCAGCACTTCAGGCGCGGCAACTCCATTGACATGAACCCGTCCGTCCTTGACCACGAAGTTACCCTTAGAGTACACTTCGATTCGTTTGGCGGCATCAACAAGAGCCGGAATCTCGGCAATCTTGTTCTCTTTCATCGCCTTGATAAGGCGATCAGCTAACGCATCAGTGCGCGGCACGATATGCGTTTGACCATCATAATTTACCGAAACGTTGTTTTCGGAAATTGTCCAGTTAATTCTTTTCGTCATTGTTCTTTCTCCTATTAAATCTTATCAACCATGTTTACATAATGAGCAACATGCTCCACAATTTGATTGAAATTATATGTATTAATTGCACTCAGAAGCGGATATGTCTTTTCGTACGCTCTATTAATCTCTTCGATGTTCCAGTTAGGATTGTCTTTTACGAACTGCTTTAGAGTCGAGTCTTTAATCTCGCCCTTGACCGACTCATATATATCCAACAGGCTCCGGTCATTCCCACTTAGCTTCTTGATAACTTTATGAAGTTCTAGCCTCACAAGGAATGGACTCTGCTTGTCAGTGATGAGTGGCTCCAGCTTTTCAATATGCTTGAGCATTCTCTCATCTACATGATAAGTATGTGCTTGGGCGAACTTGATCTCGACATAATTAATTGATTTGTTATTGAAAACCTTCTTCTCAATAAAATCATCTAACTTCGTGAAATCATTGAACTCATCGTCCAATCGCTTAGAGTCAGTATCCTTATCCACGCCATAGAAAGAAACTTTAGGATTTCTCTCCAAAAGTGACTTGAGAGCAGTCAGATTCAAAATCTGTTTATTGCTCAACATTGCCTGACGTCCCGAGTACTGGTCACGTTGAAGGAGGCATAGAACCTTGTCGTTCGTGTCTTCCTCCATGTTATCATAACTCACCTGGCGGAAAGCGCTAGCCTGGGCATCAAATTTAAAAACAAGAAGCCTAGAAGCCGGAGGCGTGTAGGCGCGTGCAGATGCCTTAGTAATAGCAGACAGCCTCTTAGGCTTCATCTCATCCAAATGAATCTCTTTGTCGAGATCCGCTTCCGTCTGTTTGTCATTGGGGCAAAGGACGATGATAGTCTTTAGAGACGGATTGTCATCAAATGCCTTCTTGACATGACGAGGGGTCGGCTCTTTGATTGGAAGGTCATTGATGTATAACTCAACGTTCTCTTCAAAATGAATAGAGCGACCAAGTGAGCGGGTCAGTTTGTTGGGGTCAGTGCCATACTTACGTGAATACTTTCCACGAGTAAAAGTATAAAGACCGCACCTAACATCCATGTAGCCGTTAGTCAGTTCGTGGTTCCTCCAAAAGAGTTTGCCCAAGAAGCCGAGGTTACTAAAGACTGAGTTGAGTTCTTTTCGATAATAGACATTAGCTTCCCACAAATTAGGAAACTGATCAATCTTATCAGAGATAGTCTTCCTGAATTCTTTAGTAATCTGATCAAGGCGACCACGAATCTTATCTTGGGTAGGTTTATCTAAGAAGATGTTTTCGCGAGTAGCTGATAAGCTCAGCTCGCCAACACCAAAGTACATGATGAAGTTACCACGAGCAGCCTCAATCAGTTTGGGGTCAGCGTACTTTCGCAAGTCATCAAGGCCCAATGGATATTCAATACCATCAATAACCAACTTGGCATTGTGGTTATAATCGTTGGTAGACGCGATAGCCCAACCAGGACCTTCCGCAATCTTATTGATCTTTTCCCAGGTGATAGTGCCGCCAGTAATAACAGGTTTGACATCCCAATGACGACAAGCTTGCTCAGTATACTGGCGGAAGTAGTTGAAGTCAATTGGTTTGACTGGGATAGAAATTTCTGTACTATTGGGTTCGTTAGTTGGTCTCTCATCCAGCAGAACAAGCTTGCCCACCTTGGTATCATCGATCAAACAAGTGTAACTGTAACGAGTACCATCATGAACAGTAGTGACCTCAAAAGTATCACTATATGAGAACGGCGTCTTCGCACCAAGTCCAAAGCCACCAGTCTGCACATTGTCATCACGCTTGGTAGAAGCCGTATATGAAATGAAGATATTCACCATTCGGTCTGGACTAATGCCAGGACCAAAATCTTTTACCTTCCACTGAGGCTGTAATCCAAAAGGCAAATGGATTTCAACTTCTTTGTCTGGGGTTCCAACTTCACGATGAGCATCGCGAGCATTGCTCGTAATCTCACGGCAGATGGCTAGGATGGGATTCGAATACATCTTGCTGCGCAAGATTTCGAACAACGCACCCTTGTCTTGAATGGTAAAGAAATGCGATTGCATTTCACCAGAAGACTCGAAAAAAGGTTTCGCTTCGGGGAGTTTCATTCTTTAGTTACCTCTATGGTTTAATCCGCGTGCCCTCACCGGGCACCACAGCATACAATATATTCTTATAAATTATCGCGTCAAGGGCGGTGCGTTTTTTTAAGAAAGTCCAGGCGATGAGACTCCCGGATTCTGATCAATAGCTTCTTAGCTCTTTTGCTTGGCTCCTTGGTCAGAAAGCCTGTTCCACGAGCCTTGCTATAATCTAACGGGCTTTTGAACTGGTTGTAGGTCAGGTCTAGGATGAAGCCCGACTCATGTTTCAAAAACCAATGAGAAGCCCCCAGGTGGGACATGTGCATTGGTTTCCAGCCTTCTTCTTTGCCACCAAGCATGTAGAAGGCGGCTTCACTGGCTACATAGCAATGTCCAAACGTATCAGGGACATTAGCTGTCTTTTTAAGACGACGATACTTAGGAGCTAGCAAGTCATCAGTAAGATTATCAATTACTAGCCCCCGAAAATCTGACCAATCCATCACATATCATCCGCAAGGTGAGACATTAATATCCAAGCAATAGGAAGCAAGAAAGCAATATGAATGATTTGGTCAATAGCAATCATTAGAATCTTGCCCATCGGAGTTTGGATAAACTCTACGAAACCAGCCTTAGGATCAGGCGGAAGGACAGATACATAACCATCAAGCCCTGTTTGTTTACGAGGCTCAATCATTTCGGGCGGTCTACGAACATACTTTGCCCACAAGTAAACTGGGATGTAAGTATCTTCACAAAAGTGAGACCAGAATAAAAGATTAAGCGCAAAGAGCCACTCCGCCCAACTAAGGTGGAACAGCGCCATGAATGGGACAAACCCTATCGTATAAATAAGGCAGTGCTTGGCTCGGATCTTTGGGTTGTTATGTTTGACCATCGCCTCAGCATGTGACTGAAAAATCCAGTCTACAAAGAAATGAATGAAAACAAGAATAGAAAACGAACCGCCTGCTAATGCAATCTCAAGTAGCATCTGGTTTTCTCCAGTATTTGATTTTGTTTAATTTCTTTTGATACACGTCGATAACCCCCTCGTATACATCGCGGAGATCATCAAATTGATAATTAGATTCAATCTTGAATGAAAAGATTACTTTTTCTTTGAGAAGAGATTTCCTGACCACTAAAAAGGTGGTGCCTGGATATTCTGTAGCCATTTGAATGGCTGCTTTGATAGCGTTAGCTCGCTTATTAAACACATCAAAATACTCACCCTTCACGCCTTGAATACGATAGCGCGGGGTTGTACCAGTCATTGCAGGCTTGTTCATAAAAAATCACCGATAGGTATCTTTACTCAAATTGCAGAATAGTCCAATGGTAAGTAGGACGTCTATTATTATGAATTCAATCATGGTCATTTTATTTTCGAAATCAGACTTGCAAGTTTATTAGTTTCTCTTCGTATAAAACGAAGATCCTTGTATGTCTGGTTCGATATCATTTTAGCCATATTAGGATCGCTATTATCTAATTTAAGCAACGGCATTAAATCACCACCATGAGATGTTTCAATACCAATCCACCAATAATTTTTGGCGAACTCCTTATATTTATTCGGCAAGCGTCCAGCACCACTCAGTCCACCATACACCGCCAGAAAAATATCCATAGCCTCTGACCGCTTAAGTAATTCGTCGATTGGCTTGCCAAAGAAAGGGTGACTTTCATCTATGGCTACAAATCCTTTCCAAACACCCATCGCCATATCGCGAATGGCTAGACAAGGAAGTCCATGTTGCCAAAAACATAAGTCCGGTTCGCTGTGCCACTTGCCAGGCGGGAAACTCTGCTTGTTGTAAAACTCGATGAAGATTATGTTATTCACAATAATGAATATAACACACGTCTCCCTCACCCTCCAATATACGCACCGCCGATGCACGTGTCAAGGGCGCGTCAGGAGAATAAGTTATACAATTTGAGTTTTGGAATTGCCTGTATTACTTTAGGGTGTTTTTCTGATGCCTTAATAAAACGCAACTTGATTTCTAAAGGCATTACTTTTAGAAGGTTGAGTATT
>JACCDR011161797.1_pt1 | contig 10160 bp, 8 predicted proteins | sample 7446431 | NCBI WGS metagenome assembly JACCDR01 (sample SAMN15323443, study PRJNA562643) | freshwater metagenome | isolation source: river surface water | place: USA:Blue River Watershed | collected 2017-08-17 | reverse complement strand
CCTCGGCTTTACAAAGTCAGAAAGTTGCAGTCTGTACGGCAAGAAGAAAAAACAATATTTATTTACGATTTGTGCAATTTACGATTGTCAGAAACATTCATTCCAAAAAAAAGAATGAAGACGCTCGTAGAGCCGAGGCATTGCCTCGGCTTTACAAAGTCAGAGAGTTGCAATCAGCACGACAAGAAGAAAAAACAATATTTATTTGTGATTTGTACGATTGTCAGAAACATTCATCCAAAAAAAGGATTAAGACGTAATTTATGTAGGAGGTTTGAGGTAGGATGTATGAGGTAAGGTTGAAAGGATATAGACTCTCATATCATAGCAAATATCATGCGTACCTTCCTGCTTATCAACATGTTGAAATCCTGTAAAAACTGACAGATGTTGAAAATCTATCAGGCTGCGGGCTATGTCTATTGTCCATTTGTTTATTCTTTTTCTGATTCACGATTCAATCATGCACGAACGCACAATTTACTTTATTCTTCTTCCTCTTTTGTTAGACGGTGCGGTGCACCGTCTCTACGGGATTACTCCTTAACCATTTACCATTCTTTCAATCCATATTTATGGGCCATCATGCGTACTTGTTCTATCATTTTTTCTCGCAAATGAAGCGGCTCTATGATTTCTAGGTCTTTGCCAAACTCAAGTAATTTTGCCAATAACTCATTGTTGAAACGCAACTGGTATCGAAATACCATGTGTTGTTCGGTACGTGCTTCTATTACTTCTTGTTGGCTATGATGCAAAGGCTTGGTTTTGATATAATACGCCCGTGGCAATGCAACTTTGATGCGAACGTCCTCTAAAGGTGCATACGTGCCACTGCGATAGTCGTACAAATACGTAAAGCCTATTATATCCTGCAAAAACGCCAAATCATCAGGCTTTTGCTCTCTGTAAGGAAAAGCCGAAACGTCTATAGCCTTGATTCTATCTAATGCCAAATTATAAATCTTCTCTTTTCGGTGCTCATAGCCATAAATATGCCAACGGTTATGATATTCTTTCAGCATATACGGACTAATACTATAAACATGCAGCGGTTTGCCAAAATCTTCGTAGCTAATTTTGAGTGTTCGTTTATGTTTAATCGCTTCATACAATTCATCCAAGCGTTTTAGCCCTTCATAATCATCGTTTTGTTCAAACGTCACCAATCCCAAATGTTTTTCGGTAGCAGTACGAGCTTTGAGTTTAAGCCTTACTTCTTCCAAACCCTTGAAAATAGGAAAATGAGCAAATTGCTCAAACAAAGCCGTCAATTCTGAGGCTAGTTGCACATCATTAACATTGAAAAGTTCGTATAAAGAAAATTCTTTGGCATAAAAAAACTTGGTTTTTTCTTTTTCAATCGGGGCATCAAATAACTCCTTTAATGCTTCCAAATCATTGTAAATGGTTTTTTTATCGACAACAATATTGTATTGCTTATACAACACATCTATCTCAGACCAACGAACAGGCTGTTTATTACTTAATAACTTATGCAACAGTTCTAATCTTCTGAATTGATTTTTATTAATAGACATTTTTAGAAAATTTGAGAAAATAAAATACTCAAATATGTTTTAGCTTTGCATCATTGCAAATAGAAATAGAAAGACTATTTATGCCAAAGTCAAATAATTTTCATTTTATTTTAAAAAATATTTCATTTTGGGTAGTAGAATTCCACAAAATATATTTACCTTTGTATCAAAATAAGGAAAAGTTCAACTAAAACCCATTTGTACTTTCACAACAACACATCTATTTACTTCCGCTCTTGGTTTTGTTCCGACAGTCGAACAAGTACAGGTACTTCAACAAGTTGAAGTGTTTTTAGACAGTCCTCTTCACTTCCTTATTATCAAAGGAGCTGCAGGTTCGGGCAAAACATCTATCATGAAAGCTGTGGCTCATCTTTTAAGTAGCCGTAGCCAATCGTTTGAGTTACTTGCACCCACAGGGCGTGCTTCACAAAACTTATCAATCAAAGCGGGCTTTGAAACGGCTACGGTTCATAGTCATATATTCACCCCCGTTACAGATGTAGAAAAGGCTTGTGTGCGTTTAGTTCCTAAAATGAATAAAGAAGAAGCACCCACCATTTATATTGTGGACGAAAGCTCGATGCTTGGCGACGTAATGCAGCATTCTTCTGAATTTGAGATAGCAACACCTATTCTTTCGGCACTGATTACCTTTGTCAGACAGGGAAACAAGGCAAACAAAGTCATTTTTGTAGGCGACGATTGCCAATTATCTCCTGTCGGATACGAAACAGACGAAGTAGCTCCTGCACTTGATGTAAGGTATCTGGCTAATCACTTTCAATTAAAAGGTACAATACTCACCTTATCGAAAGTAATGCGCCAGGCAGAAGGTTCTCATATCTTACAAACGGCCTACGAGGTGCGTAAGATGATACAAGAAAACCAAGGTTATAGCGATTTGATTGGTAAACACATGGGCGATTATGAAAAAACCGCCAATTTGTATTTGGAGTATTACGATGGTAAGCGTACAGACAACGTGGCAATTATCGGCTGGGCTAATAGTTATGTAGAGAAAATGAACCGAATGATTCGGGAAAAACTGGGGCAAAAAGGTGCGCTTGCCAAAGGCGATTGGTTGGTTTTAAACCGCAATTATTATGGGCCTCATTATAGCTACATTCCTAGTGGTGAAGTGGTGCGTGTGAAAGCAGTTAAGCAGCAAGTATATAAAGTGGCAGATTCGGCATTTATGGAAGCAACCTTGTGTATGTATCGTCATGGAGAAGAAGCACAAGAGATTGTCACCAAAATTCTACTCGACCCACTTGTTGAGGCAAAATCATTTACGTATGAAAAACGCAAGGCTTTATTTGCGGCGGCACATCGCAATAATCCAGCCTTTCGGAAATCCAATGACGTGCGCGACGATGAGTATTTATCCGCCTTATCGGTCAGTTATGGCTATGCTTTCAATGCCTACAAAGCCCAAGGCAGCGAATGGGACACCGTATTGCTTAATACTTGGATGCCCAATCAAAAGAGTTTACGTTTTCTTTATACGGGTATTACGAGAGCCAGAAAAAACTTATTTTCTAATAATGCTCACAAGTACCAGCACTAAAGTAATGTACAAGTGGCGTAGTAGCGTAAGCGGTGTATGGTATTCGCCGCTCTTTTATCTCCTTTATCAAGATTTTTTTACAACCTAAAACAAATAACGGTTATGACAACAACGATTATCAAAGTTAATCTACGTGATTACGGTACCGAGCAGGCGATTGCTCACAAGGGAAACCCTGATGCTTTGTTCAACGCTTTTCTGGAAATCAGAAGCGGCCATATTATGGATGAAAGTGCCGATATAGAACAACAGTTGCAATACCAAAAGCAACTTGACGAGCAAATTACTAGCTTAGAAAAGAATATCATTACACTTGAAAAGGACAGCGAAAAAGTTACGAATGTGGGGATTCCACTATTGGAGGCTAAGATTGAAGATTTAGACGAAGAAATTCATGAGTGGCGGAAAAAAACCGTAGAAGCCCACAAACCTCATGCCGTGAATCGTTTTAACCTATGGCGTTTGGGCGTTGGAAGTGCCCTTGGGCTATTGTATATTATTGTGTTTTATATCAGTGCGGTATATATGGGCATGACCCGTGACATTGACCAAGACCTGAAGCAATCTGAAACCAACGAAAGTCTGAATGCTGTATTCAATGCCATTTTTTCGGTAGATGCCTTTACGCATTTTAATTTCCATTGGTTTGCTCCGATTTTGTTGTTTTTGTTTGCTACGCTTTTAGAAACCCTTTGGAAAAAGTATCAAGGACGCAAACGCTACCTTATCATTGGGCTTGCTGTGTTGGCAACACTTGTATTGGATGGTCTCATTGCCTATAAAATAGAAGAAACCAACCAACAGTTACGAGCCATGACAGGAGCAATCGACCCCAACCATGTATGGTGGCGTAGCAGCGATTTTTACACCGTATTGATGATGGGCTTTATTGGTACATTGATTTGGGGCGGCGTAGTGATGGCTTTTGTAGAAGAATTGGGCAAAACCGATATGAAAAAGTTGGTAGGCTTAGAAATTACCCGTAGAAAAGACAAAATCCAAGAGTTGAAGGATAAAATTGCCGAGCTACGCAATAGCTTACTTGGCCTACAAGCCCAAATAAAACAGCTAGAAATAGACATCAAGCGATTGAGCGAAGAAAAACAAACCCGCAAGGTAAGTCTAACAGAGCTAGAACGCTACGCAGCCATGTTTTATGACGGTTGGATTAAGCTTGTAGCAACTATTCCCAACAACGAGGCACTGCACCAAGCTTGTGAGAGCAAGTATCAGTATTTCCGTGGAAAGTATCTGGGTACTAATGCCGAACTATAACGTACTTGCCTACAATCGGTTGCCTTCATCTGTTACTTTTTGGAGGCAATCTATTGTATATCAGCATAAAGACCCATGAATCATTAACAATATAAAACCTACAAAACTCATGCAAACAATACGTACTATTACCTTGCTTATGTTATGCTTATGGCTTGCTCAAAGAAGTAATGCACAAGCAAACAAACATAGTTTTATTGTATTACTCGATTTATCCGACCGCCTACTCGGCACCAACCAAGTGGCAAGAGACGAAGCCGTAATTACTTCGGTATTTCAAGCGTTTGAAAATCAGGTAAAGAAAAAGCATTTTATTTATTCAAAAGACATATTCAAAGTGGCTATTGTACCACAAGAAGGAGGTATCGACGAGCAGGTTTTTACCCAAGACTTATACCTTGATTTAGGCAAACTCCCACTGAGTGAAAAACGTTTGGCCGTCGAAAAGCTTCAAACGAACCTGCATCGTGTCGTGCATCATTTATATGAAAAAGCCACTGCTCATAAAACACAAGCCAATCAATACAAAGGAGCAGATATTTGGCGGTATTTCAACGACTATTTGATAAACGATTTACGTCCGCAAACATTGAATCATGTATTTATTTTGACTGATGGCTATTTTGATTTTGAATCCAATCGGTATGTTGGGCAACAAGGCAACCGCACGACCGATTCGAGGATGCTTGCTCGTTTACGCAAGTTAGCTAATTGGGAAAGCGTATTGGCATCGCCCAACGAAGGACTTATTCCTATCAAAAAGGCCTTTCCAACGGTAACGGTGTCGGTGATAGAAATAGCACCTAAAAGTAAAATATTACGAGAACAAGATATTCTTTTGGCATTATGGCGTAAATGGCTTACCGAGATGGGGATTCAGCAAATGAATTTTTATGTTAAAGGCAATATTACCCAAACCACCCAACGAATCATAGAACTGAATTAATAAGTAGTTTTGAGTGATGAGTTTTGAGTGATGAGTTGGGAGTGATGAGTGATGAGTTATGAATTGTGAGTTGTGAATGATGAGTTGGAGTTCGTTTTTTGATTAAAGTTAAATTTGTTTAAAACAAAATGTAATTTACTCAAATTCAAATACTTAAACATTAACTCATAATTTACAATATGTAATTTGCTTAAATTCAAATACTTAAACATTAACTCATAATTTACAACTCATAACTCATAACTCATAATTCATAATTTACAACTCATAATTCATAATTCATAATTTTTTCACCGTACTTTGTATCAACATCAAACAGGAAAAACATCTTCGCAACAACACAACTCATAGTCAATCGTAAAGGGGCTTCGTTGAGCATCGAAGGCGGTCGGTTTTGTGTAAAACATACCGACCAAGTAATGTATATTCCTGTTTTTCAGGTAAAATCAATTCAATTACATCCAGCTACCAAACTTAGTTATGAAGTGGTAGCCACGGCCATTCAACACAATATCGACTTACTCTTTATTGACCAAAAGGGCTTTCCGATGGGGCGGGTATGGAGCAATCAGTTTGGTTCTATTGCGACCATTCGGAAAAACCAATTGGCATTTTCGCAACATCCTGCGGCACTCGACTGGATTATACAAACGCTCAGTAAAAAAGCAATGGGCCAAGTGGCTGTACTCGAATTGTTGGGAATGCTACAAGAAAAAGAGGTAAGTGCCAGTGTGCAGGCTATCCAAAAATACCAACAAAAAATAACGGCTCAACAAGGCAAAACAACCTTGAGCGAAGTATTTGCCAGTCTAAGAGGTTTTGAAGGAAGCATGGGAAGGGTGTATTTTGAACAAATGAGCCTTTTGTTGCCCGAAAATTACCGCTTTGCCAAACGTTCAAAACATCCAGCAACGGATGCGTTCAATTGCCTGCTCAATTACGCTTATGGTATGCTGTATGGGCATTGCGAATCGGCATTGATTCATGTAGGACTCGACCCCTACATTGGTGTCATGCACCGTGACGAATACAATCGCCCTGTATTGGTGTACGATTTTATCGAACCTTTCAGACATTGGGCCGACTACGTGGTTTGTCATTTATGTTTACAGGAGGTAGTTTGCGAAGATTTTTTTGAAGTAACCTTGGGTAGCTATTGGCTTGATACCATTGGTAAACGCATTTTGATTCAGTCGTTTAATGATTACCTGAACGAAAAAGTAACCTTAGATGGTCTGCAACGAACACGCTTGACGCATATTCAATTTGAAGCACAAAAATTGGCAACAGAAGTTAAAAAGTTTAACGCTTAACCCCCTTTACGACCTTCACAACACCAACACTTTTTTTCGGACAAAACATTACAGCCAATCCTACTGAGGTGATGCAGGCTATCTCTTTGGCAGACCTTGCTACGCATATTCGTACCCATGCGTCGCTGCAAGCTGAAACATTACGCTTGCGTAAAATTAAGGATATGGATGCCAGTGCTTACCGTAAACTTAAAACACGCCTGCCTTATATTGTAGGGGCTAGTTTTGTGGGAAACCAACGCCGCTCGGAAGCCTTTACGGCTTGTCATGCCATATTGCTCGACATCGACCACTGTATGCTCGAAGAGGGAAAAGTACCCAGCATTGTTCAGCAAGACGAACGTGTTGCTTTGGCATTTGTATCGCCTAGTGGTGAGGGCTTTAAGGTATTATGCTTGTTACAAGAGCCTTGTCTGGATTTGGCAGCTTACAAAGCATTTTATCGGGCATTTGCTACACAGTTTGCCGAAAGCACACAGGTGGCAGGTAGTATAGATTTACGTACTTGCGATGCTACAAGGGCCTGTTTCTTGGCACACGACCCTCATGTATATGTTAACCCCCTTGCCTTACCTATTGATTGGAAGCATTTTGTTACGCCTTTGTTTCAGGACGATACGCCTGTGACTACGCCAGCCAAACCACAAGTAAAGGAAAAGAAGGAAATCGACCCACAAAAATATGAAGCGGTGTTGAAGTCTATTAACCCCCAAGCAACCATCAAAAAAGCAAACAAACAAGTGTTTGTACCCGATGTTTTGCAAAAAATGGAGGGTGATTTGTCGATGCTTTGTAAAATGCACAATTGGGAGTTGGTACAATTACAGCCCCTCAATTATGGCATAAAGGTCATGATACGCCAAGGATACCGCAGTGCCGAAGTGAATGTTTTTCATGGGAAAAAAGGCTTTAGCTTGGTGCTATCGCCCAAAACTGGCACAGACCCCCATTTGGCTCATGCTCTGCATAAAGCTTTAGAAGGTTTGCTTTTTACACCCACATGCACTACCGAAGGCATTAGCCTCAATCCTGTATTAATGCAAAATTAACAACCATATCATGCCTAGAAAGAAAAAAACACTCAAGCCCCTTTTGTCGCCCAAAGAACTCAACGAGCTTTGGGCGGCTCAGGCCTTGCCAAGCTTGCCCCAAGAAAGCATTGAACAAGTGCTTACCCGTGACGATTTGCCCAAACACTTAGGCGTGTTTTTGCAATGGTTTCAACAAAATCAACACAAAAAAACCGACGAAATGTATTGTTTTATTTTATATGACATTGAAAGTAACAAGATTAGGCGCTTGGTAGCTAAATACCTCGAAAAACAAGGCTGCATTCGGGTACAAAAATCGGTTTTCTTTGCACGACTTACCCATAAAATGCACAAAGAAGTAATTGCTATTCTCAAACAAACCAACGATTGTTACGAAAACGAAGATAGTATTATGGTGCTACCCGTAGGCGAAGATATGCTCAATAAACTGACTTGTATCGGCAAAAACTTTGAACTCGACCTCATGACAGCCCCCAAACATACGCTTATTTTTTGAGGTAAGTAATCGTGCAAATTTATCTTTGATTAAAAAGTTATCGAACATAAGAAACATCATTCATACTTAATACCTCCTATTTAACTCACTTACTCCTATGACTTTCAACCAAATCAAAACCTTACGCCAACAAGGCAAAATAGACGAGGCATTGTATTTAGCCCAAGAAATACTCGACCAGCAACCCAACGATATTTGGGCGTTTAGGGCATGGGCTTGGGTGAAGTTTGACCAATTGAAAATGGCAAGCGAACAACAATTGCGTTTTCAGGCAATTTTGCACGAACTCATGGCATATCCGCAAGTACAAGCAGAAGGAATTTTGCTCGAACAAATCGGATGGCAATTGATTAAACAATTGTATCGCCTTCAACGCATGGGCGAAGCTTTTATACCTTTAGCCATTGATTTATTTCAGTGTTTTTGGCAAAACTTTCGCCTACTGCAAGTCCCAAGCAACGAACTGCGGTCGGCACTTTTGAATTTTTCTCTTAAAATAGCCAATCATTGGCCTCATTTTCTTGAATTTATCCAGGCCTATAACCTTACTACCAGTGCCATAAAAGACTTTGAAAAAGAAATTTTACCTAACGGCAATCAATACACGCCACTCATAGAAAGAGTAATGGTAGCCACCGCTAAAAAACTTTTACCCTTGTTTGATTCGCTTGATGTGGCACAACAACAAGCTTGGCTGGCGTTGTTTCAGCAGCTCGAAACACAAAACCCTAGTTTTGTGTATGTTAAGTATTATCGTGTAAAATTGCTTTTGCTTACCTCGACAGGGCGTAGCGAAGCCTATACCTCTTTTTTGCCTTTTGCCCGTAGCAAAAGTAATGAGTTTTGGGTTTGGGAATTACTCAGCCAATGCGTTGAAACCGACAACGACAAATTGGCCTGCCTGTGCCGTGCTGTTTTGTGTAAAAGTCCAGACGAATTTTTGGTAGGTGTCAAACTTCAACTTGCCCAACAACTCGAAAAAATGCACTATTGGGCAGAAGCCAAAAGCGAAGCCGAACACTGTAGAAACATTCGGCAACAAAAAGGCTGGCAACTCCCCCAAGCTTTGCAGCGCATCCTCAACGCTGCATGGTTTGAAAGCGTAGCCAGCCACAATACCCAACAACGCTATCATGTATGGGCAGCCCAAGCCGAGAGCCTATTGTATGCCGACCTCGTTCAAGTAGAAGCCATTATAACGGAATTAAAAACCGAGCAAAAATGGTTGAAATACATCAGTGCCGAAGGAACAGAAGGCGGTTTTCCGTACTATCGCCTATTGCCTAAGCCACAGCAAGGGCAATGTATCACCTTGTTTGTAGCCCCACACGACAAAAGCAAAGTGCATTGGGTACAAGTAAAAACCCCCACCCAACAACCCAACTGGATACATCCTTTTGAAGGCACAGTACAATTGACCAAGGGAGGCTTTGGTTTTGTACAAGACATATACATTCCGAAAGTCATGCTAACAAGCTTGGGCATAGCTACAGGCAACAGGCTGCAAGGCAGCTATGCGTATGTATTGGATCCTGTAAAAAAGAAACTTGGCAAAAAAGCCCTTCATATTGCTTTGATTGTATAAGCCAAACGACTGATAAAGTAGGCGAATTTTTTAGTTGGAAATTTATAGGTTTTATATTTGTAAGTATGCACTACAGTGTATATTTTTACGAAGCATTTACTCGAAGTACAAAAAAAGGTACATTTTTTGATATAAGATTACCGTGGAAAAATATAAAATTTCAAATATTTTAACATTTAAAAATTTGATTATCAAGAAGTTAAAAACCTATCGAGTCAGAAACCAACTTCCACTAGAACAAGGATTAAGACTTTTCTTTCTTTGGTTGAAAACAAATGCAATCAACATGTCAGAAACCAACTTCCACTAGAACAAGGATTAAGACTGTAAAAATATAATAATATGATTTATTGCATCGTTTAGTCAGAAACCAACTTCCACT
>JACCDR012379273.1_pt1 | contig 10163 bp, 9 predicted proteins | sample 7446431 | NCBI WGS metagenome assembly JACCDR01 (sample SAMN15323443, study PRJNA562643) | freshwater metagenome | isolation source: river surface water | place: USA:Blue River Watershed | collected 2017-08-17 | reverse complement strand
ATCGCTGCTGCGGCCGCTATTGCCTCTGGTCTGGCGTCGGTTGCTAAGATTCGCTCAGCCCGTGAACAGGGTGGTAACCTGGCGGCGGGTCAGATGTCGACGATTGCCGAACGAGGCCAGCCTGAAGTAATTATGCCGGCGGGGGCTTCGCGCGTCCGAACGGCTCAACAGATGCGCCAGATAATGGGTGAGAACGGCTCAAACGGCACCGCGACGCCAAATATCCAGATTGTCAACCAGACGTCAGGCCGTGTCGACTCAGTGACAACGGAGCAGACTGACGAGAACCGTTTACGTGTTATCATCAGGGAAACAGTCAGCAGTGATATGGCCGATAGTAACTCCGCTATATCTAAAACTCGTCGAGCCACGCGCGCACAGCCAGGATTCCGATAATGAGCGACTTATACTTCCCGGCTTCTCTGAAGCCGATAGTTAACAAAGGCTATTCCTCGACCCGCGGCAGCAATATCTTCCGCAGTGAAGTTACCGGCGGTCTTCCGCGTCAGGGGCGAGATATTTATTTTGAGGCGGTGCCGTTCAGTATTACGCTGGTTACTTCTTCGCTGGGCCGCCAGGCTTTCCTGAGCTTCCTGAATAACATTCACGGTGGCGCTGACTCGTTCAATATGTATCTGGACAGTGGCCTTGGTATTGCCGTGCATCAGGTGATGATTACCAGCACCATCAACGAAAGTACCGATGACGGGATTAACTGGACAATCAGTTTCACTCTTACGGCAGAGCGTACGGCTATACAGGAGGACACCTGTCTGACGGCTAACCTGCCAGACCTGTTCGGGTGCTACGGCGATTGCCTGGGTAAATTCCTGCAGGCCTATGGCGTGGCACAGACAACATTTCCTCGAATCTGGGATCCGATGCAATGAGTGAAGATTCAGTACTAGCAGCGTACAAGTTAAAGCTCGCCTCTAACCCTGAAGGTCAGATGGACTTTGAGACAGTGGAAATTACGCACTCAAAGCTCTCACGCCGTTATCTTCTGGTCGTAGGCACAACAGACCTGACGGCAACACTTGAGACAGGTGAAACCGTTACCTTTGAAGGCGTTCCTATGGAGGTCAAAGAAGGCGGGAATAATAACGACATGGACCAGCAGGCCTCCTTCACGCTGCCGGATGTAGGCAATCTGCTCGATGACGAGATGGCTAACATTCCGTTAGCAGACGAAGAATCACCTGTGTTTACTTTCCGGGGCTTCGTCAGCACAGACCTGAGTTACCCGGCCCGCGGCCCCGTTACTTACGACCTGCAGTCACTATCACAGAGTAAGGGAGTGTTCACTGCTGACGTTGGCGTTCCGCGCCTGAACGAGAGGCAGACAGGGCTCCTTATGACACCGGAGGAAATACCTGTTTTACGTGGGATTCTTGCTGAATGAATATCAATGATTATACCGGAATCCCATACGATTTTCGTAAATACAACTGCTGGCATCACGTACGCAATGTTCGCGCCTCAGCGGGTATATACACCCCAGAGTTCGACGTTAAATACCCCACGGCAGCACAGGAGATGTTCGACGCAGCCCACATTGATAGCAAGGGCCTTAAGCGCGTCTATGAACCGCGCAATTATGACGCGGTACTTCTTGGCTATGAACACGGCGGCCGTGTCATATGGCACTCCGGGGTTTACTATGAAGGCTATGTCAGCCACTGTGAACGTGCGGCAAAACAGGTTAAGCTAGAGCTACTTTCTGACATCTCTAAACGCTACCCGAGGACTGAATTTTGGCGATAACTTATCATCTGGCTCGCAATGCCGGCGGCGAATACGACCGTAAAAAATATCGCATGTCACCAATGGAATTTGTTATCAAGCATATTCCGGACGGCACCCCATTCCAGATTTATATTGACGCCATCGGCAGTGATAACGACGTTACAGAAGACTTCGAAGCACTGAAAGAAGATGCTGAGTTTTTTGTAGTTGAGTCGGTGGGTGGCGGGTTTACTGATAGTTTTGCTTTCAAGCTATTTATCGACCCGCTCGGCGTCACTAAGTTCATCCAGAAACTGATAAGCCCCCAGACTTCTAAGACTGGTATCGCCAGTAACCAACAGGGTGAAAGCCCTAACAACAGTCTGACTGACCGGACGAATAAGCCCCGTCCTTATGAGCGTTCCTATGATATCTGTGGCACAGTGCAGAGCATCCCTAACGACATCATGAAGACATACCGTATGTACGACGCCACAGGTAGCATTATTGAATACGGCTATTATGATGTGGGTCGTGGCTACCTCGATACACCGGCATCCGGAGTTACGGACGGAGATTCTCTTTATTCAGAAATAACAGGCTCATCAGCTGCCGTGTATGCCCCGTTTACTTCTCCTAACAGCGGAGATACGCCCCAACTACTCATTGGCGACCCTATTGCAGACGGTTTGTACACTACTATAATCTCTAACCAGGTAGACGGCCCACAGCTTAAAGCACCAAATGATTTAGGTTCTGATGTTGGAGGCGTTGGTGTGGCCCAGTACTTCGCGGCAACGCACCGAGGGCAGATAACTGATTCAACCGGAGATTCAGCTTTTAACACTTATATTAAAGCGGGTGAACTCGCCGCATTTTTCAACATGGTATGCGACACGCCGGGGACTGGAACCGAAGCAGTATTAAGCGGGATATACACAGTTATAAGTGTCAGCGCAGTAGATATAATCGTAGACCTTACAGGCCACCCTAACGAATCTGAATGGGCGGAAATGGGCTCAACGCCCTACGTTGTTCAGGAAGCTGATGCGCAAGGTGCGCTTGTGGCCCCTTACGACGCAGGAACTAAGTCATATACAGATTGGTTTTCTATGACCAAAATAACCTCGGAAAGAGTTGTAGGGAATTTTACAGCTACAAGCGGTATGTACAAGGACGACGGCAAGACTAAAAAGACAGCTTCAGTAACTCTTTCAATGGATTACCAGGCGCTTGATGCAAACGGGCTGCCGTACGGTCCGGTTTACACAGTAAGCGGCACCGTGTCGGGGCGAACAACAGAACAAACCGGAATAAGTCTGGTTGGCTATCTGCCGATTGCTAGTAATTTTAGGGCTCGTGCGCGTCGGACAAGTAATAAGGATTTCGACTTTAATGGGCAGGTCGTAGACGACCTTACCTGGGATAACCTGTATGGTCAGACCCGCGATTACACTCGAGACTATGGTAACAGAACTACAGTACACACGGCGCGCCGCCGTACACCCAGAGCTACATCCATCAGTTCCCCGAAACTTGCTTTAGTGGTGACGGAGAAAATTTACCGTTATCGGGGCAATGGTGTTTTCGATTCGTATATGTCAAATAATACGCAAGCTATTCAGTCTCTGATACGTCTGCTGCGCGACCCGCTTTGCGGCAATCTTAACCTTACAGCTGAAAATATGGACAGGCTTTTGGCCGTACAGGAAGAAATAGAGGGGTATTTCGGTAATCCGGAGGCGGGGCAGTTCTGTTACACTTTCGACGCTTATGACACTACGATGCAGGATATCATCAGCATTATCAGCGACGCTGTATTCTGTAAACCTTTCCGTGAAGGTAATGCGGTACTCCTGGATTTCGACCGCCCACGTATCGGGCCTGAGATGGTTTTTACTCATCGAAGTAAAACCGGCGGCGAGAAGTGGACGAGAAACTTTAACACTAAAGACCGATATGATTCTCTAAAATTCAGTTACATCAACCCATTAACAAACGTTAAGGAAACAATAACCATCCCGGCAGCAGGCGGCGTTAAAACTGAAACATATGACTCTAAAGGCATAAGGAACTACAGGCAAGCTTTCTGGGCTGCTTATCGGCGCTTCCAGCGGAACAGCCTTAACCGTGTTGCTGTTGAGTTTACCGCGACCGAAGAGGGTATTTTTGCCCGGCCTGAGCGCGCGATAAGCGTGGTAAAGGGTTCCCGTGTATCCCCGTTTGATGGGTATATAGTTGCCGTTGACGGTTTGACGCTTGTCCTTTCTCAGAATGTTGAGTTTGTGGACGGCGACGACCATTCATTGATTCTTAAAAAGAGAGACGGCAGCGTACAAAGCGTTGGGGTCGTAAAGGGGCACAATGACCGCACGGTGATAATGGTTGAAGCCCCTCAGGAGGCTATTTATGTCGGTAATAGCGCCCTGAAAACAGAGTTTTCCTTTGGTAACGAACAAAGGCATAATGCTCAAATGGTAGTTGTTTCGACAGTTGAACCCGGGACGGACCGAACTGTTAAAATAACCGGATACAACTATACCGACGATTATTATGCTTATGACGGGGTGGCCCCGTTCGGTTCGGCATTCTCCAGCGGATTCAACAATGGTTTTGCATAAGAGGACAAAATATGTCTAGCGGATGCGGTGACGTCCTGTCACTCCAAGATTTAAAAACAGCCAAGCTCCACCAGACATTCGAGGCCGAAGTGATTACCGGTAAAGCCGGTGGCGTCGCATCGGGTGCGGATATCGACTATGCCACAAACCTGGTAACAGGGCAGACTCAAAAAACGCTGCCGGCTATTCTGCGTGATTTAGGCTACACACCAGCATCATTTACGTTCGCCACCGGAGGTACCCTCGCGGCGGGAGACCGCCAGGTCGCTGTACTCTGGCCTCTATCTTCTGGTGGAGACGGGGATTACTACTACTGGGAAGGTGCCTTACCTAAAACCATTCCGTCATCATCAACCCCGGCAACTACCGGTGGGGTGGGGGCTGGCGCCTGGCGTCCGGTGGGCGACCTTGCGCTAAGAAGCAATATTGCTTCGAGCATCGGCTACTCTTTCATTGGTGAAGTTTCTAACTTTGCTACATTACGGAGCCTTACGCCCCCGTACTCTGGCGCCAGAGTTAAACTGCGCTCATGGTCCGGAAGTAATATTAAAGGTGGCGGAGATTTCATTGGCTACCTGACGGCTAAGGCGGACGATGGTGGTATGACGGCCTCTTCAGGTGCAGGTTTCCATTGGGAGCGCCAGGCTTCTTCGGCAGATGTTTTTATGTTCGGTGCTGCCGGTGATGGCACTACGGATGATACTTTGCGTGTTCAGGCTGCGGTTGACTGGGGCGCGGCGAACCGTAAAACAGTTAAGTTCCCGACTGGCGTCTTTATGGTTGACCAAATAGTGGTTAAGGCTCACACATATCTGGTCGGGGAGGGTCGTGGTTCCGTTATTAAACGTCGCGCCGTAAATGGCCTCGACCTAATTTATGGTGTCAATTCAAACGCACTTTGGGACTCTACCGACCCTAATGTTACCAACTTTGCCTATGATGTTGAATTAAGCTCTCTTTTACTCGATGGCGGAGTAGACGGTGCGGTCGTACCCTTTACGCCAAGTATGGTCGGCGACGGAATTGCGATTTGGGGTCATAACTTCCGCTGGCATAATCTCGACCTCCTTAACATGGCAAACAGAGGCATCCGTACACAGGCCACGGATACTAACGTAGATTTTGCCAGTACATGGCAGGAATCCAGCTTTGACAGTATCCGTGTGCGCAACACTGGCGGCCATTGCTGGCAGTTCTATGGACCACATGACTCCAAATTCGTCGACATATCTTTAATCAACGGCAGCCAGAAAGCGGATAACACATACGACGGTATGATTACCGGAGGGCAGGGGACCGGTGATTTTTCTGGCCTGCACATCAGTGTCAGCGGAAACAATACTAATAATTTCGAGAGTCTTCGCCACCGATACTCACTCAACCTTAACACTCCTTGCCGGTTTAGCGGCGGTACTTCGATAGAAGGGGCGAGAATCCCACTGAGAATGGCCTGCAGCGGCTCACAGTTCGATAGCAGCTGCACGTATTACGCCGCCTGGGGTAGCGGCGCTGATGCTATAGCGATAAAGATGGAGGGTGGCTGTAGTCTGAATATCCTTCGGGGCCTTATCAACGGTTCCGAGGCTTTCCGCACTGGTTTCAACCAGTATGGTGTGGTCATGGGTGTGGCTGCCGGTGACTCGGTGAATAACAACACTATAGATCTGACCATAAACGGCTGTAATATCCCAGTTTCCTTCGGCAGTAGCACTACAACGGCAGACGGAGATAAGGGTAACAACTCCATTAAGGTGAAAGCCTACTATAACGGCACTAAGACACCCGTCGGTACGTATGGTGTTCTTAACAGCGCTAACGGTTCTACTATTGATATGGAATTAACCGGAGTATCACCGCAGATTCTAAACTCTTTGCGTCAGAACCGAACATTTAGCCTGGCCGCGGGGGCCTCAGCTTCCTGGACTTTCAAATACCCATTTGCTTCCGCGCCGGTGGTGTCTACGGCGATAGTTGGTCCGGGAGGCACGCCCACAAATGGTGTGTGGGTGTCGACCTTAAATGCTACGTCGGCAACGATCTTTAATGGTACAGGCACGACAATAACCCTGCATGCCAGCGTGACAAGACAAGTAGCCATATAAGTGACTAAGGCCCCTTTCGGGGCCTTTTCTTTACTCATTCGGCAAACACTCAGCGAGCAACGCCTGATAAGATATGAGGTCTATCATCGTATCTTTGATATCGCCTCGGTTCTTCCGCTGCCGTTTAAGGCGAACCTCCTTAAGGCAAATCATGAATTGCCAGGCGTCGACCTCAGTAAGGCTATGGCCCGTCTTCAGGTTGAACAGCGCCGCAACCTCGGCAGCACTGCGCTCTTCCTTCTTGTCGTAGCCGTACTGCTCGCCGCGCTGAGTGAGGGTGTAGGCCGATTCCTGTAATAATTCTTGGGCTTTCATTCTGTATCTCCTGCGATAATCCGGTTCAGCTGCTGGATGGTGGCGTTAGCCGCGTCGCGCTGTTCGCGCAGCTTCTGGTTCTGGGCTTCTAGTTCAAGTACCAGCCGTTCCAGCTGTTCGTTCTTAAAGATTAAGCTGTTAGCATAATCGACAGTGTTAATAGCCATTACTCACCTCGTTTATATTTCGACACTAAAGCGTATACTGCGTCTGTTGTTAACTCGTCCAGGTCCTGCGACACAAAACCGTCGGTAAAAGTACGACTAAACTTCACCCCGGCGGCATCGTCATCTCCTACACAAACCCAATGGTATCGGGTCAATAGCATCTGCTGCCGTAGTTGCGCCGGTATGCTCGAGCCTAGGCAAGATACGGCCTGAAAACCTGCTTTGTGTATTGCACATGCTTTAAATATACTCTCGGTGACAAACACGGTGTCATTGCTTGACAGATATTCAAGACCCCATAAGCAAGGCTCAAAGCTTCTAGTAAAGTACCGTGCTTCTTTCGGGTTATTATTTTGTTTCGGCGCAAAAGGTGTATATTGCTGATAACCTTTCAGCTTACCACCGAAGTTCCACAGTGGAAAAACGGCGACGCCATCTGTAGCTGATAAGCAGTGTTTTCTTGGATCTGCACCCCTCGATAATAGGTGTTGTGCCAGCTCATAATCGGTCATATCAAGCCTCGCGTTTGTGTTTGCAGTACTCCATGAGGAGGTCTTGAACATCTGCCTTGCCCTCGACGCGCGCCTGTACGACCTGGTCCAGCGTGCCTTCTGCCTGAATCTGGTAGACAAAAACCGGACGTGGATGCCCGGCCTGCATCTGGCGAACAGGCCCGATACGCTCAATCACCTGCGCGTAGTGCTCGTAGTTCCATGTAAGACCGAAGAAGGCCAGATGGCAGCCGCCGTCCTGAAGGTTGAGCCCGTGGCCGGCTGAAGCCGGGTGCACGCACAGCATGGGTATCTCGCCGCGGTTCCACGCCTCAATTTGTCGGTTACCTTTCGCACCTTTAGCCAGACCTACCGCCTCCGGGAACTTCTTCAGGATGCGCGCCAGGTCGTGCTGATATGAATACGCCACCAGAAGCGGAGCGCCGCTCAGTTCGTCATAAATAGACTCCAGCGCGTCAAGCTTGGCGTTATGGATTAGCTCCCAGTCACGGCTAGGTTCACCGTCGTCTCCGGTTACGTACACGGCACCCCCGGCAATCTGCAGGCACTTGGCGGTCCTGGCTGCCGCGTTAGCCGCTTCGACCTCCCCGGCGTCCAGCTGCGCGAACAGCTCCTTCTCCATCTGGTCGTAGACCTTACGAGCTTTAGACGGCAGCGGGACCACGACAGGCACCGTGACGGGCTTGTCACACCCGAAGTACTCAGCCGCGTCGACGGTAAGCGAGATGTCCGCAATCTTCTGGTGAATCTCCGTATCGGCACCGCTGCGTGGCTTGTATGATTTAGCCGCTTGGTGTGTGCCCTCCTGCACGCTGACAAACCAGCGGTCAGTGAATGCCTGATAGCTGCTGCCGAGGCGCTGTCCGGCGTCGAGAAACCAGCACTGACCCCACAGGTCCTTCAGGCCGTTCGGTGCTGGCGTACCGGTCAGGTTGATGAACCGCTTAATCTTTTTGTGCGCCACTTTGCCGAGAGCGCGGGCTCTCTTGCTACCTCCGTGGCTGCGGAACGACTTCAGCTTCGTTGATTCGTCGGCAACGATGACTGTGAAGGGCCAGCGGTCGCCCCAGAATTCAACCAGCCATTCCAGGATGTCGTAGTTGCAGCAGACCACGTTAGCGTCGTCGTTCAGCATGACGTCTTCCCGGTACTGACGGCTGCCGGTGCCGTCGACGACGCGCAGCGCGGGGAATTGCCATTTCGTCTGTTCAGCTGGCCAGGTGCCGGATGCAACGCGTAGTGGCGCCAGCACCAGCACGCGGTCGCCGGTCCAGTTCTCCTGGTCCCAGTCGTTCAGCATACCGGTCTGGTACATCTTGTTCAGCGCCCACATTGTCGCGCCGGTATTGTGGGTTACGGTGAAATCGCCAAGAAGAAATCTGTGGTCCCCGTCGATGGTGAACCCGTAATAATCATCAACACCCACCGGCTCTATACTCTTGATACCGACGTTAAGAACGTTTTTAGCGATTTTACGGGCCGGAATGTTCAGGTGGCGGCCGCGGACAAAGGGCAGCCACGAGAAGTCGCCGGACAGACTCACACGCCAGTAATCCCCCCAGACATCAGTGTTAACGCAACGTTTGCGGGTTGCGGTCTTGTAGGCTGCAAAGCCCAGGCTTCGCGCCAGGAAACACATATCGTCCGCAAGTTTTTCATTTACACTAATCCAGTCGAAGCCTCCGTTGCCGTAATAGCCGTCGCTATCCAGAAGACCCGCCAGAAGCTCGGCGCGTTGCTGACGGTTGCCGCATTTGTAATTGTGCGGGATATGTTTGTTGTTAAGCACGCCTACATCTTTAAGCGCGCGGTAGAAACCGCCAGAGATGTTCTGAGTTATTCCGTTGTGGGACACGGACATATTGCGCTGCTGCGCAAAACAAAGGATAGCCTCTCTAATCTCAGACTCATCTGCGCCAGATGTAATGGCCGCGCCGCTGGTCGTCCCATCGCCAAGCCACATACCAAGCATCCACGGAGTCATGTTTACGTTATGCTCCTTGCGCTCAAATTCTACGGCAGCTCGCCACCCTTTAAGCAAGCCATTACGCCCGCGCAGCCACTCTGGCAGCTTCAGCCAATCGGTCACGGGGATATCGAACACTGTGTCGTCGGGCCATTTGCTATTCTTAGTGCTTGTTGTGGTTCGCAGCGACAGGATGTGGCTTTCGTTCACCGTGTAAGAGTCACCTTTTACCGGCGTTACTTTGTACATCATCTCGCGGCCACGACCTAAGGACAGCACTTTACGTGGCGTTGAATCCGGCCCCATCAACAAATCGCCTATTATAACGTCTTCTACGTTTTTGACACTACCATCTGCCATAATTATGGGCGTTCCTAGCTGAAGACACTTCCCACTGCCCATCGTGGCGAAAACATTCGCGCGCGGGTGCTTCAGGATGTGCGCTGTGATTAGTTTTTGGTAGGGCCTGCGTTCAAAGTTCATGACGGAAAAAGCTCCTCGACTAAATCATCCACCTGCTGCCGTGTGCCGATAACGCGCACATCAGCGCCGACGGCTTTCATTCTCTCATGCTCACGGAGCTGGTGCGGCTCTGGCTCGGTGTTCTCGTCTTTCTTGAACTCGATGAAAATAACAGCCGGCATCGCAAAATTACTTCCAACATCTACCGGAATAATTCTCCCACCAACCAGCACCAGCATATCCGGGCAGCCACGACGCCCCTCATAGGAAATCTTACGGCAGAGACAGCCTTT
>JACCDR010702319.1_pt1 | contig 10163 bp, 19 predicted proteins | sample 7446431 | NCBI WGS metagenome assembly JACCDR01 (sample SAMN15323443, study PRJNA562643) | freshwater metagenome | isolation source: river surface water | place: USA:Blue River Watershed | collected 2017-08-17 | reverse complement strand
CGAAGGCACCCCCCGACGTCGCCGACGCCATTGTGGACCGCTGCGCGCCGGAGTCGCTGGACCTCTCGGATCTCTTCGACCTCCGCGCTGATCCCTACTCCGCGAGCCTGCTCCTGCGCATCGTCTTGGAGCACGACGGCCGGTTCCGCCACAACCCGCACTCGGACACGCTCTCCTCTGCTAAGAGCGAGCGCGGCGACGACAACAAGGTCGAGTTCGTGGCGCGGCCGGTGCCGCTCATCACGCATGAGGCGCGCGACATCCAGACGGGTGAGGTGGTGATCGAGGTTGGCTGGGGCCGGGACAGCGACGACGCGGCGTTCTACGACCAGCACCGGATCGGCGGGGACCTGCTCGCGGACCCCAGAGCCCTCGCCCGCACCCTCTCCAAGCAGAAGTTGAACATCGCGCCGGGGCAGCAGCAGACGCTCTGCGCGTGGCTGGCGTTGCAGCGGCTCGTCGGCGACCGCCTGATCCCTCAGGTCACCAGCGCGCGCGCGAACGGGTGGTGGAACAAGCGGGCGCGAGAGCGGCATTCTGAGGGCGCTGGCTTCCTGCTCGGGAGTCAGTGGATCAGCGCTGGCCGCGCCTCGGATCGCGTCTACCGCGACGACACCAGCGTCCGGCCATCGGCGACCAAGATCGCGCCAGCGCTCCGGCCGTCCGAAGCCGGCTCGTTCGTCGGCTGGTGCCGTGGCATGGAGGTGATCCGCGCCTACCCCGTGCCTCAGGTCTTCGTGCTGGCCGCCCTCGCCAGCGTCCTCCTGAGCCGCATCGACACCCGCGCCGTGATGCTGGGCTCCATCTTCCCGCCGAAGACAGCGAAGACGCTGGCGCTTCAGGTCGGCCTGTCCACCTACGCCCGCCCCGGCGAGCAGGACGGCGCGCTGCTCCAGTGGGGCGCCTCGATTCCCGGCCTCGAAGACGCGCTCAACTACCTCAGGCATCTTCCGATCTGCCTCGATGACACGTCGCAGATCAAGGCGGAGGGGCGGACGGCGCCTGAGCGCGCGGAGTCCATCGCTCAGAAGATCGCCACCATCGCGTTCATGATCGTCAATGGCACGGAGCGCGTCCTCGCCAAAGACAGCGGCGGCAGTCCCGGCGGCTGGCGCATGATGGCGCTCTACACCGCGGAGCTCCGGCCGGACATGCGCGGACAGCAGGAGGGCGCCAAGAAGCGCATGATGGCCATGACCTGCCACCCATGGCAGCGGATGCCATCGCCCACCGAGCCGCACCCCCCGATCCTCGGCGAGAAGTCGGACCTGCCTCACGGCGACCTTCGACGCATCGCGGACGCCGCGAACACCCACGCGGGCCACGCCATGCCCGCCTTCCTGCGCGAGGTGCTCAAGCACCCTGTCAGCGGGCTCCGCGCGCGCTGGCTGGCCATGGCGGAGGAGTACCGCGCCCAGCTCCGTGGCAAGGTCCGCTTCGATGACACCGCGGCTGAGATCGCGGCCGCCCTCGCGCTTGCGCAGCAACTCTTCGAGACCGCGTGCGCACACGAGAAGATCCGCCCCGACGCCTGCCCGATCCGGCGAGAAGTCGTGCCGTGGTTCATCGCGCACATCATCCGCCAGCGCGAGGCGGACGGCAGCGACGACCACGCTTCTCAGACGTTCTACGCCTTTCGGGAGTGGGCGCTGGACCGCCGCAACGAGCGTGGGCCGTGGTGGATCTCTGACTCTGGGATGAAGGCGACCCCGAAGGAGATCGAGACGCTCGGCTTCTGGGAGACGATTCGGGAGAGCGCCATAGACGACGAAGGGCGCGAGATCACCATGCATGAGCCGGGGGATCTCTACATCCTCGGCAACGCCATGACCTCCTTCCTCAAGAGCAACCCGTCGCCGCGCGCGTCCGAGGACATCATCCGGTCCTGGATCGCCGCTGGCTACATCGAGCCGAAGAACGGCTACGTGGAAGGCGGGCGCCTGAACGCCGCAAAGTGGCCGAAGTACATCCCTGGGCAGGGCAGCCGCTGGATGTACAAGATCCCGGCGCACCGGTTCAGGGACTGAGAGCGTGTAGGGGCTGAGGTGCGTGGCTGCTGAGGCCGCCAGTGCCCCGCCGCTGCGCTCCAAGGCCCCTACAAGGCGTCGCAGCGCTTCAGACGCCCTCTGCCATGGGTGCGAGGCGGCAGCGCGTCAGATGCGTCTCCAGGCGGCCCGTGCGCTTCGATGCCTCCTGCCGCTTCACGGTGCCCGTCAGGAGGCAGTGGTCGCCCACCGCCACGTCCACGGACCCCGACGCAAACCACACGAGGTCGGCGACGTGCTCCGCGTCCACCGCCGCCTGCATACGGACGATGGTAGTGAGCCCGTAGTCACCAGCCATCTCGTACTTCCCGAGCACCGTCACCGCGAGCGGCGCAGGGGCTGGCGCCTTCTTCGTCCCCTTGCCGCCGAAGCGGTCGCCGACAGCGCCCAGAAAGACGCTCGGAAGCCTCGCCGCGTAGCGCTGCTGATTCAGACGCGCCTGCTCGCGCTGGTAGGCGGCGACGATGGACGCCCCGATCCCGATGTAGCGCGCCGTCCACGTCTCCTGATGAGACAGCACGCGGCAGTTGTGGAGGTAGTCGCTGCTGGTGTCGGCGTCGATCTCCCGACCCCACGCCAGCGCCAGCCGAGCCTCCTCGACCTGTGCATCCGTCGGCGCATCGAACAGCCGTCGGAACCTCGGCGGGGGCCGCATGTGCTCCATGGCCATGTCGGCGGTTGCCTCCCGCCCAGCATCTCCGAGTTCTCCGTCAGGGTTGCGGGCGGCGCCTCTGGAGCACCACCCCCGCGCCGCGATGGCCGCCACCACGTAGGCGAGGTAGCGCTCCGCACGCACCCGCAGCGGGCCCCTACCACCGCCATAGCCAGCCATGTCATCGGTGAGCCCGTCGCCCTCCGCCTCCGTCACCAGCGCCTCCAGAGACGCCAGCAACGACGCCAGCGCCACCATGCGCGCGGCGCTGTCATCGCCGACGAAGTCGCGCAGGCACTGGCGGCCGACGCGGGTATAGCGGCCGTCCTCGTGACGCAGCACGAAGGTCTCTGCCCGCCGCCGGTAGACGCCGCAGTGGTCACAGGTCGGCTTATCGTCGCGGTAGTGCGCTGGCAGGTCGCCAGCGTCCGGCGCTGAGCGGAGCAGGTTGCCGTCCGACGTGTGCTCCACCACAGCGGCGAACCGCCAGCCGGGGAGGCGGACAGGCTCGCCAGAGACGACGCGCACGGCATGGAAGCGGCGGACCCCGATCTCCTCTCCGGTGTCGGGGCACAGCTCGGGGACATCCTTGACGCCGAGGTCCTCGATGGCCGGCGAGGCCACAGAAAGCCGCTCCGCACGCCGAGACAGTCGCGCCAGGCCCTCGCGGAGGCTGGCGTAATTGGCCTCAGGGATGAGGATCGCGTCTTCGGGGAGGGCTTCTGAAAGGGTCTGGAGGGTGGTCATGCGTTCTCCGAGGTGGTGACAAAAGATAGCGCGTCGCGTTTTCGGTGTCAATGCGTATTCTTTTTTGTGTCATTTCGCACCTAAAAAATATTAACGCAGGTATACTCATATACGTTGAGTTTTCTCTGAGGGAAAGATTTTCGGCACGGAGCTTGCATGGAAAGGAGGGGGTTGGAGAGGGTGTCGTTGGCGGTAGTCGTAGATGTAGGCGCGCTTTCGGCTGAAACATGGGGTTGGTTTTTTAAGTCCTATCGGTGCGCGAAATAGGACATGCCGATACAACGCCGACAATGGCGAAATGCGACGGTTATTATTATTCTTTTTTGAAGCTAAAAAGTAAGTAAGTAAGTAAGTAGCGTTTCGCGCGTTCGTGTCGTCGTGTCCTCATTTTCAGAAAATCCGTGCTTATATGAGAACGGTAGAACGCCGATAATTCGTTAGTAAAAACGATGAGTCAAGAGTCGGTCTAAATACATGGCCTTTAACGTCTATTACGAGTTGGCATACTTCTTGCTGTCTCCATTGACGCATCAAGAGATTTCAGCGCACCTCAACGTCTACTCATGTCCTATGCAGGATGCAGGCATTTTGCCGTTTTGGGGTTTTTGGAGACACTTTTCGCCATACGCGGCGTTGGCTACGCCTGAAAACTACGCACCGAGATACGCGGCGTTTATCCGTAAACGGCCATCCCGATCCGCTTTGCACGCGGATTATTCTTTCAAGCCCCGTAGAGACGCGTGGGACTTCTTCAAGTTCTTGCGCCGCGGTTCGTGGCGCCTACCGCCCCATGGCGTTAGGATTGGGGGAGCAGGCTGGGTCACAACCAGCCCGCTCTACTCCATCTCCCTCATAGGAGCTGACCCCATGCCTCCTCATACCACGTCATCGGTGGTCTCGACGGATATCGTCGCGGCCTTGGAAGAAAACGTTCGCGTCATCCAGGATCTGAGCGCTCAGGTGCGTGCGCTGCGGCTTGCCCTCGCCAAGCACGGCGTCACGGTTCCCGAGCCGAAGCGGCTGCCGCCATCTCCGCGCCCTACCTTCGCCCGCTTCTCGACCTGGCTCTGCGGCGACGGTGCCCAGCGCCTGTACGTTGCTGGCGCTGACAAGGCGCCGCGAGACTGCGTTGGCGTGCTGGACGGCAACGACGTCTACTTCGTCGGATCCTGCGTCGCCGAGGCGCTGGGCCTGAGGCCGGGCACGGACACCTCGGAGATCGCCCGCGACTGGATCACCGCCGGCCTGCTCGACGCTCACCCGAACTGGGATCGGCACCTGATGAACTCGGCGAAGTGGCCGCGGTATGCTCCGGGGCTGGGGACGCGCAGAATGTTTCGGGCTCGGCTTGACGCGCCGTCCTGCGCTGGGTAATGCTGGGGCAGGAGGTAGCCATGTCGCATCTGCTGTCACTTGCCGCCCTTCACGCCGCCGCTCCGGGGGTGCTGGGGGTGGTGTTCGGGAGGGACGGGGAGTTCAAGGGGGCGCCTCCGTGGGCGGGACCGATCTACGTCGCGCAGACCATTGCGGTAGGCGCAGGCGGCCACATGCTGCCGGGGGGATGGTTCGTGAGCGTCGATCCGAGATCCATCACGCCATCCGGGTTCTGGTTCCCCGATGGCGGCCCCGTCGTGCCGTGGTCGGCGCTCGCCCTCGACTGCCGCGTCCCCACCGTGGCCGCCCGGCTCGCACGGTTGTGCGCGCAGGCGATGGGCTTCAACCTCTTCCCTGGCGCGCAGGTCAGCGCCTACGTGGACGGCGCTGGGTGCTTCCACCTCGCGTCCGACCACGGAATGCAGGAGGTGACTTGGTCCCCGAGCGGGTGGGCGACAAGGCGTGGCTGCTCGCCACCCGATCTTCCGCGTGGCGTCCCCGACGGTCCATCCGCACTGGCCGCCCTCGTCATGTCCCTCGCCCCCCGCATCCGCGCCCTCGCGCCACGGGAGCCCTGATGTACTTCGACCCCCTGACCCCTACCGGCTGGCGTCGGCTGGCCCTGACCCTCGGCCTCCTGCGCCGATCCGAAGACTGGCTCGTGTGGGCGTGGAGGGCCGCGTGAGCGCTGACCAGATCTACCTCGTCGCCGCTCCTCCGCGCTGCGTCCTCCCCGGCGGCTTCATCGACGCCACAGGCGGCCATCCGGCGGAGCCTGAGAGCGCCCCTGACAGCCGCGAGGACATCGACCAGCATGTCGCCTTCAGCACCGAGCCTCTGACGGTGTACCGCTGCCGCCGCGATGGTTCGTGGTGGGTGGTGGTGGCATGAGCCCCGCCCTCTCCGCCGCCCTTCGCCTCGTGATCGACGGCGCGCCCTTCGCCGAGCAGTACGACGCCATCGCCGCGCTGGACGATGCCGACCGCGCCACCATCCAGCCCCTGTGCCTCGCCCTCCAGAAGCGCGTCGAGCGGGAGCGTCGAGACGCCTCAGCGACCGCCCGTGCGCAAGCCATGACCGAGGCCGCCTACTGGGGCGCGGCGCGCAGGGAGTTGCCATGATCACCGCCCTAAGCCTCCTCGCCGGTCTCCTCACAGGGATCGCCATCTGGTTCATCGGCGACCGCCACGGCTGGCGTCTGCTGCCCGCGCCGCGCCTCCCCGACGGCTGGCGGTGGATTCGCATCGCCGACGGCTACGGGCTGGTCTACGACCTCCACGGCGCCTTCCCGCGGAACATCCGCGCCAGGGTGACGCGCTGCGATGGCGGGTGGCGCTCCGACGTGGTCGAGACGCCGCCGTGCGTCGAGCCAGCACGCGCGATGCATGAGACGGTGCGAGCCCTGCGCCGCGCTGGGGTACTCCAGTGAGCCGCGGCGTGCTGGCCTCTCCGCTGCCCGCCACGGCCCCCACAGCCTCGCCTGGGCCTGCGCAGGCGTCTGAGTCCGTCCGAGAGAGGGAAGCGCCTGTGGCGCCCTCCAGGGGCTGCGGCGCCATCCGCGTCAACGGCGCCCCCGTGTCGTTCCTGTCGCACTGGACGGACGACGTCAAGCGGCACGTCACCGCTGGCCGGATCGCCACCGTCGAGATTTGGGATCCGCCGGGGACGGGCGCGCAGGACATCGATCTCAGCGACCTGCTCGGCCTCTGGCTCGTCCGCTCGCGTGGCGTGCAGGAGGCGACGACCAACGGCTTGCCTGTGGACCGCGGGCCCGTCGAGGTGGTGGCGAACGCCTGCCACGTTCATCTTCCGGCGGCTGGCGAGGCGAAGAGGTTCGCGGTGATGGTGTTCGGGGTGAGGCTATGAGCGCCTACGACCGCATCCAGCGCGACGCCGAGATCTGGAAAGCGGTGACGAAGGCGGTCGGCTTCCTCTTCGGGCGCGTCCCTGGCGCAGCAATCGAACTCGGTGTGACGCTCATACAGTTCGACCGCGTGATCGTGATCGCGGTCTCCCGCAACGCGCGGCGCACAGGAGGCGTGCTGACGGAGGCGATCAGCGTCTCGCTGGACGCCGGCACCTCGCCCCTGATGGCGGCGCGGGTCGAGACCCTACTTGTCGAGGCGTATCAGCGCCTCATGGAGGCGAGATGAGCCACTACATCGTCTGGGAATCCGAGGACGGCCAGACCACGATCCGCCCTGGGGGCGTCTCAAATGGCGTCCACAAGGTCAATCCGGACCTGACAGGGGACGAGATGCGCCAGATCGAGGCGTACCCAGATGGCCTCGACTGCGACAACTGCGACGACAAGGGATGGCACGTTCGCGGCTTTCGAGCGGCGCTGAACGATCCCGGTGCGCCGCGTGGTCCGAGTCAGGCTGACATCGCCGCCGCTTTCCGGGCGCGTTGGGGCACGCCATGAGTACCCCCTGCTCCACCTTCTCCGCGCCCCTCCTCCGCCTGATCCTGTGCGGTGGGGGTGGGCTTCCGGCGGCGTGGGGGCCGCTCCATGAATGCGGCCACGACTACACATGGGATCCGCGAACCGCCTGCGCGTTGTCCTCGGTCGGACGCCTCCATGCCCGCCCACCCCTGATCGACGCGGCTGGGTGGTCCCTCCCCCTCGACGCCTCCTCGCCCTGGCCCGCTCGGCTGGCGTTGGTGGCGGCGTGGATGGTCGTTCCACCAACGCAGCGCGAGTATATCGCTGCCGCCAAGATCGACCCCACGCCTAACGGTATCTGCCTTCGGGTATGGCTTGGCGATGGCGATTCCATCAACTACGAATGGAACCTTCGAGGCGGGTGCGGGCCATGTTTCTGGCGAGGTTTTTTGGCTACGTATTCGGTTACGCCATTGCCCACCCTCCCCGCCCACCTCGCCCTACACCCTCCCGTGGTCACACTCCTCCTCGCCCTGTACGACGTCCCCGAGATCAGGGCGCGGGTGGAGGCGCTGTGAGCCGCCCTCGCCGCAACTGCCGCACGCTCCTGACGGTCGATGGGCACTACTTCGACGGGAAGCGCTGGCGCCCTTACGATGACCCGTTCTGGCTGACCTCTGAGTGGACGCCCTGCGCGGGGTTCCGGTTTTACCGCACGCTCCGCCACGCCCTTCGAGACATCCGCGCCCTGCAACGGGCTGGCTGCTCCGGCACCATCGAACATGCCGGGAGGAACGGGAGCCAATTCCCGTTCATGCGCGTAAGAACCTGGGACTTCAAGGGGGTGGCGCCATGATCGACCAGCAGACCTTCGACGCCCTCATCGCCGAGGGCCAGCGCCTGAGCGCCGAGATGCGCCGCGATGGTGCGGGCATGCGCCGCTTCACCCCGGAAGAGATGGCCGTGCGGGTTCGTGCGGCAAAGAGGACACCATGATCTGGATTCGCGCTAACGGCTACGACTTCCTTCTGATGCTGGCGGTGTACGCCGCTGGTTTCGTTTCAGGATGGCTCACATGTCGCTGACCCTCTCCGGCCTTCGCAAACGCATCACGCACCTGATCAGCAGGTTCGCGCCATCGGCCGACCATTCCGCAACGCTCGCCGAGATCAAGGAGCGGCAGGATCGCGCGGATCGCACTGTCGCCGAGATCGCCGCTCGACTGCCGCCGGTCGGATGGCGCCCCTCCAACCTGACGTGCGACGCCCGCCCCGAGTTGTCGCTCTGCCGAGACTGCGTCACGGGCCGCTGGTCGATCTGGGCGCCAGGTCAACAGGTGGTCGAGGGCGCCACGATGGAGGAGTGCATCCGGGCGCTTCGGAACGTGCGGCCATGACCACCCTTTCCGACCTCCGCGCCCTGTTGGAGCGCGCCCTCGTCCACGCCGAGAACCCCGCGATCCAGCGTCTGCCTGAGGGCGAGCGGACGGTGGAGGGGCTGGCGGGGGCGTATCTGCCGCGACGCCTGCACTATTTCAATGGTGCCACATTGCGCGGCGAACCCCACGCCGACAGCTTCGACGTTGCCTACGCGCTGGCCCCGACCCAGCCGACCGACTGGCCCACGCATGATGATGTGCGCGAGAAGGCGCGCATCAAGGCCCTCAGCAACCGCCTCGACCTCACCGACCCCGGAACCGCCCACGCGGTCCTCGTCGCGCTGGCGCTCGCCCAGGGGCTCGATCCTGGAGTGGGTGGGTTGGCGTGCATGTGGGTTCGCGACGAGCCGGGATGGTCCGTCGTGGGCGAGCGCGGAGACATCCGCTTCACCGATCCTCTGGCCATTCGGCGGCGAGGCGACCCCGCCCAGATCACGGCGGTTCTTGTCGCCCTCGAACCCGACCCCATCAAGGCGCTTGCGCTCGCGGTGCGCCACGTTCTGGAGGCGCCATGAGCAGCCAGTCCTCTGTAAAAGTACAGCCCACCGCAGAGAAGGTCAGCGCGCACAGCCGCCGCCGGAACCGCGGGCGCGGGCGTCCATGTCGCTGCTGTGCCCCAGCGGAGACGCCGAGGGAGGCGCAGCGCGTCAGGCGCGAGATCGAGGAGGGGGTGGAGTCATGACCCGCCCATTCCCCTTCGGCGTCCCCATGCGCTGCCTGCGCCTCGAACAGGTAGGCGAGCGCCGCTGGAATGCGGTCTTCGGTGTCTACGGCGGCGGGTTCACGGCGCTCAATGTCGGCCGCTCGATCACGGTCGGCCAGTGGTACGTGGCGACCCGCGTTGCCGGCGATGATGATACGACCGTTCGCATCATGGGCGGTTATGCGACGCCCGCGGCGCTGATCGATGCGCTGGCGGGCAAGGTGATCTTCGCAGAGGGGGTGGAGCCATGAAGGGGTTTCCGTGGCGGGTTGGGATGCTGTCTACCGACGGCCACCGCATCCTCGCTGTCGGCGCCGATGGCCTGCCGTCCGTCTGGGCGGTCGAGCGCTACGGTGCGCCGAGGATCATCCACTACGCTCCGTTCATGGGCGACGTCTGGACGCGAGCGCGGCCGGTGGAGGACGACGGCGCCACGAAGGGCGCTCTACTTGAAGTGGTGCGCGAGGCGTGGAAGGATCCCGGCGTAGTCTGCTCTCCGGCTCTGACGGGCCAGATTCAGATCGAGTTCTGGGAGGTCTGGCCCTTCGCTCGCCACCTTCCAGATCTGATTGCCACGGGCCCCACCGAATTCGCCGCCCTCCTCGCCGCATGGGAGGCTGCGCCATGACCTACGCCGAAGCCATCGCCGCCGCCCGCCTCGTGATCCACGTCCCCACCGCCGCCCGCGCCATCATGGACCGGTGGCTGGACTACGCCGATCCGACCGTAGAGAGCGCCACCCTCGCCGGCTACACCGTCGTCGAACCCGACGACTACCTCGGCGCCGTCGCGGTCGGCATCCAGCACCAGAGCGAGAT
>JACCDR010382853.1_pt1 | contig 10163 bp, 8 predicted proteins | sample 7446431 | NCBI WGS metagenome assembly JACCDR01 (sample SAMN15323443, study PRJNA562643) | freshwater metagenome | isolation source: river surface water | place: USA:Blue River Watershed | collected 2017-08-17 | reverse complement strand
GAAGTATATTGCCCGCTGGAAACATAAGAATGGTGTAGAGGACTTGCGCAAAGCAATTCACTTCTTACAAAAAGCTATTGAAGTAGAGGAAAGTAAATGAATTTTGATGATTATCAGAAAAGTACTGCAGAATTTCGCCTACCTTCATATACACCAGAAGCCGCTGTTATGGGTTTGCTGGCTGAAGCCGGTGAGGTTGCAGCAGTGTTTCAAAAAGTAATTCGAGGGGACTTTACTCCTGATGTAGCAGCCACCAAGTTGGCTAAAGAGCTAGGGGATATTCTGTGGCATATCTCTGAAATTGCAAACGATAATGACTGGAAACTAAAGGACATCGCAGAAACTAATATTGAAAAACTAGAGTCTCGCCGCCTACGGAACGTTATCCAGGGGAGTGGTGATGATCGGTGAACAAACTTGAGCTTTTAGACGTATTGAAAACTACAGACGAAATTTCTCTACTTGAGATTTTAGAAATTACAAGCGAAGACCTTCTGGATAGATTCCAAGACAGGATTGAGGATAAACTACCACAATTGTATGCAAAAGCGAATGAAAACTCGTAAAACTGAGCGTGATGAATTTCTTAGCAAGAATCACAATCATGCCATCAAGTTTCGTAAGCGAGTACAAGAAGACTCTGAGAAACAAAAAGAACTAAAGGAATATCTAGAACGTGCAAGTAAAGAGATTTAAAACCAGTTTTGCAGAAAACATTTTCAGATTTAAATATGCACAAGGACCAAATGACTCCTGGGATGCCCTCGCAGATCGCCTCGTTGAGGATGTATGTGGAAGTAGAGGCGGGACACTCCCCGCCCTCCTCTCTAATGAAGACCGCAAAGAACTTACAGAACATATTAAACACATGCGGTTTCTCCCTGGTGGGCGCTATCTCTATTACGCAGGGAGGCCGTACAAAGCATATAACAATTGCTACCTCCTCAGAGCAGAAGAAGACACCAGAGAAGAATGGAGCAATGTAACATGGCGTGCAATGTCTTGTTTAATGACTGGAGGTGGAATTGGCATTGACTACAGCCGACTTCGACCTGCTGGAAAGCCATTATCAAGAACTGGTGGCGTCTCTAGTGGCCCTATCCCCCTCATGTATGCAATCAATGAAATTGGACGAAATGTTATGCAAGGCGGCAGCCGCCGTTCCGCTATCTACGCTAGCCTCAATTGGCAACATGAAGACATTCCTATCTTTCTTAGAGCAAAAAATTGGTCAGATGTAATTAAGGAGCAGAAGTCACAAGACTTCAATTTCCCGGCTCCGCTAGACATGACTAACATCAGTGTCAATTATGATGACGCTGCATTGAAAGAAACTTGGGGAACTAAAGATGAGTACGTAAATGTCTTGTCTAAAAATCCAGTATTCCTAGAAAACTGTCGTCAAGCAATGATGACCGGTGAGCCGGGATTTAGCTTCAACTTTGGAAATAAACAGAATGAAACACTTCGAAATGCCTGCACTGAAGTTACCTCAGAAGATGACTCCGACGTATGTAACCTCGGTTCTATCAACCTTGGGAATATTGAAACTCTTGAGCAATTCAAATCCGTCGTTGCTCTTGCTTCCAAGTTCCTTGTTTGTGGGACACTTCGAGCCGATTTACCTTACGAAAAAGTTTATCGAGTTCGAGAAAAGAACCGACGACTTGGGCTTGGACTTATGGGTATTCACGAGTGGCTCCTCCAACGAGGACAAAAATATGAAGTAACAGACGAACTAAAACAATGGTTGGAGGTTTACCGGGATGAATCAAAACGAGCAGCAGATGAACACTGTGATCGCTTCTACATCAGCCGCCCTGTCGCGTATCGAGCAATTGCGCCAACCGGCACAATTGGAATTCTTGCTTCCACAACTACAGGAATTGAACCGTTATTTGCAGTTGCTTACAAACGTCGCTACCTCACTAACGGTACGCAATGGAAGTATGAATACGTCGTCGATGCAACAGCAGACCGACTCATCAATGAGTATGGTTTAAATCCTGATAACATTGATACAGCTTATAAACTAAGTCACAACTATGAACAACGAATTAAGTTCCAAGCGGACATTCAAGATTACGTTGACATGTCAATCTCCTCTACCATCAACCTCCCCGCTTGGGGTTCCAAAGGAAACATGGAGGGAGATGTCTCTAGATTCGCGGCAACGCTTGCTCGTTTCGCTCCTAGACTCAGAGGTTTTACTTGTTACCCGGACGGAAGTCGAGGAGGTCAGCCCATCACAGAATGTGACTATGAAACAGCCACCAAAAACAAGGGAGTTGTGTTCACAGAACACGACGTGTGTGACATTACAGGACACGGTGGCAGCTGTGGCGTATGAAATTTATTGCAAAGAATTTAATTCCAATTGCAAATGTAAATGACGACTATTGCCTGTAACAAGTATTCCTTAGCATGTGACTTACAATTTACCTATGGTGGAACCACTAAGTTTAAAGGCAAGACAAAGGTCTTGCCTTTGGAGGGTAAGGTATGTGAGGATATGTTTGGCGTAAAAAAAGCGTTCCTTGGTTTTGCAGGGAACGCCGATCAATGGGGTAATGTAGTAAATTGGTTTAGTATTCCGGAAGGAAAGCTTCCGAAAATGAAGAACATTGAGTTCCTCTTACTAACTGATGCAAAGAAAATTTATCATGGAACCAACTTATCCAATTGGATGTTAATTCCAGAACCTTTCTTTGCTATTGGGTCTGGTAGAGAGTTTGCATTAGCTGCAATGGCTAGTGGGAAGTCTCCACTAGAAGCATGTAAAGTGGCTTCTAAGTTTGACATTAATACTGGTCTAGGATTTTTAGACTACACGTTCTAAACAAAGAAGGGGGCCACTGGCCCCCTTCTTCATTGCTTCTCAAACAAAGCCTTTTCTTTAATTCGTCTATTCAATAGACCCTTAACCTCTTTCCCGTTGTCAAACTTCCAACGGAGAAATTGCTGTGCTGCTCCCTTGTAGTCACGAGCGTTGAGCTTACGCAGCAGAGTGCTTTTCATAAAGGCACTTTCACCAATGTTATACACAAACGACACCAAAGCATCAAACATGTTTTGTGACAAAGGCACTTTAACCAGCTTATTTACAGCTGTTTGAGCCCAAGCTAAGTCGGCCTGCAGAGCAAGCTCTGCTTCCTTCTTAGTTATTGTCATCCCCTGTTCAACTGGTTTACCTAGCCATTTAATTGTGCCATAACCAATTGTCCACACCCCTCCGGTGTCTTTGTAGGCTTCTTTTCGGAAGCCCTCCCCATCCTTTAAAAATTGCAATCCGTTAAAACTAATTTGCATTGTCATATCCCATTTCTTTTAGAGTGTCTTTAAGTTTCTTGTAAGCCTTGACTGTCTCTAAAGGCATAGTCTTAAAAATCATACGACCATCTGGAGTTAGGTAGCGCTGTAGCACTTGATTAGTAAGCTGTTGTGAACTAAAGCTGTTCCCAGATAGCTCTGCGTAAAGCTTAATCTTATCACGTACAGAATCCATATCCTCATCTACTAGATCACGATAGATGGAATTTGGAAGACCACGAACTACTGACGCTGCTTGAACGCCTTTACGCTCTGCCATCCAATTGAGTTCTCGTGTGACAGCTTCTTTCTGACTACGTAGTCCCTTAGCACGCAAAGATTCTTCTTCTGGTGTACGAGCATACATACCCTTTAAGTCTCCCACTTTTTTAGTTTGCCCATAGACTCGCTTATCCCCTACTGGAACAGAAGTAACATCCCTAAATGGACCAGTTTCTAGAGCACCTTGTAAGCCAGCAGGAGCTACAGACAGAGCAGCTTGGGCTTGCTTGGTTTTACTAGTTGGGTCCATTAAAAGTTTTGCAACATCAAAAGCTTGTCCACCAAGATCAACTAGAGGTGCTCCAGGAGAAGCAATCATTTCACTTGGAATTGGTGCTGCTGCGCGTGATGTAAGAGCCACACCTGATTGAGTAGACAAGGGGCCATATGTAATACTTTCTCCACCAGGAAGAGCCAGCGCTGCTTCCTTGATGGAAATGTTCTTCACCTTAGCCCAAGTTTCAGGATAGTGTTCAGCTAACAAACTTTTAATTCCTTCCCAAGCCTTATCAGCTTCAGCAAATCCAGGAACTCCCATTAGACCAGCCATATACCCATGAGTAGCCAGCATAGCAAAGAGAGGTAGCGGATTCTTACTTTCTACAGCGTGTCTCCCAAAGGTGGCATACTGGTTGTAGAAGTTGAATGCAAAGGTCTGAAGAACGTTAAGCATGTTGCCTGTGTTACCCATCTTGTTGAAGATCATAGCACGTTCACCTTCACGGTAGTCACCCATGGAGATGTTTGTACGTTCTTCAGCAACACGGAACAAGTCTAGATCGTTCTTAAACTTCCCACTACTCTTTAGTTGTTCCACATAGGTCATGAAAGTGACGCCACGTAGGAATGTCTCTGGTAGTGTAATGGTAATGCCCGCTGCTTTAGCTGCACGAGCAGGAAGTGAGAAACTACTTTCAATAGGACTTTCGTCGTAAATAGAGCGAGCAATAACTGAGTTGTCCTCAGCATACTTCATAGCTCTTGCGTGGAACTCTGTTAAACCGGGAGTTTTAGCCAGTTCGTTGTAGAACTTCATACCTTCTAGCTGTGGTAGATAGGTTTTACCTAAGTGACCAGTAGCCATAGCTACACCCATTGGAATACCAACAGTAAGCGCTGCTACAGGGTTACCACCAAACTCTTTCTGCATCATTGCTAGATGAGGAAGAATGTTGCCCGCTTGGATTACGTTGCTTAACATAAAACCAGCATTGAGAGCAAGCTTACTAGTTACCCAATAGTTCTTTACAGCACCAATACCTTGTCCAATTTTGTTTGGACTAGTTCCTGTAGTGTCTCTAATCCAATCTTCAAAAGCACGAGTTAGATTGCTTTCATTTGCACCTAAGTTGTCTAAGAAATATTCACGCAGATAGGCCATGTTATTTGGCTGTTCTCTAGCTAGAGATTCATCAGCAAGTACCTTCTTAAGTTCCTGAGCAGCCATTTGCTTAGCAGCCCAGTCATGGGCATTCTTCGCATATTGAATCTGCTGTTGGAACATAGCGATAGCTTCTTTAGTAGGATTGGTTCCAGGTCGATCACCAACAAAGCCACGAACGTTAGCCTTAGCTTCAAAGTGTTTTTCCTGTCCCTTTACCTGCCTACCTTCAATCTCCATTTGAGCTTCTGCCCAAGCCTTAATCTTAGCTACAGCAGGATCACCCTCGCCAAGAACATCCAGCATGGTGTTATACACTTTAGAAACATCGCCACCACTACGCTTTGTAGACTTGACTACATGCATTTTATCTGGGGTTAGTTCTGGAAATTGAGATAGTAATTGGCTGGCTTGTTTATCTAGAGCTTTCTTGCTATCAGCAGCTAAATACCAGACAAGCTTACCTTGGGCATCTCTGAAACCAACACGAAAATCTCCTTGCCAACGTGAGGAGAGATAGAAGTCTTGTTCAGTGACAGGTTTCTTTCCTTGGGCAGCTCTAGCAGCATTTTCAGCTTCTAAAGCACTACGGAACATTTCACGTTGTTTCTGGTAAGCAAGAAGTTGTTTCTCTGAAAGCCCAGCATCAGCCAATTCTTTAGCAGAGAATGCACGTCGTTCAAACATTTCCAGCTTGAAAACTTCCCCAAGGTCAGTGAGTTCCTGTTTAGACAGACGACGTAGAGCCTGCTCAGTTGGGAAAACAGAATTGCGAATGGCATCTTCTGCTCTATTCTTCCACCCTTGCATAATACGTACACCACCTTGAACAAGAGGGCTCTGGCGCTTCATAGCAGCCATAGAACCACCAGACTCTAGATTGATGCTTGGACCAAGCCAACCACCCTTAGAATCTTTCTGCCCAAGAGATTGTGAAATTACAGCATCTGCATTAGGAACATCAGCAAAGAGCTTCTCTCTAGTGGCTTCCTCAATAAGTTTCTGCTTTGGGTTGCCTGGACCAAAATCTAAAGCACCACGTTGCTTCCGAGACATTCCCTTATTTAAGTAAGGGGACACGTCAGTTTTTTCTACTGGTGTGTCTGCCCGAGAAACTTGAGCAATGATGTCAGGATTGAAGATTACAATTTCTTTACCCAATGATCCACCGAGATTGACATACATCCCATCAATCCCAGCGTCAATCATCGCTTGTCTAGCAGAAGCCTGGTCTTTCCAACGATGGGCTTCTTGTAATGCTCCTTGAATGCCACGAGTGGAAGCTTTATAACCAAGAGCATCTAAATTTGCAATTGCTTTTTGCCATTTAGGATTTTCTTTTCTATAGTCGTGAATGTTTTTTGTATTCACAGCCATTTCATTTAATACACCAGGAGTAGTTACAAAGTTGCCAGTAGTTTCATCCATATCGAATGAAGTTCCATATTTGGTATAAACTTTTGCAAGCTCTGGATTGTCTCCAGCATATAAACCAGGGCCAAGAGCACCCATCCCCTCACCCTTACCAATTGTCCGTGGGTCCCATTTTTTAAACTCTTTGCCCCCATGAAAAAGGCGTGTAAAACCTAGTGTCAGAAGATCAGGATCAATAGCACCTGACTGCTTTCCACCACGCCGGTGTGGTTTTTGCTGACCTGAAAGTTGTGCAATAGCAGCATCACGTTCTGGTCCAGGAGGCATTTTGTCTAAAGCACGAGTTAGAGGTAAACCCCCATCACCAGTTCTTCCTTGAAGCTCGTCCCCCCAAAAATTCATTTGTAACGGGTTCTGCACATTTTGTGCGTCCATAGAAAGATCGGCTCGAATAGGAATGCCATTTTCATCCACACGACCACCAGTGTCTGTCATACCAAATTGAGCAGGCCGATCACCATGAGGGGTGTCATCAATGACGGTTTGTTGTGCTTTGGCTAAAAAGTCATTCAGTCTTTGTGATTCGATAGCATCCTGCTCAGCCTGTTGTGAGCGCTGATAGGCTTCCATGGCAGCAATTTCTTCTTCCACTGCCCGTACATTAGCATCCCTATTGTTGTAATCATCGGCCGAAGGCTGTTTACGATTTATTGCAGCAACACGGTTTTCTGCAGCAATTGGATGTTCAAGTCTAAGGTCTGGAGCTTCAATTGCTTTTTGTTGTGTCTGTGCTTTTTCTACAGCTAGTTTTTCTCTCAAGACATCCGCTGGTTTTGGTGACGTATCTTTTTTAGACCGCCCCATCACTTTAGGATCAGCTAGCGCTGCACTAAACACACCACCTGTGACAGCATCAGTAATACGACGATCTACATCATCCCACTGAAATCTATCCTTGAGTTCTTTTGTTTGAGCAATTTTATTTAAAGCTGCATCTAAAGCTGCACCTTGTGCTACGTTGGCTCCTGCGCCAAGGGCAGCAGCTTTTACCATACTACCAGCACCAGGGCCAACAAAGGCTGCCGCTGTGTTTAAGGCTGCATCAGTTAGGGCTGCTGCACCAGCACGTGTACCAGTTTCTCCAGCATCAATAAAATCTTTTGCTGTAGTAACACCAGAAAGAGGCGCAAGTGGCATTCCAGGTAGACCACCAAAACCGGCTGCAACAGAACCAGCAGTACCAAGCTCAAGCTCATCTGGGTTTGCCCACATCATGCGACCTTTGTTTCGCCAATTGAGTTCTTCCATGTTAGCTTCAAAAGATTGTGGAAGTTCTCCAGTAACATAGCTTTTAAGAGCACCAGGAACATTTCGGACAAGCGTAGCTGCTGTGTCAGCCATATTACCAACACCAGCTAAACCAGTTTTAAAACCAGCAGCAATTCGGTCTCCCATAGGAGCTAAAGGCTTTTTAGCCTGTAGTCGTCCAGCACTATGCTCACGTTTAAAAAATTCAAACGCTTGTTCTTGTGTGGCCCCTTCAGGAGCATTTACTTCATACTCCTCGCCTTGGGGGCCTTTAACTACAAATGATGGCATAAATTACTTCCTACTAATAGAGAATCCTGCATAGGGATCAGAAGCTGCGGGAGTTCCTGGGGGTGTTAAGGACATGTCTGGGGCTGTTGGTACACCACCATTGGTAAGTTGTTGAATGTCTACAGCACCTGGACGTTGAGCACCAGCACTTAGTTTACGTTCTGCAATAGGTCTGATCTGACGTTCCATTTCTTGTAAAAGTGGAAGCATCGCTTGTAGTTCAGGATCATCTTTTGCCTGTGCCATACCACTTCTAATGAGAGTGAGTTTTTTAACAGGATCGTTTTCAAAAGAAAGCTGCTGGGTAAACGACATACCAAACTTATTCGCTTTAGCAAATCGACCAGCATCAATTTGCATTTGCATGAGTTGTCTCTGATCACGTCCTTGTTGTTTAACCTTATCTAAGTCTGCTACATCTTTTTGACGTTGTAGTAGAAACTCTTTCGTTGCTCCTAAAAGAGCACGGCCACGTTCTGCTACAGATGGGTCTTGAGAAAAAGCCATTTGCTGTGCTTGTTGTGTAGCAAGCTTAATGTCATCATCACCAGCTTTGGCTAGATAGCCCTTATAGTCAGACAGCATTTTTACAGGACTAACAAAATCTGCCTCTCGATTGTTTCTTGTTGCTTGTGCAACTTGCTGTAGTGTCAGATCATTACTTAGTTGTTGCTGCCTAACACGAAGAGGGTCCATTGTAGTTTCTTGTTGTAGTTTTCGTTGAGCATCCTGCATAGCAATACGATCAACTACTTCTCTACGACGAAGTGCAGCAAGACCATCAAGAGTCATGTCTACTGGCACTTGGTTCATTTGGGTTAGACCATTTAGAGTGTCCATTAATAACCTCCGACTACCCGGTTTCTCCTAAACATTTCTCCTAATCCCTCGTCATTAAATGAGACAGACGGATTGTAAATTTCAGGCATAGAAATGTTCATGTTTGGTGTTGGCATTTGTTGGAACTGTCCAGCGCCACGTTCATAGGTAGGACCAAACATTCCAGAATTGCCTGCATAACGTAGACCACTTTGAAGCATCATTAAAGTGCCTAAATTAGCGTTTTGTTTTAATGCCTGCATTGCTGGAATATTTTGACTATCTAGTTTAGCAAGAGTACCCATAAGTTCTGTTTCTCTACCGCTGTAATTACTACGCCTACCTGAAGCAGCATCTCTACGTTGAAGTTGTTGTCTTAGAGAGTCTGCATATGCTTGTCTATTTTGACCAAACTGAGATGCCAGATTTTTAGCGTCACGACGTTGCTGATAACCAGCATACATACCTGCTAGACCCTGAGCCAAATCGCCCCATTGGGATGCCGACTGTGGAATTAGTTTACTAAAAAACGCTCCTAGTTCTGGCATAGAGAAAGAGCTTTGTTGATTTTGTTGTTGTTCTTGATTTGAAACAATTGGTGTTGAATAGGCCATAGGACTCCCGTTAGGAACATATTGTTGTGATTGTGGCTGGCTGTTACCAGTAACAAGAGAATACGTATTTGATTGACTGGGTACATTAGAGCTTTGTGTAATATCATTATAGACAGCACTAGTACCTGTTGTAGGTTCGTATGTTGCTTGTGGGGTAGCAAACATATTACCAAGAAAACTTCCTACATAAGGAAGGCCCGCTTGTACACCCCCTCTAAGAGCATCACGTTCCCATTCATCATTACCTGCAGCGGCAGAGGTAGCCCCGGTAGATACAAAAGAATTAAACATATCTGATAACATAGGATTGTCAATACCAACATACCCAGCTGGATTTAGACCACTAAGATAAGACGCAGCTCCTGCTTGTAAGCCACCTCTAATAGCACTCTTACCAATTTGATCTCTATCCCCACCTGCACCAGCTGTTTGAGCGGCACTAAGACCACTACCAGTGGCTACTGGACCTATTAAAGCATTTCCAGCTACGCCAAGAGCAGCTGTACCAACCATACGACCGTAATAGCGGCTTTCTGGGTCTTCAGACCACTCACCACCAGCACCTCTATCCCAGACAGAAGCTTCATTTGGATCATATGGGTTCCAAGAGCGGTCTTCTTTAAACCCCTCGTACAGCCCCTGTACAGCCCCTTCAGGGCTTCCTGGAATCCAAGAAAGAGCATCATATACAGCAGTAGGGTCTTCATCTTCAAAAGAACCTTTTACAACTTCATGTACTGTTGAAATTGGGTCTTTAAAAATATCATTAAGAAGGCTCATTATAT
>JACCDR012669003.1_pt1 | contig 10164 bp, 23 predicted proteins | sample 7446431 | NCBI WGS metagenome assembly JACCDR01 (sample SAMN15323443, study PRJNA562643) | freshwater metagenome | isolation source: river surface water | place: USA:Blue River Watershed | collected 2017-08-17 | reverse complement strand
GACCCGGACGAGGTCGGGCAGCGCGAGGCGGCCAAGCTCAAGGAGGCGCTCGGCACCAAGGCCCGCGTCATCACCCTGCCGAACGACGAGTCCGTCACCGACGCCACCGGCCGGCCGGTGAAGTGCGACTGGACCGAGTACCTGCGCGGCGCCGACGACGACCACCCGTGGGGCGGGCACAGCGGCGACGACGTCCTGGACCTGGTCCAGCAGGCCGAGAACGCCGGCAAGCGGGTCTTCGCCCTCGGTGACGTCCAACGCCGGTGGCGCAAGGAACGCGACGAGCAGACCGGCATCGAGCTGGGCTGGCCCAGCCTCGACAGCCTCATCGCACCGCGCTGGCTGCGGCCGGGCAACGTCTGCGTCCCGATGGCCCGCACCGGCACCGGCAAGACCATGTTCCTGGGCAACCTCGACCACCAGCTCCGGCGCAAGCGCACCCTGCACATCACGCTGGAGAACACCCAGGAGGAGCTGTTCGAGATCCTCTGGCGGATCCACCACTTCTGGAACCCGCTGGCGGAGGACTTCGACATCCAGCAGCAGATGCCGCTGTTGCGCATCGCGGACGAGAACCGCCTGACGATGGACGACGTCGCCAACCTGATCGACGAGTACGAGGAAGACCTCGGCGCCCCGCCGGAGGTCGTGCACCTGGACTACCTCGGCTACTTCGCCCGCGCCCACCCCGGGCACTCGGAGTACGAGAAGGTCACCGCCGCCATCACCAACATCAAGGCGCTGGCCAAGTGGCGGCGGGTCCCGATCATCACCCCGCACCAGGCCAACCGCAAGGCCCAGGCCGGCCACGCCTTCGAGGGCGACGAGGCCCGCGACGGCGGCACCATCGAGGAGACCACGGACTTCCTGTTCGGGCTGTTCAGGCCCCAGCAGGCGTTGCAGGCCAAGGGGATCACCAACCCCGGCTCGGCCAGCCACGAGTTCAACATCCAGCTCCTCAAGTCCCGCCGGGGAGGCCAGGGCCGCGTCGCGCAGCTCCTGGCCTCCCCCGCCTCCCTCGTCCTCGTGGACGCCAACGACCGCCTCGCGGCCAACCGGGTCCAGCAGGAGGTCGAGGCGTACAACCAGGGGCTCGACTACGAGTCGATCGCCTCCAACTCCCGGGCCATCGCCGCCCGGCGCAACCAGGGGGTGCTGGTGTGAGGCGGACCTACTGCGACGGCTGTGGCACCGAGATCCACGGCTACCACGACAAGGGCATCTACCACGTCGAGATCAGCGAGCGCCCGCCCGGCAACCGGAAGGTCAGCCTGGACGCCTGCTCGCAGTACTGCCTGCGGGACGCGGTCAACAAGGCCACCGCCGACGCGATGACCCCGACCGGAGGCGGTGGCGATGCCCATCCGTGAACTGCCCGCCGGCTGCCCCGACACCGAGGGGAAGCTGTTCGACCGGCTCCAGGAGATGTTCGGCATCGGCACCTGGGACGAGTCCCAGGCCGAGGCTCTGCCGTACTGGAAGTTCCGTGCCCAGGAGGTCAGCAAGATCAAGGCCACCCGGCGCAAGAACGACCGCTCCGTGGCCGACCTGTACGTGGCCGCCCTGTGGTGCAAGGCCCACGGCCGCGACATCCGGGCCGCCTCCTGGCTGTGCCGCTGGGTCCCCACCGCGTGGGACTGGTGGGACGCCAAGAGCGCCGCCGCCGGCCTGGCGCCCAGCGACACCTACGCCGAGGCCATCCGGCAGGAGATGGCCAACCCCGATAACACCTGGCTCAACCGACTGCTCCGCGCCGCCCCGGCCTCCCGAGAGGACGTGTATGCGCAATGGCTACGACGCGATCGGGTCCCCGCGCAATAGGGAGATACCCCGAGCCCCCGAACTGCCTGCTCTGCGAGAACTTGATGGAGGGCGGGGGCCGCGAGTTCTGCACGATCTTCGGCCAGTGGATCCTCTCCCCCTCCATTGCGGCAGAAGACTGCCCCGCCTTCAAGGAGGCGGAATGACCGCCCGGCATGCCTCCCGGAAGTTCGTCGCCCCCCGCGGCGTCCGGCGCGGCGAGGTCTCCGGAGTCCAGGAGCACCGCCGCGGCGACTTCGACGGCCAGCTCCACGCCCACGGCTGCTCGCTGTGCGGCAGGTACTACACCGACGTCTGCTCCGACTCCGGCGAGGACGGGATCTGCAAGGACTGCATCCCGCACCACTTCGGCCGCCCGAGCTGGGAGCAGGGCGCGGACCCCCAGGTCTGCTGCCGCACCGAGTCGGTGCCCGTGACCAGCGCCCAGATCCAGTCCTTCCGCCTCGGCGGCCGGGCCGACTGGTGGATCTGCGCCCGCTGCAACCGAACGCATCCCTACAACCCGACCACGAGAAGGAGCAGCACGTGAGCGAGCCGGCAGAAGTTCTGGAGACGCCCCAGCCCCCGTACCCGATGTTCGAGGGCCACCCGGTCAAGGGCGTCAGCGTGAAGATCACCGGCCTGTCGACGGTGAACAGCGCGAACATGCCGCCGTTCGGCGTGGACGACCGGGTCCGCATGGTCGGGGAGTTCAAGTGCATCGGGGTGCGGCACTACGTCGACAAGAACGGCGAGATGATCCGCGAGCAGGTGCTCATCCCGCTGGAGATGGACACCTGCCCCTGGGACCCCGAGGACCCCTTCGACGACGGCGTCAGCCGGGCCAAGGCCCAGCCGTGACCGCGCCGACGACCGTCAGCGTGGAGGGGTTGCCCCCCGGCATCGAACGCGGCTACTTCACCGAGGCCCACGACGGCCAGGCGCTAACGCTGGAGGAGTTCCGCGAGCTGACCGACACCTTCCCCCGCAACGCCAAGCTCTACTGCGACGGCCGCCCGATCGTGGTGGCCGGCCGCTTCGGGGAGCGCGTCCTGCTCGACACCGGCCTCGGCATCCCCGAGCCCTGCCCGGCCTGCCACGTCCACGGGTGCGACGGCCGGTGCCGCGAGCCGTGAGCCAGACCCAAGTCCTGATCGACTCGATCGCCTGGAGCGAGGAGGAGACCACGATCAGCTTCGCGGTCTCCTCCGACCTCCGGACCGTCGCCGGTGCACCACTGCTGTGCACCAGGCAGCTCGTGATCCCCAACACCCACCCCCGGGCCGCCGATTTCCAGGAGGTGCTCGATGCAGCCGTCGATGCCGTCCGCGACCTGCTTGAGGACTACGAGGGAGCCGACGTCCACGCCGAGCTGGACGACGAGGACGCCGACGACGATGAGGACGACGACTGACTGGCGCCCGCCGGGCTGGACGCCCTCCAGGTACGACGAGAGCCACGCGATGGCCAGGACCCACCACGGGGACTGGGACGGCCTGTTCGAGGCTCCCTGCCCCCACGGGCACGTCGTGACCTGGCAGGCCGCCCCCGGCCGCCAGCCCAAGCCGCAGTGCAACCAGCACCGGAGGCGACCGTGAAGCCGGTCGGTGAGGTCGAGATCATCGGCCTCGATCAGGCGTGGTGTGAAGCCGCGATCATGGAGGTGCTACGCCTCCGACACGAACTCGCGCAGCTCGACGCGGATGGAGGGCCGGTCGACCACGACCCGGTCGACCAGCCGCAGCAGGGCGCGCTTGCGGCTGGTTAGGGGCAGCCGCTCGTTGCTCAGCATGGGCAACAGGTCGGCCAGGTCGCTCGGCACGCCGATCGTCGGCAGCTCCATTGGCGTCGACAGCGCAGCAGCCAGCTCAGCATGCAGGTCTGCCGTCCGGCGCTCGACGGCCTGCTGCTCCCGCAGTCCCTCCTCGACGGTGTACATGCCGACCTTGGTCATCTGCCGGATGTTCTGGAGCTGCGTGGCCAGCCCGTCGATCTGAGTCCTGATCGCTGCGACCTTGCGGTCACGGTCCTTGGAGTCACCGCGCGGGCTGAACGTCACCTCGACGTCTCTCATCTGGTGGCGACTGATCCGCCCGTCCAGCAAGGGCAGCAGCCAGCCCTCGGGCACGACGTGATTCCGGCTCCGGCACGGTGACAGCAGGATGGTCTTGCCGGGGCAGCGGTAGTCGAACTTGTTCGTCCGTGTACCGTCCTTGAGGCGCTGACTACGCCGGGCAGGGGTCATCTTCGCGCCGCAGCGCCCGCAGTAGACCAGCCCGTCGAACAACATCTCCGGGTACTTCGCCTCGGCCTGCTTCGCATTCGCGCGGACGTCGATCCAGCGGTTCGCCTCGTCCCAGAGGTCGGTCGGGACCAGGGGGCCCAGCGCGTGCTTGCGCCTGACCAGCGTGTCCTCGGGCAGGCGCTCCACCCACCGTTCCGGCCCGTCATGACGGATCGCGATGCGGCCCCACTCGCTCTCCCCGCAGTAGAACCGGTACCGGATCATGCGGTAAAGCTGTGCCTTGGAGTAGAGCGTGCCGCCGGCCGTCTGACCCCTGCGCTTGCCGCGCTTCACCACCCGCACCGGTGACCTGATGTCGTCGGCCTTGAGGGCGTCCTCCAGCTCGCGCAGCCCCTTGCCCTCCGCCACCCACGTGAAGATCCGGAGCAGCAACGCCTGCGCCTCGGGGTCGACGACCAGTACCAGCCCCTTCTTCGACACCTCCGTGTGCCGGGTGGGGCAACCGCGCCCGGCCGCCACACACTCCCCCGCGCACGGTAGGCGCAGCAGCTCGACGACCTTGACGCCGAACGGTGGGCGGCTCATCAGGCGGCCCAGCTCCGCGCGGGCACGGTGCGTCTCACTCACTCGCCGCCTGGTCTCGATCACCTCGCTCTCGGCCTGCCAGCCCTTGATGGCACCGATCAGGCGACCGACATGGGTGGCCACGTCTTCCTCGCGACCGTGCGGATCGAACAACCGCACACCGTTTCGAGTGAGGTGCCGATACGCCGTCATGGTCTGTTCGAGGTCGCCGAAAGCACGGCTCGGCCAGGTGACGATCAGTGCCCGGCAATGCGGGTCTCGCATTCGTTCCTGAGCTGCTCGCCAGCCGGTGCGTTCGCCGGTCGAGCGCGTGATCACGTCCTCGAAGAACCCGTCCTCGGGGATGGTCAGCCCGATGATCTCGGCGCCGCCACGGTTCATGCGGTGCTGGTCGGGGATGGTGGTCTGGATCTCGTCAGAGACCCGTGCCACGGAGATCGCGTAGTCGCCAAGGTTCCAGTCGGCTGGGGAGGCCATGCTCGGACTATACCTTGTGGAACTATCGGGTCCCCAAATGTTTCACAAGGTGTGCGCGGCCCTGGACGCATCGTCGCAGGTCAGAGGCCAGATGCCCCGTCACTGCGCGTGATGGGCCGCCTGGTGACCTGCTCGGGGAAGACGCCGGTGTAGTAGTGCCCCCGGCTGGTCTGGACGTCCACGAGGACGAAGTCCGGCGTCCACGCCTTGGCCCAGCCCCGGCCGGCCTCGGTGTGACCGTCGGTCCACGCCAGCTCGACGGTGACCGGGATGGGCTCCTCGGCGTGGGTCACCTGACCCTCGGCCAGCGGCCCGGGGATGAGGGTGGGCCGGACGTCGAGCGGGACCTCGCCGCGCAGCGGGTTGTTCTTGGACACGGGGACGAGCCTACGTTCCGGATTGACGAAGCGTGATTACCTGAGGGCCGTTTCCCGATTTGAAATGAGACCCATTTTGAAAATCTGGGAAACGATCATGGTGCATGACCGGCCCGCGCTGACGGCCGTCGGTGTGCGCGCCCGGAGGGAGTTGAACCCCCGACACCCGGATCCGTAGACCGGTGCTCTGTCCGCTGAGCTACGGGCGCTGGAACAGCCTAGGGCTGTGCGTCGGGGAAGACCTGCGTCTCGGGGTAGCCGAGGAAGTGCTCGCCCTCGATGTAACCCTCGATCGACCAGCCGCACCGGCAGGTCAGCCGGACGCCGCTCATCGCCGCGAGCTTCATCTGGGCTCCGGCCATGGAGAAGGTGCCGGGCGGCTTGGCCATCAGGCGGCCGGTGGGCTCCAGCACCATCGCCTCGGGGTCGGTCCGGGAGGACGTCCCGCAGACGGGGCAGGTGGCCATCAGCCGACCTCGTCCGGCAAGAACTCCGCCGACGACGGGAGCTTGGAGCCGCACCAGGGGCAGTAGTCGATCCACACGGCCGAGGCGCCGCCGTCGTGGATGGGGATGCCGATCCAGCCGGCCTGGGCCCGGATGACGACGACGTCGGGGCACTCGTACGGGTCGTCGTGGTCCTCGCAGGTGGTCTCGAGCTGGTCCTCCAGCTCCTGGCAGCACAGCACCTCGGCGCTCACCGCTTCGCCCAGCGGGCTCGGGCGGCGGCCAGGACGGCCCGGCCCTGCGGGGTTTCGTGGCAGGGGCAGGCGCAGGGGTTCTCCTCCTGCTCGACCGGCCCGTACAGCCCGAACGAGCAGTCGCCGTGCCAGCCGATGCCGCACTGCCGCCAGCGCCAGTGGTCGTAGGGGTACTTGCTCGGGCCCTGCGCTCCGGCGCACCGGTCGGTGTACTGCTGGAGCGTCTCGTCCGGCAGGGCCGGCGGCTGCTCGGGGTACCAGCGGCCCTTGACCACCTCGTCCGCCTTCGAGAACGGCGGCGCGGACAGGATGTGGATCATCGGCATGTTGTACTCGGCCTCCTATAGGTCGGGGAGTCGCGGTCACCCCCCACGGAATCCGGAAGTTCTCACGATGTGGGACGACGGCTTATAGATCCTCGTGCTGGCCCGACCCCTGACGCTCCTCGCGAAGTTGCCGCAGGAGGCTGCGCAGGCCGCCGACGAACAGCCCGATGAAGCCGGTCGCGCAGAAGCTCAGGATCAGCACCGACACCGGGTCGATGCCCAGCCAGATCCCCCAGCCCGTCATGCCGGCCAGGCAGACGGCGTAGAACAGGCCGACGTAGGCCGTGCAGAACGCGCGCCACCACTCGGTCCGCAGCCGGAACAGGACGACCGCCGCGAGCACCCCCATGGCCAGCAGCCCCAGCAGCAGGTACCGCCACAGGGCCAGGCCGCTCATCACTGGTGCCCGTACGCGCGCAGCCGGCGTACGCGGTCGGCGTCGTCGGGGTGGGCCAGCAGCGCCATGTGCACGTCGTCCCCGAACTCGCTGCTGATGATCTTGCCGGTGTAGAAGTCCCGGTCCTCGCGGTTCCAGCCGCCGAACCGGTCCTCGAGTTCCTGGACGGACATGCCGGAGAACCGCTGGAGCAGCGTGGTGGTGCTGGGCGTGTTCATGATGCCGACGAGGGAGTCCCTGATGTACCCGGTGGACTCGCCCCACTCGCGGATCTCGGTCCAGACGACGCGGTCGCGCTTGATGCCGGCGCGCTGGTAGGGCATCACGACCGAGGCGACGTCCCCGGCCCGGTTGAAGGCGTTGCAGCACAGGATCTCGTGCACCCAGCCCTTCGCGACGCCGTCGTGCTCGCGGGCGACCTTCTCCATCTCCCCGCGGCCCCACTTCCTGCCGGTGGTCGGGTTGATCAGGTGCGGGCACCAGTCGGCCTCGGCCAGCAGGCCGTCGATGTCGGCCTGGTCGTGGTGCCGGTCGCAGAAGACCGTGTACGAGTCGGTGATCACCACGGCCAGGTCCGCGTCGAGTCCCAGGATGGCGAGCTGCGCGGCCGGGACCACGGTCGTGGAGTCGCCCTTGATGACCAGCAGGGCGACGTGGTCATCCCCGCGATACAGGGCGACGAGGTGCGGCATGCCGTTCTCGCCCCTGGAGATCGCGTACTCCAGCATCCGGCGGGCGATCGGCTGGTTGTCGGTGATGGCGTCTTCGAGGCGCACCGGGGACTCCATTGACGGGCGTGCAACACGTAGCGTAAGGACGTGGCTACTGTAGCGATATGACTGTGCCGTTCGAGCCCGTCCCGCCGGAACCGGAGAGTCCTCGGCGGGTCTACCTGGCCCAGCCCGTGCCGGCCGGCCAGGTGACCATCCGCCTCCTCGCGCTGTACCTGATGATCACCGTCTGCATGTGCGCGTTCTTCTGGTTCACGCGCACCCAGAGGCTGCCGACGGAGCTGTACTTCTGGTGCGGCCTCGGCGCGCTGATCACCAGCGTCCAGGGCAGCTCCGTGATCCTTCGCAACGGCAGGAGTAGCTCCAGTGACTGAGCCCGAGCGCCGGTACACGGAGACCGGCGAGTACCAGGTGATCGGTAACCGTCCGCACCGCGAGGTGCCCCAGGCCGACGGCGAGCACACCTGGGTCGTCATGCCGGCGTACCTGGTGAACCCGACGGTCGAGCAGGGCGTCCTCGACCGGGAGAACCTGCTCTACGTGACCGGGCCGTTCTGCTACTGGTGCGAGGAACCGTTCTCCAAGGAGCTGGCCGCCCGGCCGTGCCCCGGGGATGTGAGCGCCTGATGATCAAGGCGTTCGCCGAGGACCGCGAGGGGAACCCGGTACTGGTCGTCGGGATCACCCAAGCGATGGTCAACAAGCTGGTCGACGGGGCCGGCCTGGGCTTCGACCTGGCCGAGATCGGCCACCCGAACATCTTCATCCAGCTCCGCGTCAGCCCCGACGAGGAGACGCTCGTCCGCGACTGGGCGACCCGAGGGCTGATCCCGCCGGGGACTGCGACCCAGATCCTGGAGGGCATCGCGCACAACCGCGCGGAGCGGGTCAGCGGCAAGGTCTGGGACGTCGAGGGATGAGCGGCAAGGCCGACTACACGATGAGGGCCAGGGCCACGCTCGACCCGCGCGCCAGCGACGAGAGCCTGGCTGCCTCAGTCCGGAAGCTGTTCGAGTCCGTGGAGCTGGAGCAGCGGGCCATGGTGGCCGAACTCCAAGCCGGCGGCCTGCGGATGGACCAGGGCGTGCTGGTCTACGAGCTGATCATCGAGGCCACCATCACCACGCCGTTCCCGTGACGGCCCAACCGGATCCGCCCCGGACCGTGCCGTTGGTCTGCGAGTTCCGGACCAACGACCCGGGGATCGCGGAGATGCTGAACATGATCGAGCAGACCCCCCGGTTCACTGCCGACCGGGAGGAGTTGATCGGCCAGCTCCACCTCCAGATGGCCGCACTGGCCTTCAAGCACGCCGGGGAGTACCGGGTCCGCGAGCGCGACCTGGCCCGACGCCGGAAGAAGGAGACGACGTGATGCACCGCATCCCTCGGCGGCTGATGTGCAAGCGCTGCCCGGCGACCACCGACCTGCACAAGCCCGACGCGCGCTGGAACGCCGTCTGGGACAAGGGCTACCTCACCGGCTTCCTGTGCCCGGACTGCCAGACGCCGGAGGAGAACGCGGAGGCCGAGATCAACGCGGCCACCATGACGCCGGTCGGGATCGACGAGGCCGGCCGGGCCTGGGGCCGGCGCAACGGGTGAGCGTCTACCTCGTCCACCTGCCGCTGGCGTTCCCGTTCTCGGTCGAGGTCAGCGTGCCGTTCGCCGCGGTGGCGGCCGGTGCCCTGGTGATGGGGCACTCCAGCTACGCCGTCACGACCGACACCACCGAGCCGGAGCACCGCATCCTGTGGCTGTCGGAGGTCTCCAGGGTCGCCCTGCTCGACCTGCTCACCCGCGCCGGCTACCTGACCGAGCCGGGCCACTGGCGCGGCGCTACCTCAGCCATCGGGCCAGCGCCAGCGCGGTGACGCCGAGGTACTCCGGCTCGGTGCACCGCTGGAGCAGGGTGCGGAACCGGCGCGCCTGAGCCCCGTGCGCGATCGTGCCGTGGCAGTTGTGCCCCGGCGTCCAGCCGACCACGACGAGGTTCTCCACGACGTCCAGGCCGCCCTGGGAGCGGTAGACGATGTGGTGCAGGCCGGGGACCTCGACGTACTGCCCGCAGATCCGGCAGCAGTGGTTGTCCCGCTCGATCACCTCGCGCCGGACCGGCGCCGGCACGGCCTCGGAGACGCTCACCAGTCGTCCCAGTCCTCGGGGCAGGTGACGTAGGTGAACTTCGCGTCGTCGCTCTCCAGGAAGAACGGGTCGAAGACGCGCGTCAGGCCCTGCCACTGGCGCGTCTTCGGCGTGTAGAGGAACGCGACCTCGACGGTGGTGGCGTTGAGCCGTTGCACCGTCCCGCGGCAGCGGATGCTGTTGAACTCCAGGCGGACGGGAGTGCCGATCGTGAACGTCTGCTCGACCAGCACGACCGTCTCGCCGGGCTCGATGCCGTACCGCAGCCGGCGGCGGCACTGCTGGCCCCAGGTCGTCGTCACCTCGTAGTGGGTCTCCCGCATCAGCTTCATCTCGCAAACATGACACAACGTGTTTGAGCGATCACAACCGGTGAGATACG
>JACCDR011745768.1_pt1 | contig 10165 bp, 10 predicted proteins | sample 7446431 | NCBI WGS metagenome assembly JACCDR01 (sample SAMN15323443, study PRJNA562643) | freshwater metagenome | isolation source: river surface water | place: USA:Blue River Watershed | collected 2017-08-17 | reverse complement strand
ATCCGGACGCCACGTCCAACGCCGCGCTGGCTGCCCGGCTGCCCTACCTGTTTGCCTGCAACCGCTTTGCGCACTACCTGAAGTGCATGGTGCGTGACAAGGTGGGCTCGTTCAAGTCGCGCGACGCGATGGAAAGCTGGTTGAACGACTGGATCAGCCATTACGTCGACGGCGATCCGGCCAACTCGTCGGAACAGACCAAGGCGGAGCGGCCGCTGGCGGCGGCCGAGGTGGTCGTCGAAGAGGTCGAAGGCGCGCCCGGCTACTACCAGTCGAAGTTTTTCCTTAAGCCGCACTACCAGTTGGAAGGGCTCTCCGTGTCCTTGCGCCTGGTGTCGAAGTTGCCCTCCGAGAAGTCCTGAGTCGGAGCGTCTTTTCTCGTTAGTCTTACTTATGGAGCATTGATATGCCTGGAAACGCATTCATTCAGTTCTTTCCCGATGCGGGCGGCAGCAAGGGCCCCGCATTGAAAGGTGAATCGGAAGAAACGGGACACGTGGAATGGATCGAGATTGCCGATTGGGACTGGGAAATCACGTCCGACAGCAGCTCGAACAAGGGTCAGGGTTCGTCGGTCGGCAAGCCCGTGACGGAGGGGTTCAACTTCAGCCACTTCTACGACGTGTCGTCGCCGGTCATCATGACCAAGGCGTTCAGGGGCACCACGTTCCACACCGTCACGGTCGACATGTGCAAGCAGACCGGCACCGGAACGCCGCAGGTCTTCCTGCAGATCGTCATGCGCGACGTCTTCATCACCAAGGTCTCGACGAAGGGCGGTGAGGACGGAACCGTCACCCAGGACATCTCGATGACCTTCAAGAAGGTCGGCATGGGCTACAAGAAGCAGAAGGACAACGGTCAGCTCGAGACTTCAGCGCTCTTCGCACGCTGGAATGTGCCCGAGCAGAGTGTTACCGCGGCCGACATCACTTTTTCCATCTGAGGAGCTGAATCATGCCGGGTAGCCTTTTCATCAAGTTCGACGGAATAACGCAGGGCGAGTCCCTCGAGGTCAACCACAAGGGGGATCAGGGCTGGATCGAAATCAGCGAGTGGAGTTTCGACATCACCGCTGAAAGCAACGCTGGCAAGGGCCAGGGCTCGAGTGTCGGCAAGGCTGGCACCGAAGGCCTGACGATTTCGCACTACGTCGACGTCTCGAGCACGACCATCCTGACCAAGATGATCCAGGGTCAGCACTTCCCGCTGATCACCATCCAGATGGTCAAGCAGGTCGGCAGTGAGTCTGGTGGCCAGAACTTCTTCCAGATCAAGGTCTCCGAAGCCTTCGTCAACAAGGTGTCGACCAAGGGCAGCGGAGAAAGCGGCGAGATCACGCAGGACGTGACCTTCACCTTCAAGGAAATGAAGGTCTGCTACCGCAAGCAGAAGAACGACGGGCAGCTTGCGGGCGCGATCAGCTTCAACTGGAGTGTCAAGAAGAACGACGAGGCCATCGGGATCACGGGCTCGATCTGATCGTTGCCAGCCGCCCCGTGCCGTTGGCCGAGGTCCGGCCAGCAGCGCACGGGCAGACGACGCTGTGTGCAGATGCCATGGCCGCATTCCCAGCCGGGAATGCTCTGGGGCTTTGCGCAGCGATCTGATTCACTGTCGATCGGCCCCGGCCTTTCGGCAGTCGGGTCCCGCCGACCGATCATGACCATTGAGGCTTCGGCCTCGGCGGGTCACCCTCGCATCAAGCTCCTGGGCTGCTGACATGGCTTCATCCACGACCTTTCTCTTCATGTTGCTCACCGCCTCCGGCAATCGGGTCAAGGGCGACGCGACGGAGAAGCACTTCGAGAAGCAGATCGCTCTCGACTCCATCGAGTGGGAGTTCGAGGTCAAGCAGCAAGACACGGACAGCGCGCAGGACGCAGCGACGCGAAAGGTGACCCCGATTCCCTCGGGCATCAAGCTGACCAAGGCGTTCGATCGCTCGACGACCAATCTTTGCAACCTGATGAACACCCGCAAGCCCTTCGACACGGCGGTCATCAAGATGCTGAAGGGGTTCGGGGGCGACAGGCCGCGCACGCTCATCGACATCACCTTGACCAAGGGCTTTGTGACGAAGGTCGACCTCACGGCGTCGGAGTCGGACAAGTCCGTGGGGGTCAAGGAAACCGTGGAACTGTCGTTCGAGGAGTTGAAGATCGAATACCGGCCCGACGCCGAAACCGGCCAAGGTGACGGCGGCGTGACCACCTTCGACCTCAAGATGCCGAGCCAGGGCCACTAGGCGGCTTCGCTCGCTGCACCGTCCCGCCGGTTTAGGGTTCAAGTTTCAGACGCGATACAACGATAGCTTTGCCCGAACATGTCCAGAGTCGCCTCGATGTTTCTGCAACTCGGCACCGGTCCGGACGGGGCCGGTGTCGATCGGTTCCGCGGCGAAGCCAAGGACGCCCTGTACCGGGATCAGATCGAGATCAATGACTGGAAGTGGAGCCTGGTTCAGCCGACGGATACCTCGTCGATGGCCGGGACAGGCGCAAACGCCTCGCAAACGGTGAACGCCGCAGAGCCGTCCATCCTGGGTTTCAGCAAGACCATGTGCCGGGCCAGTTCGGCCATGCTGAACGCGATGAAGTCCGGCGAGTTCCTGCACGCCGTCTTTGCGCTCGAAGAAGACTCCGACGTCGACTTTCTCCTGACTTTGACGCTCACCGAGGTGCGCATCGTCGGTTATGAATTGGACATCAGCGGCCCGGACGTTTCCGAGAAGTGGGAACTCGACTACAAGGACATCGAGTTCCTCTACCGGAGGAACTACGCCGACGTCAGGGGCGACCTCACGGTCAAGCTCAAGCGGAGTGCCAACGCATCAAAGGACAGCCCTTCGGGCTCCAGCGAAGCGAAGATCATGTCGCTCGCCGAGAAGTTGTCGGCCGATGAACTCAAGCCGCTCTTGAAGAAGCTGGAAGAGATGTCCATGAAGATGAGTTCGGTGCACGCCAAAGGTGCCGGCGAGGTACCGATGAAGGCGAGTTCGGTGCACGCCAAGAGTGCCGGCGTTTCGAAGGTCAAGGACAAATGAAGCGGTTGGCGGACGTGGCTGGTCATTTCCCTTCCTCTTTGCGGCGCTCGGCTGCGTGCGCTGCCCGACTCTTCCCCGGCGCCCCGTCCGTCCGCCTGACCCGCGCCGCTGCCTGACCTGGCCATGGGACTCGAGAACTACGACGACATCAGCTCCTATGGGGCTTCGCCGGGTTTCCGGTTCCAGTTCTACTGCCCGAGTTGCACGAAGACCTGGAAGTCGCCGTTCAAGCCCTACCGCAAGGGCCAGGTGGCGGGGTTCTTCGGCAACCTGATGAGCAACTTCCACATCGGCAACCGGGCAGGGGTCGCCGCGCGGCTGGCGTCCGACACCGGGCTGGCAAGTGCCAAACAGGCTGCGCTGGCCGAGGCGCTCAAGACCGCCGAGACCATGTACTCGGTGTGCTCCAAGTGCAACGCGGCAGCGTGTGGCGATTGCTTCAACCCCCGTCGCGGCTTGTGCCCGACCTGCAGCGGGGCGATCGACAATCCTGGTGGGTCCCCCCAGTCGGCCGCGGGGTCCGCGGCGCCCAGCGCCGCCCCTGCCATGTCCTGCCCGAACTGCCGCGCCGCACACGCGGGCGGGCGTTTCTGCGCCGAGTGCGGCTTCGACATGGCGAGCACCCACAAGTCCTGCCCCGATTGCGGTGCCATGGCCTTGCGCCAGGCCCGTTATTGCAACGATTGCGGCCATGGCTTCTGACGCCGGCCACGCTTCCCCTGCCGGGGCCACCACGATCGCCCGTCACTGAGGTGCACCCGTCATGACCGAACCTCTCGCGGCCGCCGAAGCCGCCGTCCGCGCCGGCGACCCCAAAGCGGCGCTCACGTTCCTGACCGCCGCGGTCAAGGCGCAACCGGCCAAGGCGCCTTTGCGCATCTTCATGGCGCAGCTGCTGTGCGTCACCGGTGCGTGGGACCGGGCGCACACGCAGCTCAACGTGGTCGCCGACCTCGACGCCAGTACCGGGCCGATGCGCGAGATGGTCGGACACGCGCTGCGCTGCGAACTGCTGCGCGCCGCCGTGTTTGCCGGCAAGCGCTCGCCGATGGTCTTCGGCCAGCCCGACGAGTGGCTCGCGCTGCTGATCGAGTCGATGCTGCAGTCGGGCCAGGGTGCGGCCGAGTTGTCGCACCAGCTGGCCGAGCGTGCTTTCGATGCCGCACCGGCCAGCCCCGGCATGATCAACGGCGAGCCCTTCGAGTGGATCGCCGATGCCGACTCGCGCCTCGGCCCGGTGCTCGAGGCGATGGTCAACGGACGCTACTACTGGATCCCCTTCAGCCGCTTGAGCCGGGTCTCCTTCGAGGCGCCCGTCGACCTGCGCGACCGGGTCTGGATGGCAGCGAACATCTCCTTCAGCAACGGCGGCGAGCAGGTCGCGATGATCCCGACCCGCTACCCGGGCTCCGAGCGCAGCGAAGACGGCGCGATCCTGATGGCTGCCAAGACCGAATGGCGCGAACTCGGCGCCGAGCGCTTCGCCGGCCTCGGCCAGCGGGTGCTCGTCACCAACCTCGGCGAGCACGACTTGCGCGACGTGCGCCTGATCGAGCTCGGCTCGCAGACCGATGCCGAAAGCTGATCGACGTGGTCGAACTGAATTCGCGTGACCGGCTGCAGCCGTCGCTGATCGACCGCCTGATCGACCACGATCCGCAGCAGAGCAAGGAGTCCTCCGACGCGCGTGTGCTCAGTCGCCAGCAGTTGCGTGCCGCCGTGCTGCGCGACCTGTCCTGGCTGTTCAACGACACGCGCATGGAGCCGGAACCCAACTCGTCGCGCAAGGAAGAAGTCGCGCTCTGGCGCAGCCTGGATTTCGCGCGCCGCTCGGTGCTCAACTACGGCATGCCGGCGTTTTCTGGCGTGACGCTGTCGTCGATGGACACCGGCGAAATCGAGCGCGCGGTGGTCGAGGCGATCCGCAACTTCGAGCCGCGCATCGACCCGCAGACGCTCGAAGTCGAGGTCCGCACCGATGCAGACGACCTGCAGAACACACTGCAGCTCGTGATCCGCGGCCAGATGTGGAGCCAGCCGGTGCCGCTGGAGCTGCTGCTGGCGGCCGATGTCGACGTGGAGTCCGGCACGACCCGCGTGCGCGAGCTGCGGGCGTGAGCCCGGGGTCCGTCGTGCGGGGATGTGTCGCGTCCTGGCCGGTTTCCGGACGCTGAACGCCGATCGCCATGGACGCCCGCCTGCTGCGCTACTACAACCAGGAGCTGCGCTACCTGCGCGAGCTGGGGGGTGACTTCGCACGCGAGTTCCCGAAGATCGCCTCGCGGCTGGGCATGGAAGGCCTGGAGGTCACCGACCCCTACGTCGAGCGCCTGCTCGAAGGCTGCGCCTTCCTCGCCGCGCGGGTGCAACTCAAGCAGGACGCCGAGTTCCCAAGGTTGTCGCACCGTCTGCTGGAGCTGGTCTACCCGAACTTCCTCGCCCCGGTGCCGTCGATGATGGTGGCTCAGGTCTCGCCGGTGATCGACGCCGGCCTGCTGAAGGGCCCGGTGGTGGCGCGCGACTCGCGCCTGCTCGGGCCACGCACACCGCTGGGCAACACGCGCTGCGAGTTCCGCACCGCACAGCCGTTGCAGCTGACGCCGCTGTCGACGGCTTCGGCGGAGTACTTCCTGAACACGGCCGACCTCGGCGTGTCGAGCCTCGGCCTGCCGGTGCGGCCCCGCTGCGGCGTGCGCATCACCTTGACGCTGCCGGCCGGCATGTCGATGGCCAAGCTCGAGGTCGACAGCCTGCGCTTCTACCTCGCCGGGCAGACCGAGACGGCGATGCACCTGCACGAGCTGCTGCTCTCCAACACCGTCGCCCTGCTCGTCGGCCCGCCGGGCAAGGGTGGCGAGGCCCAGCGGCGCCTGCTGCCGCGCTCTTGCCTGGCCCCCGTGGGCTACACCGACGACGAGGCGATGCTGCCGGTCACGCTGCGCGGCTTCTCGGGCACCCGTCTGCTGCAGGAGTACTTTGCGTTCCCCGAGCGCTTCCTGTTCATCGACATCAACGGGCTGCGCGAGGTGTTTGCCGGTGTCTCCGGCAACTCGGTCGAGATCGTGCTGCTGCTGTCGCAGCTCGGTCAGCAGCTCGACGGCGTGGTGACGGCGGCCAACTTCGCGCTGAACTGCGTGCCGGCGGTGAACCTGTTTCCCAAGCGCGCCGACCGCATCCAGCTCACGGAAGGCAACTACGAGTTTCATGTCGTCCCCGACCGCACCGCGCCGCTGGACTACGAGATCTACGACGTCACCGCGCTGCAGGGCTACGACGACAACGGCAGCGAGCGCAAGTTCCTGCCGCTGTACGCGCCCAACCGCGAGGTGCCGGCACAGCAGGCGGCCTACTACACGATCTGGCGCGAGCCGCGGCTGATGTCGGAGAGCGCCCGCCGCGACGGGCCGCGCTCGGGTTATGTCGGCTCCGAGGTGTTCGTCTCGCTGGTCGACCCGATGGACGCGCCGTACCCGGAAAAGCTGCGCCAGGTGGCCGTGCAGACGCGCTGCACCAACCGCGACCTGCCGCTCTTCATGCGCAGCAGCAGCGGTGCAGGTGAGTTCACGCTCGACGGCGGCGTGCCGGTGGCTTCGGTGCGGGCCGTGGCCGGGCCGTCCCGGCCCGCGACCGCACTGCGCGAGGGCGGGGTCGCGTGGCGGCTGATCAACCTGCTGTCGCTGAACTACCTGTCGCTGATCGACACCGAAGGCGGCGAAGCGGTCGTGGCGCTGCGCGACCTGCTCAGCCGCTTGCCGCAGGGCGGCGAACCCACGGTGCGCCGGCAGATCGAGGCGCTGCAGCGCATCGAGACGCGTGCCGTGGTGCGTCGCCATCCGGTGGGCGGGCCCATCGCCTTCGGCCGCGGCATCGAGGTCCGCCTGACTGTCGACGAGCTCGGCTACACCGGCGGCAGCGCCTTCCTCTTCGGTGCGGCCATGCACCACTACCTGTCGCGCCACGTCTCGATGAACAGCTTCGTCGAGACCGTGCTCGTGTCGCTGACCCGTGGCGAGCTCACACGCTGGGTGCCGATGCGTGGCGCGCGGCCCGTGCTGTAGCGAGATTCCGATGAGCGACGCCGAAGCCGCCCCCGACACCGCCGCGCCGAGCAGCGGCTTGCCGTCGCGGCCGGGTTTCGACGTCTGGCTGAAGGCGTTGACGGCCGCGCCGCACCGCTACGACTTCTACCAGGTCATGCGCCGTTTCGATGCGGCGCACCCCACGCTGCCGCGCCTGGGCGAAGCCCTGCGGCCCGCCGATGAACCCCTGCGGCTGACGCAGCCGGCCGAGCTCACCTTCGCCCCGGCGGCCCTGCACAGCGTGCAGCGCGACATCAGCGGCGTGCCCCGGTTGCGCCAGCGCATCTTCGGGCTGCTGGGTCCCAACGGCCCGATGCCGATCCACATCACCGAGCTGGCGCGCGACCGCATCAACCAGCGCGCCGACGCCGGGCTGCAGCGCTTCCTCGACACCTTCACGCACCGCTTCGGCCTGCTCTTCTACCGGGCCTGGGCCCAGGCGCAGCCGGTGCTCGGCCTCGACCGTCCTGACAACGACCCCTTCGCCCGCCGGCTCGGCGCGCTCTACGGCGTGGGCAGCGAAACCACGATCGGCCGCGACGCGCTGGGCGACCATCCCAAGCTGCATTTCACCGGCCGGCTGGCGCGCCAGACCCGCGATGCCGACGGCCTGCTGTCGTGGTGCCGGGCCGAGTTCGGCGTGCCGGTGCAGGTCGAGCAATGGTGCGGCCACTGGATGCCGCTCGGCCGCGACGACTGCACGCGCCTGCGCCGCGGCCAGAACCACGCGCTGGGGCGCGGCGCGGTGCTCGGCCAGACCGTGTGGGACGTGCAGCACAAGTTCCGCATCGTCATCGGCCCGCTGCGGCTCGCGCGCTACCTCGACTTCCTGCCCGGCGGGCGCGACCTGGCCCGCCTGCAGGCGATGGTGCGGCAGTGGGTGGGATTCGAGTTCGCCTGGGACCTGCAGCTCATCCTCGCGCGTGCCGACGTGCCGCGCCTGCAACTCGGCGGAAAGCCGGCCGGGCTGCTCGGCCGCTCGGGCTGGCTCGGCCGCTACAAGAAGCCGCACGATGCGGTCGACCTGATCATCGACGTCGAGACCACGATGCGACGCCACCGCCCCCGCCCGGCAACGCCCGCGGGCACCTGACCCCACACGACAAACACCTCGCCCCACCTCGAAAGAAGGAAGCCCCATGAGCGAAATCAGCCGCGTTGCCCTGTTCGGCAAACTCAACCCGCTGGCCTACAAGTCGATCGAAAGCGCCACCGTCTTCTGCAAGATGCGCGGCAACCCGTACGTCGAGCTGGTGCACTGGATCGCGCAGCTCGTGCAGACGCAGGGCACCGACCTCGAAGCGCTGATCCGCCACTACCAGATCGACGCCTCGGTGCTGGCGCGCGACATCACCTCGGCGCTGGACAAGCTGCCGCGCGGCTCGACCGCGATCTCCGACTTCTCGGAGCAGATCCCCGACAGCATCGAGCGCGCCTGGGTCTACGGCACGCTGATGTTCGGCCAGGCGCAGGTGCGCACCGGCTTCCTGATGCTGGGCATGCTGAAGACCAAGACGCTGGCCAATGCGCTGTTCTCCATCTCGCGCCAGTTCGAGCGCATCAAGGCCGATGACCTGGCCGACAACTTCGTCAAGCTCTGCGGCGCCACGCAGGAAGCCAAGCTCGGCTCGCAGGACGGCTCGGGTCTCGCGGCCGGCGTCGGCGGCGAGCCCGGCACCGACCAGGGCGCGATGGCGCCGGCGGCGATGGGCAAGCAGGAAGCGCTGAAGAAGTTCTGCGTCGACATGACCGAGCGCGCGCGCGAAGGCAAGATGGACCCGGTGACCGGCCGCGACGAGGAGATCCGCCAGATCGTCGACATCCTGATGCGCCGGCGCCAGAACAACCCGATCCTCACCGGCGAGGCCGGCGTCGGCAAGACGGCGGTGGTGGAAGGCTTCGCGCAGCGGCTGGCGCGTGGCGACGTGCCGCCGCAGCTGAAGGAAGTGTCGCTGCTGTCGCTGGACCTCGGCCTGCTGCAGGCCGGCGCCAGCATGAAGGGCGAGTTCGAGCAGCGGCTGCGGCAGGTCATCGACGAGGTGCAGGCGAGCCCGAAGCCGATCATCCTGTTCATCGACGAGGTGCACACGCTGGTGGGCGCCGGCGGCGCGGCCGGCACGGGCGACGCGGCCAACCTGCTCAAGCCCGCGCTGGCGCGCGGCAACCTGCGCACCATCGGCGCCACCACCTGGGCCGAGTACAAGAAGTACATCGAGAAAGACCCGGCGCTGACCCGCCGCTTCCAGGTCGTGCAAGTGCCCGAGCCCGACGAGCACAAGGCCATCCTGATGCTGCGCGGCGTGGCCAGCGTGCTCGAGAAGCACCACCGCGTGCAGCTGCTCGACGAGGCGATCGAGAGTGCGGTGACGCTGTCGCACCGCTACATCCCGGCGCGCCAGCTGCCCGACAAGGCGGTGAGCCTGCTCGACACCGCCTGCGCCCGCGTGGCCGTCAGCCAGCACGCCACGCCGGCGGAGGTGGAAGACAGCCTGCGCCGCATCGAGGGCCTGGAGATCGAGCAGGGCATCATCGAACGCGAAGCCGCCGTCGGCGTGGCGATCGGCACGCGCGGCAGCGATGTGGCCGAGAAGCTCACGGCCGAGCGCGCACGGCTCGCAACCTTGCAGGCGCGCTGGAAAGACGAAAAGGCGCTCGTCGACAAGGTGCTCGCGCTGCGCGCCAAGCTGCGCGAAGGCAACCAGCCGGTGGACCACGCCGGCGCCGAGCCGACCCCGGGGCGCGACCAGCTGCTCGAGGAGCTGAAGGCCGAGCTGGCCAAGCTCGCCGAGCTGCAGGGCGACACGCCGCTGATCATGCCTAGCGTCGACAACCAGGCCGTGGCCAGCGTGGTCGCCGACTGGACCGGCATCCCGGTCGGCCGCATGGTGAAGAACGAGCTCGAATCCGTGCTGCGCCTGGGCGAGACGCTCGGCCAGCGCGTGATCGGCCAGCAGCATGGCCTGGACATGATCGCCAAGCGCATCCAAACCTCACGCGCGCGCCTGGACAACCCCAACAAGCCCATTGGCGTGTTCATGCT
>JACCDR010634512.1_pt1 | contig 10165 bp, 9 predicted proteins | sample 7446431 | NCBI WGS metagenome assembly JACCDR01 (sample SAMN15323443, study PRJNA562643) | freshwater metagenome | isolation source: river surface water | place: USA:Blue River Watershed | collected 2017-08-17 | reverse complement strand
GGAGCTATTGTAAACACAAGTTTTAATGCACACGAAGAACCAATTGTGAGCACACCTGAATCGGCATATAAAGCGTTAAAAGAAGATAGAATTGATGTGTTGGTATTGGATCACTACAAAATTGAAATTAAAAAATGAAACATGTTATTCCTTGGACTTCTTTAGTTTTAGGCATTTGCTTGTTTATCGGCATGTCTTATCTCTCAAGTTCGTTCAAACCTGATGAATTAGGATTAGGAAGAAATACAACCGGACATATTGCATATTTTAATAACAAAAGGTTATCCGGGATTTCAAATGCTATAGATTCCGTTAAATTTTTCATGAATCAACAAGTTAAAGTTGAACAAAACAATAACTTGTGCTTGTGGCTTGGTAATTCACAATTACATTCAATAAATTATTACCAACCCGGTAATCGATTGGCAGTTGAATATACTAATAAATTGTTAGCCGAAAATGGGGATAATACAACAGTTTATCAATTTTCATGTCCACATCTTAATATCATTGAAGAGTTATTATTTATATCTGAAATAAGAAATATGGGAATTAATCCAAAAGTATTGATACTACCAGTAACTTATCGCAGTTTTCATTTTACAACGATCAGAAGTGAACTGAAAAGCCTTACAGGATATAAGAATGTAGAAAAAATAATAACTGATAATAAACTGAAAGAAATATATAGATACGAAATAGAAAGTGATGAACGAGGGAAACTAAAGTCCGAAAAAAAAACTTGGCAAGATCAATCTGAGGAAAGTATTAATTTATGGTTTACAAACAATTTTCCACTTTATCAATATAGAGAAAATACAAAATCGTACTTTACATATTTTCCTTTGCAGGCCATACACTTTTTTTCAGATAAAACTAAAGACTTGAATGTTAAAGGTAAAGAGGATGCCGTAGCTTTAAATATTATTGCTCTTTCAACAATTCTTGATTATGCTAAAAATAATAACATAAAAATATTGCTTTATCAAGTACCACATCCTCAGGACCCAAATTTTTTCTTTTATAATCGCGATGCTTACAATCAATTTTTTGATCATATCAAAAAGATAGCCTCAAATTATAGAAATATTACATTCTTAGATTTATCAAAATTAGTAGAATTAAACTTATGGGGCATTAGTAATGATGGTTATAAAGACACATATCACTTTAAGGATAAAGGACATCAACTTCTAGGAGATACTATCGCATATACACTTCTCAATATATCAAAATAACTATGCTTTTTAACAGTTGGACTTATATTATTTTTTTATTTCTTGCTACAAGTATTTATTTCATTATACAAAACTTAAATTTCAGGGTTTATTTTATTTGTGTAGCAGGTTTATTATTCTATTCGTTTTGGAAATGGGAATATACCTCATTAATGATTCTAACAGCCACTATTGATTATTTATGTGCGCTTCGCCTCAATCAAATACGAACTAAAAAGCTTAAAGATAACCCCAAAATTTATGTTATAATAACGCTAGTCCTTAACCTAGGATTCTTAGTGTTTTTTAAATACAGTTACTTTTTATATGATAATTTTATTGTGTTTATGAGCCTGTTCGGCTTAAATAACTTCGCTAAAACCTTACCGTTTGAAATAATCCTTCCATTGGGAATTTCATTCTATACTTTTCATTCTATAAGTTACACAATTGATATTTACCGTAACACTTATCCGGCAGAAAAAAACTATTTTTATTTTATGGGTTTTGTTACGTTCTGGCCACAACTAGTGGCAGGCCCTATATTAAGAGCTGATGAAATACTTGGACAATTTTATGAAAAACATCAATTTAAGCTAGATAATCTTTATGAAGGTGGTAAAAGAATATTATTTGGCTTATTTAACAAAGTAGTATTAGCTGATAATATTGGAAAAAGTGTAGATCAAGTGTTTGCTTTAAATCCTTCAAGCTTAAATGCTTGGGATGTTATTGTTTGTTCATGTTTATTTGGTTTTCAAATTTATTTTGACTTTTCAGGGTATTCTAGTATTGCAGTTGGATCAGGTAGAATATTAGGATTTAATATTCCTGAAAACTTTAATTGGCCATACCTATCAAAAAGTCCAAGAGAATTCTGGAAAAACTGGCATATTTCATTATCATCATGGATTAGAGATTATTTATATATTCCTTTAACCGGTCAAAAGTTTAAAATCACTCATGGTACTGTTGGTGGTCTAGAAGAAGTATTTAACAACCAACAAACTGAAGAAAAAAAAGTGTCTTCACTTAAAATAAATATTGCTCTATTTACAACATGGATAATCATGGGTTTATGGCATGGGGCAAGTTGGAATTTTGCATTATGGGGTGTATATCATGCCTTCTTTATTTTTCTCTTTAAACTTATTAACACATCTAATCTTGAGAAGAAACTACCTATCCTAGCAGTCGCCATAACCTTCCTTATATCGATGATGGGCTGGATTCCTTTCAGAGCAATCGGATTATCAAATGCGCTAACTATGTATGGTAAATTGTTTAATATAAATGCATACAATCCGTCAACCCATGCTGTTTCTTATTTAGAATACTTATTTGTGCTTTGTATATTCCTTGGCATGCTTCTTACATACTATTTTTCGATTATTAATAAGAAACTGCATGATTTAAAAATTCTAAAAATAATATTTTATGGTATCATCATTGCACTGGTGATTACCTTTATGCAAGCAAAAGATCAGTTTATTTATTTTCAATTTTAAATAAATTGAATTCACGAAAAATTCTCGATATACCAGCTAATTTAGAATCTTTGTCAACTCAACACCTTTTTATTGGTTCTTTTCTTTCTGAACAAAAGGGATCATTAAGCGCATCTGAAACTGTTGCCCAAAACCTAAAGGAAAAGAATATTAAGCTCACGTCATTTAAGCGAAATAAATGGCTTCGAATGATTGATATTTTGATTAATATCTTAACTTTCAAAGGATCTATTATACATATTGAAGTTTATAGTGGTCAGGCATTTATTATAGCTCAATTATCTGCTCTATTTATCCGGTTAAAAAAATCTAAACTTATTCTTACACTTCACGGTGGAATGTTGATTGACTTTCATAAAAAAAATCCAAAAAAGGTTGAGTGGCTGTTAAAGGAAGCAAATGAAATTTACACTCCATCATACTATTTACAAACATATTTTAGTTCATTAGAGTTTAAGATATCTTATCTGCCTAATAGCATAAACTTAGCTAACTTTGAGTTCAAGAGAACAGAAGTAAAAAAGCTAAATCTTTTATGGGTAAGGGGTTTTAGTGAAATTTATAATCCTTTATTAGCAATCAAAACACTATATATTTTAAAACAAAAGTTTCCAACTGCATCGCTTACCATGATTGGACCTGATGCCGGATTACTCAATAAGGTTAAAGACCTTTGTCATAAACTTAACCTAAATGATGCGGTTACTTTTACAGGGCCAGTACCAAACAATCAACTTTATAAATACTATCAAAGTCATCATGTATACTTAAATACAACGTCATATGAAAGTTTTGGGATTGCCGTAATTGAAGCGGCTGCCTGCGGCATTCCTATCGTTTCATCAAGTGTAGGTGAAATCCCTTATTTATGGAGTCACAAAGAAAATATCCTATTATCGAAAAATTTAGATGAAAATGAATTTGCACAACTCGTTGAAGAACTTTTTACAAATGAGACCTTAGAGTATAAACTTTCATTAGCAGGTAGAAAAAAAGCAGAAGAGTTTAGTTGGGATAACGTTAGCTCACTTTGGCTTAAATTACTTGAAAGTAAGTCAAACTAAAACATACTAAGTATTGGTTATATCAAACCTCAACTGTTAAAAAACTCAACATATATTTTCATATTTATACTTTTCAATAACATCAATTAGTAAATATTCAGAAAAAAAGAAGCAATCAAATTTTACCTAAGTTTATACTATAAAATCAATGTATAATTACAAAATCGTAAATTCAATATGACATTACTTGAAAAAATATATTATCACACCCCTGTGGCTTTACAAAATACCTTAATTAGTTTGTATGGCCTTAAGTGGTATAATAGACGATTTGGTGGTGTTTTTAAGGATGAGCTTCAGGCTTGCTTAAGCAGGAATAATTTCACAACAGAAGAGTGGAATAATTTTCAAACCATGGAACTTCGAAAACTATTGCTCATTTGTTTGAAACATGTACCTTATTATAAAGCTCAATTTAAAAAATTACAACTGACCGAAGAAGATATTTTAAACTTCAACTTATCTGACTTAAAAAAACTTCCGGTATTAAGCAAACAAACTTACCGAGAATTAGGTAAAACAGAATTGCTTTCTGATATCAGAGAAAAAGACGGCATATTCATGGCCAGCAGTGGAAGTACGGGAACACCTACTCAAACTTATTTTTCTAAAAGTAATCACCAAAAATATTTTGCCATATTTGAAGCGAGGTTAAACTATTGGGCGGGTGTAAACTATAAAAGTCCAAGAGGTACTTTTGGTCCGAGAAGAATTGTAATGGATGCCGAAGCTCCACCTCCTTATTACAGGTACAATAGTGTAGAGAAACAAGTTTATTTCTCAGCATTTCATTTATCGCGAAGTACGGTTGACAATTACCTTGAAGGCTTGATGAAATATAACATTGAATATATGACAGGCTATTGTATGAGTAATTATATTTTGGCAAGGTTTATTGAAGAAAAAGGTTTAAAAGCACCTCAACTTAAAGGGGTGCTTACATCAAGTGAGAAGTTAACAACAGAAATGCGTGATACCTTTCAACGAGTTTATGGTTGTAAAACCTTCGACTCTTACAACGGTGTTGAGTGTTGTAACTTAATTTCTGAATGTGAACATGGAAATTTACATATTATACCTGATGCAGGAATTGTTGAACTTATTAATGAGCAAGGTAATGATTGTAAACCGGGAGAAATTGGAGAAATTATTTCAACCGGATTAATCAACTCGAATCAGCCCCTTGTTAGATATAAAATGGGTGACTATGTAAAGTTAAGTTTAAATCAAAACTGTAAATGTGGGCGACAAATGCCCGTTGTGGAAGAAATTGTCGGGAGAGTTATGGATACCATAATCGGTAAGGATGGTCGTGAAATGGTTAGTTTTTACAGGGTATTTACCGGAATACCTTCAATTATTGAAAGTCAAGTAGTTCAGCATAACGTAAACCATATTGATGTTAATTTGGCTGTTGCAAAACCGCTAACTAAGGAAGAAGAATTATTAATTATAAACAGGGTTCAATCACAACTAGGCGATATTGTAGTTCAAATAAATATTTTAGATGCTATACCAAAAGGTGCTAATGGTAAGTTTAAATCCGTAATCTCGCATGTAAAGAGGAGTTAATATGATTACAGTAATTGATTATGGAATGGGCAATTTAGGCTCGATCCAAAATATAATAAAAAAGTTAGGCCACCAAGCTGAAATAACGGCCGACTTGAATAAAATAAGTTCTGCTAAAAAGTTAATATTACCGGGTGTAGGTTCATTTGATAAGGCTATGCAAAACCTGGCCAGCCTAAATTTAGTTGATGTTATCAAGCAAAAAGCAAGCGAAGGTACTCCATTATTAGGCATTTGTTTAGGTATGCAATTACTCGCAGATTCTAGTGAAGAAGGATCGTTAAAAGGATTATCAATTATTCCTGGTGAAGTGAAAAAATTCATAGTCCCACCACCACTTAAGGTGCCACACATGGGTTGGAATTTAATTCAATACAACCAGGCTTGCAGGCTGTACGAAGGGTTTGATGTTTTTGAAGAAACACGCTTTTATTTTGTACACTCTTATTATTATCAATGTATACATCAACAACAAGTTGCTGCAACCACTAAATTTGATATTACTTTTACATCATCTGTATTTAAGGATAATGTATTCGGGGTGCAGTTTCATCCTGAAAAAAGCCATAAATTTGGCATGTTGTTGTTAAAAAACTTCATAGAACTAACCTAATGCTAAGAACTCGAATTATACCTGTACTATTATTAAGTAAAAAAGGATTGGTAAAAACTGTAAAATTCGGTAAAGGTAAATATATTGGTGATCCTATAAATGCCGTTAAACTATTTAATGATAAGGAAGTTGATGAGTTGGTTATATTAGATATTGATGCTGCTAAAGAAAAAAGAAAACCGGATTTTACTGCAATCAGTGATATGGTAAGTGAGGCGTTTATGCCTGTGGCTTATGGTGGTGGCATAACTGAAATTGAAGATATCAAAAAGATGTTTTCCATTGGGGTCGAAAAAGTAATTATTAACTCGGCTGCCTTAATTAATTTAGATTTAATTAAAGAAGCCTCTATAATTTATGGCGACCAAAGCATAGTAGTGTCTATTGACGTTCAGAAAAACTTTTGGGGTAAATACCAAATTTATAGCCATGCAGGAATAAATCCGGTGCATAAAGACGCAATTGAATTTGCAAAAGCTGCTGCAGCAGCCGGAGCCGGTGAAATAATAATTAATGCAGTTGATTTAGATGGTATGATGACCGGTTATGATACGAACTTGATCGCTAAAATAGCCCCTCATGTAAGTGTACCGGTTGTGGCTTGCGGAGGTGCAGGATCATTACATGATTTAAAAGCAGGATATCAAGCAGGCGCATCAGCATTAGCTGCGGGTAGTTTATTTGTATATCATGGCCCACATAAAGCTGTACTCATTAATTACCCTTCGCAACAACAATTAAAAGAATTATTTAACTAATTAGAAGATGAAAGAAAGAACCTATCAGATTTGCACAAAAACAGTAATGGATACAATTGGCGATCCTGATATTACCTTCGATGAGCATGGTGTTTGTAATTATTATTATGAATATACTGAAAAGTTAAAAGTACGTATCGCTCCAAAAGAAATTGCAGAAAAACAACTTGAAGTATTGATTGATAAAATTAAACAACATGGTAAAAATAAACAGTATGATTGTTTGATTGGCGTGAGCGGTGGAGATGATAGTACCTATGTGGCTTGGCTGGTTAAAAAATTGGGATTACGACCGTTAGCTGTGCATTTAGATAATGGATGGAACTCTGAATTAGCAGTAAAAAACATAGAGAACATTTTAAATAAACTAAATATTGATTTATACACAGAGGTATTGGATTGGAATGAGTTCAGGGATTTGCAGTTGTCATTTTTAAAAGCTTCTACACCGGATGGTGAAATCCCAACAGACCATGCGATCGGTGCCATTCTTTATAAGATTGCCGATAAGTACGGGATAAAATATATCATTAACGGACAAAACTTTCGCAATGAAGGAATGCTACCATCGTCATGGGCAAGAGGTTATCTCGATTGGAAATATATACGTTCGGTACAGAAAATATTTGGAACTGAAAAATTGAATACTTTCCCTCACCTGAAACCACTTGAATTTATTTTGTATAATACGGTTAAAGGAATAAAAACCTTTTCAATCCTTAATTATATTGATTTTAACAAACAAGAGGCCATGAAAACCATCGAAACTGAATTGGGTTGGAAGTATTATGGCGGGAAACATTACGAATCAATTTACACGCGATTTTATCAATCCTATATCTTACCAAAAAAGTTTAATATTGATAAAAGAAAAGCACATTACAGTTGCTTAATTATGTCAACCGGCGAATTAAGCCGAGAACAAGCATTAGAACTATTAAAACAACCAACAGCTGACCCGAAGATAATGGAGGAAGACAGAAGTTATATTATCAAAAAGTTGGGTATAACCGAAGATACTTTTGATCAGATAATGAATGCACCGATTAAAACGATTTATGATTATCCGAACATCCATAAATATGAACTGTTCTTTCGTAAATCATTATTGCGACTACGCAAGTTAGGCATCATGCCAAACTAAGGTTAAACTAAAAATAAAGAAATGAAAATTGTTACAGTAATAGGTGCTAGGCCGCAATTTGTAAAGGCAGCTTTAATATCCAACGAACTAAATAAAAGAGGTATAACCGAGATTATCATACATACAGGACAACACTATGATGCTAACATGTCGGATATATTTTTTAATCAATTAAACATTCCTAAACCTGCCTATAATTTAGGCATAAAAGCTAACAATCATGGTGAGATGACCGGCAGGATGTTAATTGAAATTGAAAAGGTTTTACAAAATGAAGTTCCTGATTTATTGCTTGTTTACGGAGATACAAACAGTACACTTGCAGCAGCACTCGCAGCAAGAAAACTAAATATTAAAATTGCACATGTTGAGGCAGGTTTAAGGAATTTTGATATGACAATACCGGAGGATGTTAATCGCATTCTTACCGACAGAGTTTCCGATATCTTATTTTGTCCTACGCAAGAAGCAATTAATAACTTAATAGCAGAAGGTTTTGAAAAATTCCCGGCAAAATTGGTGAAAACAGACGACCTTCTTGCTGATATGGTATATTATTATGATGAAAAATTAGATGAGTTTAGTGCAGAAACATCTGCTGTTGCGAAGTTGTTTTCATCAACGCAAAAACCCATACTTTGCACTATTCATAGGGCTGAGTCGACAACAGAAATCCGTATTGTAGAAATTATACAAGCGATAAATACAATTGCTCAACAATACGAGATTATTTTTCCTATTCACCCCCGCACCAAAAATGTTATTGAAAAACTACAACTAAACTTACATTCAAATATCAAACTATTAAACCCATTAAGTTATGTTGAAATGATTTATGCACTTAAACATTGCAAGTATGTTATAACAGACAGCGGCGGACTTCAAAAGGAAGCCTACCTTATGAAAAAACATTGCTTAATATTAATGAATTATACCCCTTGGGTTGAACTGATAAATCATAACGTGAGTGTTACTACTCAGCTAACCACTGATGATATACTCAACAATTTCAAAAAAATGGAAGCGTTAACTACTCCTTTCAATCAAACATTATATGGGGATGGGAATGCACGTTTTCAAATTGTAGATTATTTACAAAACTATTTTAATCATGCTTAATTTATTTAAAAAAGTATTAATACTAGCGCCTCATACCGATGATGGAGAGTTGGGTGCCGGAGGAACAATTGCAAAATTAATAGAAAGTGGTGCAGAGGTTTATTATGCAGCATTTTCTACTGCGGAAGAGTCGGTACCTGAAGGGTTCCCAAAAGATATATTAAAAACTGAAGTAAAAGCCGCAACAGAAAAATTGGGCATAAAAAAAGAGAATTTGTTCATTTTTAATTTCAGGGTAAGAAAACTTAATTATTCACGTCAGGAAATCCTTGAAGAGTTAGTACAACTTAAAAATAAATACAAATTTGATTTGGTGCTTCTTCCAAGTGTAGAAGATATTCATCAAGACCATTCAACCATTGCCAATGAAGGTATTCGCGCATTTAAAAACACCTCCATATTTGCGTATGAACTTATCTGGAACAACTTATCGTTTAAAACCCAGTTCTTTTCGATTCTATCAGAAGCCCATGTTAACAGTAAAATAAATGCGCTTGCCGAATATAAGTCACAAGGAAAACGTGATTATATGTCGGATGAATTTATACGCTCATTAGCTAGGGTAAGAGGCGTGCAAATAGGTACTAAATACGCTGAGTGTTTTGAGGTAATCAGGTTAATTTTATAACTATGAGCATTGAAGAATTATTGTCGCATATCCCATATAAAACATTTATAGGTGATATTCAAGTAAATATTAGTGATGTAATACAAAGCAGTTCTGATAATACCAATCCTAATGCATTAATGTGGATTAGTGTTAAAAATATAGATTTAATACCCAATGTTAAAACAGGAATTGTAATTATACCTGAGGGAAATGAACAATTATTACAAAAGAATTGTCAATATATTATAAGTGAAAATCCAAGGTTAACATTTGCTGCTTCACTTAATATTTTATTCCCTAAACAACTGAACAATACCATTGAAAAAACAGCAATAATAGCATCTGATGTTAAGCTAGGAAATAATGTAGGAATCGGACATCATGTAATAATTGAAGCCAATTGCACCATTGGTGATAATACAGTAATTGAACACAATACCGTTATTAAAAAAGGAACCATAATTGCATCAAATTGTTACATTGGTTCTAACTGCACCATTGGCGGTAATGGATTTGGATATGAGAAAGATAGCGACGGCGATCTTCAATTGATTAAACAT
>JACCDR010683280.1_pt1 | contig 10166 bp, 11 predicted proteins | sample 7446431 | NCBI WGS metagenome assembly JACCDR01 (sample SAMN15323443, study PRJNA562643) | freshwater metagenome | isolation source: river surface water | place: USA:Blue River Watershed | collected 2017-08-17 | reverse complement strand
CTTTTACATAGTCATTTCCATAATGAAATAGATATAACTTTATTAAATAATTTTATTAAACAAACAATTGATTCAAATATATTTTGTATAGATTCAAATACATTACAACAATATAATTTAATATCAAATAATAAAGATATATTTATAAATAAATTTATAAAAGAATATCAATTAGTTGAAGATATAGACTATAAAATAACTACTAAAACAAATATTATACAATTACCAAATCAACATAATAAAGAATATAAATTATCTGCATATGCATTTAAATATTGTTTATTATTATCTGGGCAAAGTAAATATATTAAATATTTTTTATTAATAGAAACAATGATTTCTTATTATAAACAATATGAAGAATTATATAATCAAAATAATCAAATACTATCTCAATTTGATATAATTAATGGGAAACTAATGGAATTAAATTGTAAACAAGAATTATATGGAGTAAATATTAATCTTAACGAATTAACTAATAAATTAGATCATCTTAATATTAATATTGATAAAATATTAACAAATAAAATTTATAATGATATTGATATTATTCTAAATAATAGTATTCAATCTAATAATAATGAAATAATACTTAATAGTGAAATTAAAGATATAAAAAATAATATAAATGCTGTAGTAGATCTTTATTCCGATATAATTGAAAAACTAAATGATAATTATATAAAACATGATCAAGATGAAATTGATATTGATGAAAAAATAGCAAATTTACAAGTAGAAAATAAAGATTTATCTGAAGTAATAAATAAAGAATTAAAAATAATTACTGACCATCTTATTAATATTGAAATAAATACCAATGCTAAAAAAAAATCTAGTTGGTGGCGTAGACATTTTAGAAGAGAAAGATAATTATACACTAAATGGGATATTATATTTTTTATATGATTTATAGAATAATAATTTAAAATGTTTAAGTTTAAAATCTTCTATTTTTTTTATTTCATTATTTGGATCATTAATATATAATAATGGAAAATTATATGGTTTATTTTTTAATATTTCTTTAGTTACTTCTAATTGATTCATATAAAGATGCAAACTTCCTACATTTTGAATAATTTTCCCTGGTTTAAGATTACATATTTTACAAAGTATAAATACAAGTATAGAAGCAGAGCAAATATTAAAACAATTTGCCAATATTGCGTCGTTACTGCGTTGATAAAAAGAACATGATAATTCATTAGTATCAATATTTACGTGGAATTGATAAAGTAAATGACAAGATGGAAGTGGTACCTTATCTAAAACAGATGGATTCCAATATGTAAATAAAATTCTTCTTGATGTTGGATTATTTTTAATAAGATTAATTATATATTCTAATTGATCAAATCCTTGTCCAATATAATCAATATTATCTCCTTTATATTCAGCATTAAAATGGCGTAATTGATATCCATAAGCAGGCCCATATAAACCTTCTTTATAATTTGTTAAACCTCTTGAATCTAAAAATTCTCTTGATGTATGGCCTTTCCATATATTAACTCCTTGTTCTTCAAGAATTTTAGTATCTGTCTTACCACTAATAAAGAATAATAACTCACATATAATACCTTTTAAAAAGATTTTGCGATGAGTAAAAAGAGGCAATCTATAATTTCTAATATCATATTTAAATGATTTGCCAAAAATTGATAATGTGCCAACTTCACTTCTATCTAGATTATATACACCTTTATTAATAATTTTTTGAATTGTTTCTAAAAATTTAGTTTCTTCTTTATTTATATATTCGTATTCATCAAAAGATAAATTATATTGTTTATTTGTAATAAGGTCAATATCTTGTTCTGCTAATGAATATACTAATTTAAAATCTTTCATTTTGATATCTAAATACGTATCACAATCAAAATTTCCACTTATATTTGTAAAATAAATTTTAGATACTATTTTTAGTTTTAAAAATTCTTTATATAACATATTACCGCCTATAATAAATATTTTTCTATTTTTAATAGTATTTAAATATAATAGCAAATCTTTCATATTAGACATATAAATAATATCATTATTATCATTAAATAAACTAGTACTTAAAACTATATTAATTCTATCTTTTAATGGTTTACCTATAGATATATATGTATTTTTCCCCATAATTACAATATGTCCTTTAGTTATTTTATTAAAATATACTAAATCTTTTTTAAAATGCCATGTTTTAAAAGGTGTACCCAGACCGTTATTATTATCTAAAGCTGCGATTATACTAAAAGTTAATCCAATTTGACTAACTGGTTCTGCAGGGATTATTTCATTAATTTTAATAGGATTCATGATTATATAATATATATTTATTATATATTCAATTTTTAATTGATTTTAAAATTGAATTTATATTTGTATAATACATATAGAATAATAAATCATTATAATGGCTGAATTTGATATTGATAGTTTAATTAATGATGATTTTGAAGATAAAACTGAAGTATCAATTATTGATGAATTAGATACTAACTATCTTAATTCTTTTAATTTAATTATATTTACTGATGGAAGTTGCTCAGGTAATGGAAAAGAAAAAAGTAAAGGAGGCTTCGGAATGTATATATATAATAATAATTCTAATTCAGAATATTATTCACATAATGATGTTAAAATTATTAAAAAAATAGATAAAGATGTTTTATTCTATAAGAAGGATAATTTAGATATTATCTATTATAATTTAACACATACAAATAGTTCAAGCATAATGTGTAAAAATGAAGATTGTACTAATTATGGTACTTATGGATCAGGATATTGTAAATCTCATAAAGAAAATAAAATGTGTATTACCAATTATTATTTTACATATTCAGCTACTAATATTAGGGCTGAAGGATTTGGTATTTTATATGCTTTAATTTATATTAAAATCTTAATGGTGGATAATATTAAAAATAAAAAATTATTTCAAAAATATATTAAACTTCCTGTAATTAATAATATTAATCAAACAATTAAAAAAATGGAATTAAAAAAAGAATTTGGAGATAAATTTCTTATAGTTACTGATTCAGAATTTTGGATTAATGTTATTACAAAATGGATGAATGGTTGGATTTATAAAAATCAAATACTTGTTAATAAAGATAATAAATCTCGGGCTAATGTAGATATTATTCTATATATTAATTATTATATGAATATCTTAATTGAAAATAATATTCAAATTGTATTTAAACATATTAAAGGACATTCAGATACTAATACAAAAAAAGAAGATCTAAATATTTATCAAAGAGGTAATGTAATGGCAGATAAACTTGCTAATTTAAGTCATGAATCAACTTCATTAGGAGTAAGAATAATTTATTAGATATTATTATGAGTAGTAAATTTATTAATCGTTGTATAAATAACAATTTCGAATGTTCGTCCGTCAATAAGTAAATTAAAAACTAAATCTTTTTCACTATCAGCATATATGTTAATATTATCAGCTAATACTGCATTACTAAGAGCTTTAATATAATCAATACGAACTGAAACAGAAAATATTTCATTAGAAAGTGATGTTTCTAGTTTTATTTTTTCATTATCATTACAAATATTATATCCTTTAATAGTATTATTAATATTTTTATAACTAATTGTAAATGAGAATCAGCACTTATTTTTTCTATTGTAAATGTTTCACTAAACATAGAAATATCACTAATTAATTTTTTAAAATATTTACCTGTTAATGTAAATTTAAGTGGATAAATATTATAATCTATGGCTTTTTCATAGAATGGGTGTAAATCTACATCATTTTCTATAAGATTAATAATATGTGATTCATCTATAGATAATATTTTATTATTAAGAATAATAATTAAATTATTTCTAAATGTACTAGATCGTAAAATCATAGAAAATAAAGTATAATTCTTATCAATTTTTTGTGTAACTTTATCTAAATTTTTTGGATCAATAGTAATACCTATTGGAAATTTACAGTAATAATGATTTAATTCAGTAGAATTAATTTTAATATTTATTAAATTCTTTTCAAGATGATCTATTCCATAAATTTTAACATAATTTGGATTAAATTGAATATTAATTTCTTTAACATTCATTGATTTTAATAAACTAAAAATTTTTTTAAAACTTGCAACATTATCATATGATAATTCCATAACGTCTTCATCATCATTAGGATTTGAAACAATACCATGTTTTTGTAATGGTTCTACTGGTGGAGTCAATCTTGGACGCCCGACATTTCTTTTTGGTTTTGTTTCACTACTCATTTTATTAAATTAAAAATTTTTAATATATAATATAATTTGTATTTAACATTTAATTAATAAATTAATTTTTTAAACCCATAAAAAAATAATTGATTTATTACTCTTTATAAATATATTACAGATAGTACTATTTCTACTACGATCTTCAAAAAATGTCCGATTACAGTCAAATGCTGGGATTGATCATGATCATTTTGGCTATAATACTAATGATTTTGGCATTCAGTCTATATTGTTGTTCTATACATAAATTGTATAAAAAAGAAGAAGAACAAAAAATAGAAATACTTACGCCTAGAGATGAATCTATCGTAATTGTGTATATTGATGGTAAAGTTATTAGTGTTTAAACACTAATATTTTTTTTTATTTAATATAATGAATTAAAATATAATTATATAATTCTAAACAGTTTAGTTTATAAATTTTATTATATATATTATATATTTTAATATCATCATTAATTAAACAATAATTCATTTCTTTCTTATTTAAAGATGCTGCTAATAACTGAATTAAAAACTTTAATTCTGTATTGCCATTAAATACACCACATCCCCAATTTCCGGTTGCTATAGAATAATTATTATTAAAACCTATATATGCTTTTATAATTTCTCTATTTATATTTGCTAATGTATATTGATTAATATTTTTATAATTAACAGCATCCATAGCAACAAATTTACTATATTGTATTTTATCAGTATTATTAAATTTTAAATCATAACCATATCCTAAATAATTTGAATATCTTTGTATATTATACATAAATAAAACTTCATTATCATTTAATTTTTCTGTAATAATACAACTCACTATAAGTTCAGGATAAATTAAAAATAATAATTCTTCTTGTACACATCCTTTATTTAAAACACCGCCACCTAAAAATTTATTAGCAAAATCAACCTTTAGATATTCATCGGATGTATCTTCTATTTTTTTATTAATAATATCTACTTTATGTAATGGTGTTTGCTTAATAATTTCAGTTAAATCTATATTTAAACATTTTCGTTCAAATATACAATAAGAATTTAAATGTACATTCATTCTTTCAGATAATGTTTTATCAAAATAATTAAATATAAATTTTAATTTTTCTAATTTCATATAAAATATATCAAAATAATTTCCATTATTAATTTCATTATTAGCTAACTGTAATAGATAATTATCAAAATTATTTGTAATTTGTGTAGATTGCTCATTTTCTTTATATAGATTGATAAAGTTCATATTTGGAAAATTAGATTTAGTTTGATATAAACATAAAAAAGAATTAGATAACATAATAGCTATTTGTAATCTAGTAAGTTTGACTGATTTATTTATCCCAGATAATAATAAATCTATATTAGAACAATATTGGGGTGTTAATTTTGCTAATTTGAGTATATAATTTATAATACTAATACTATTAGAATATAAAGATATATAATATTCTAAAACATTAAAATTGTTAGTTTTACTTGTTGTTTTTAATAATTGAATTATATCATTAGTGTCAGTTATTGGAGTTTCTAAAATACTTTTATCAAAATCAATTAATTTCATATTTATATATAAAACAACTATATATAATTTTAATTAACTTTTTATTACTATTTTTTAATTTCCCGTTTTTTGAGAAATTTCTCAAAAAACGGGAAATTTCTCAAAATTAGTTTTTTTATATATAATAAAAAAAATTGATTTTTTTAATTGGATTATATTAATATATATCATAATTTTTCGTATTACAATGGCTGATCATATTGACTTATCAGAAGAAATGAACTTTTCTAATATTAAGAATAAAACCAATATTAAATCTAAGATTAAATGTATGGGTGTTAAAAATGATGGTGAATCATGTGATAAAAATGCTAAAATTGAGAATGAACATGAAGGTAAATTTTATTGTAGTGTACATTTTAAAAAAGCTACTGAAATTATTATTAAATGTGAAGCTTTAAAAAAAGATAAATCTCAATGTGATAAAAAAGCAACTAAAATTTTAGATGATGAACATTTCTGTACTAGTCATTATACACAATTAACTAAAGTAGTTAATAAATGTATATTTCTAAAAAAAGATAATACTAAATGTGATAAAAATGCTAATAATACATATGAAGATGCTTTTTATTGTACTACACATTTTAAAAAGATAACTGAAATTATTATTGAATGTGAATATACTAAAAAAGATAATACTTTATGTGGTAAAAAAGCAACTAAAAATCACGAGGGAAAAGATTATTGTACTATTCATTATAATAAAGCAATTGAAATTATTATTCCATGTGTATTTATTATGAAAAATAATAATGTATGTGGTAAAAAAGCTAGTAAAGAACATGAAGATGAACATTATTGTACTACACATTTTAAAAAAATAACAGAAGTTATTATTGAATGTGAATTTGAAAAAAAAGATAATACTTTATGTGGTAAAAAAGCTAGTAAAGAACATGAAGGTCAACATTATTGTACTACACATTATAATAAAGTAACTGAAATTGTACATGATTGTGTATTTCTAAATGATAAAACTAAAAAACTTTGTAGTAAAAAAGCTACAAATGAATATGAAAAAGAATATTATTGTTCTACTCATTTTAAACAATTGACTAATAAAACATGTTTAGCCATTGCTGATTGTACTAATAAAGGATCTATTAAAGTAGAAAATGGAAATTTTTATTGTAATGATCATTATAGATTAATGACTTTTAATATTGGTCTTCCATGTAAAGCTATTAATAAAGAAACTAATAAACAATGTACTAATAATTGTCAATATAAAGTTCATGATTTTAGAGTTTGTGAAGAACATAAAGATATTTATCTTTTAAATGAAGATAAAATTGATACCTATATTCATTTAGCTAAGATTCATAGTAAAACTCCTACTAGTCCTACTGATGTAACTCAATGTTAAATAGAATCTAGATAATTTAACTTAAATTTTAAATATTATGTACAATTAATACAAACATGTAAATATTTATTTTTTTTTTATATAATATATATCTTAATATATATAATCAATATAAGCAAATCTTATTATAAGAGGGGAAATTAAATATATAAAAATGGCACCTTGGGCATCGGTTAGTGATCAAGTAAAATCATCATGGCTATTAGTACTTTTGATATTATTCATTGTTGCTGTTACTCTATCTGATGTGATTAAAACTTATTCATCTTTAGATGATCCAAATAACATTCGACGTTATCAAGTAGGACTTGGTGGAGTTTCACTAGATGATCGTGTTTATGAAGCAAGTCAAAAAAAATCTGAACTAACTGGTACACGGGACATCCCTGTGTTTTTCCAGGATTACGATTATGATATGATTAAAAAAGGCGGAAATATGTATACTTCTCGAGAAGGTCTCTCGGATGAACGAAGTCCTGAAGCCGATATTGAAAAACGTATGCTTGGTGGTTAAATTAAATACATTATTTAATATAAAAAATATTATTAATATTTTTTTTATTCTTATATTTAATTTAAAATTAGATATGTATATAGAATATAATATTATTAAAAGATGGAGATAACATATATAATCGCATTTATTATTATAGTAATATTGTTCTATATTTATTATGTTAATAATTCTAAATCATGTAAAAAAAAGAATAAAATAAAAAAAGATGAAGAAGAATTAACATGTGATGAAGATGAAGATTGGGAATTAGAAGAAGAAATAGAAAAGTATACTAATGACTTAGATAAATATATAAATTCATAGTTTTTATTAAAATTTAAATATTTTTTTATTTTTATTAAAAATTTAATTAAAAATTGTACGGTATAGTAAATAAAATGATTACATCATATGGATTGGCGCTTGCAAGAAAAAATCATAATAATGGTCAATATGAATTATTATTTATTAAAAAAAGATTAACATATGCTTATATAACATTTGTAAAAGGAATATATAATAAAAATAATGAAAATGAATTATTAAAACTATTTAATGGTATGACTATAGAAGAAAAAATATGTATTTCTTCATTAAATTTTAATATAATATGGCATAAATCTTATTTAACTTTACCTAATAAATTAACATTAAAAGATTTAACTAAATATGAAAATTGTAAATCTAAATTTGAAAAAAGATTTTTACAAGATGAAGGAAAAAGACTATTAAAATTAATTAAAAATACAAAATCAGCATATGGAATTTGGGAAATGCCTAAAGGAATGGTTAATAAAAATGAATCTGAAATAAATGCTGCAATTAGAGAATTTTATGAAGAAACTGGAATTAAGAAACATAAATATAAAATTCTATATGATAAAGATCCAGTAGTTTATACATTTATTGATGATAATACAACATACAGATATATATATTATTTATCTGTTATGTTAGATAGTAAATATCAACCATCAATTGAATTATCATTTGATAAAAATTCATCTATTATGGAATCTATGGACATTAAATTTTTTAATATTAATTATATATCACTTATTTATGCAGGGAATAATAATTTTATTAATTTTGTTAAAAATATATTTAAAATTATTAAAAAACATTGTATTTAAATTTAAAAATAATATAACATTTATAAATAAATAACAATGAATACATTACAGTTAATTTTAGATGAAGTATTATTAGATATTGAAAATATAAATAAAGAAATATATAATGATACTTCAATAGAAGATATAAATAAATCTTTTAATAAAGTAAAAAAATATGATTCAGAATTAAAAAAAATTAATAAAACTATTGAAACGATATTATCTATACAAAATAATATTAAAGTAGTATTTACTAATATAGTTTTAAAAAGATCTAATAAATTTAAATCAATTAAATCAATTAAAAATGATGATATTAATAAAACACAAGAATTTGTTAGCTATAATAATTTAACTAATTTAGATAAATATAAAAACTTAGACTATATGAAATGTCCAGTAATTACTATAAATAGTAAAAATATACAATCTATATTAAATACACCAATATATTATATTGAAGATACTAAAGAATATGCAATTAAGATTAATAATAATATAATTAAAGGTAATATTGGAAATATTTTAAAACCTAAAGATAAATTAATTAAAACACATCAATGTAATAAAAACAACTGTGATGAAAAATATTATAATAATGATTGTAAATATATTCATAATAATGATGTAAAAAATTATCCTTATTACAGTTGGAATCATATAAAAAAAAATAAATTATGTAGTATAAAATATGATAATGAAAATTCGAGATTTATATCTTCATTAAATACTCTAAGTGAAGATTTAGGTTATACTAGTTTTTATGAAAAAGAATTAAGAAATAAACAATTAATGCATGATATCTTATTATATCAGATACTAAATAAATACTTAGAATAATTATAATTTCTTTATCATAATTTCTATTTTTTTCTGTGATTTATATTGATAATCCATATAATAAAACATACATTTTTCAATAATCAAATAATATTCTTTATATATATTATTTTTTTCAGTTAAAATTAACTGTTTAAATGCTTCAGGAGTAAATTTATATTTATTATCTTTAGTGATTATATAATGAATATTGTTCGTAAATTGATACTTTTTAATATATTTTTTAGGAGTTTCGTTTAAATTATATTCTTTTAAAAAATCAGTATCTAAAATTGTTTGATATTCTTTAAAATTTAATGTAATAAATTTTAATAATATTTTTGGATTATATTCTGAAAAATATTTAGGTAATATAATAATTAAATATTGCCATAATGTATATGCACATTCATGATTAACTAAAAGACAATTATATTCTTTAATATTCATAATTATTCTAAATTATTTTTTATAATTCAATTTTTTATTTTATAAAAAACTATTATATAATTCTAAATTGTCAAAATAGAAATTTAGAGATT
>JACCDR010430549.1_pt1 | contig 10166 bp, 13 predicted proteins | sample 7446431 | NCBI WGS metagenome assembly JACCDR01 (sample SAMN15323443, study PRJNA562643) | freshwater metagenome | isolation source: river surface water | place: USA:Blue River Watershed | collected 2017-08-17 | reverse complement strand
TAGATGCGCTTGCGAAACTGCGGCCGGTTCGCTGCGTTGTCCACACTCGTGCTGAAGTTCGTCAGCGTCCAGCTACCGCTGGTTGTGAAAGTCGCGGTGGTTGGTGTCGAGGGCTGACCTTCCTCGCCGTATTCGCTCACGAAAGTGTAGACGTACGCGCGCGTCGAGCTGTCGATCCCGGAAGTGCCGGCAATGTTCAGAGCGTTCGCTGGGCGAGGCACGCCGAGGAAGTGCGCGCCCAAGCCCGTCACGATGCGATTGCGGGTGTTGTACATCGGCCGCGTGATCGTCGTGTCGGCCGCGCTCGAGCTGGTCGAGCCGATCGTGTTGCGTTCGCCAGCCCAATAGTATCGGTCAAACGAGTCATTGATTACCGGCGAGCGGACCACATCCACGTTGCGCGAGTTGAACAGCAGCCACGCGCTGGCGGGAGTCCCGTACTCGTCATACTCGATGCGGTGCGCCTTGCGCACGGTGAAAGTCTCCGCCGTGAAGTCGTCGAACTCACGTGGCGAGTTATAGCCGCGCAGCTCGCCGCTGAGCAACTTCGTGTTGTCGGCGCGCGTGGCAGCGGAGTCCGGCAGCAGGCGCTTGGACAGCCGCGGAATCAGGCCACGAAAACCTTCTAGGCGTATCCCGGTCATGAGTCTTTATTGCAACTCAGAGTAATCGTAGCGGTGTCCACAACAGTGCCGGACGCGTCTCGGATCTGCAATCCGATTGACGCCGAGACCAGACCCAGCGACGAGCTACTCTTGCTCCATGTCCGGTTGGAGCTCAACGGCAGCCAAGAGCCGAAGGTACCTGATGCCGTGCCGCTGTTGAGCGTTGCAAAGACCTCGTAGCTGGCCACTGGTGGCGATGGTGCGACCCAATTGCCGATGCTGTAGGTTCCGAGGTCTGTTGCAAAACCTGTGATCGTGCCGTTCGAGTTGAGCGAGTAGCTGACCGATGGATTCTGTGGGGCAAACGTATTCGCGATGACCGTGGTGTTACCCAGCGTGATCATCTCGCCCGAGTAGATAAGGCGCGCGGTACCGCCCGCGTCGATCACGAAAGCGCGGCTGACCAGGCGCGGTGTTCCGCCCGCATCGATGACAAAGAAGCGCCTCACCTGGCGTGAGGTGCCTCCTGAGTCAACAACTATGATGCGAGCAGCCATCAGTAGTAATAGAACAGATCGCCGGGGTTGCCGCTGGGCGTACCGCCGGGATCAGATTGAACCGTAACCGCGGTACCGGCCGCACCGTCGATGTTTCGCGTCTTGATACTTGCGGCGTGCTGCGACACGTTAGAGAGCGCGATTCGCGCGTCGACGAACGTTCCGGAAGTGATGTACGACGTGGCTACGCCACCTGTGAGCTGCGTGCCAGCGATCGACAACGCTGCCTGATGCTGCGTCACTGCGCCCTGCGGCACCTGGGCGTTAGAGACCTGTCCGCTCAACTGAGAGAACGCTGCCGTCTTGAACACGCCGTCGCCGGCAAGGAACGTGTTGGCGTTCAAGCTGCCGGTACCGAGGTTGGCGACCGGCACGGTGCCAGAGTTGATGATCGTGCCGCTGCGCACGCTCACTCCGCTCACGGTCACCGTGTTAGCAGCAACCGTGTCGGCTTCCAGCTGCCCCGTCACTTCCAAGTTGGGAATTATCAGATCCATCTGAACTTCGCCAGCGTCCTGCTGTACGAAGCGCTCCAAGGTGCCACTTGTGACCCGCAGCTCCACGCGCGTCACGTTCAGGGTCCAAGCGGCGGCGTCGGTGCCTTCTTGGCCGCGCCCGCTGGAAGCTACGGTGAGATTGTCGCCGACGCGCGCGGAGATCTTCACGAGCTCGAGATTACCCGCAGCATCCTGCAGCGCGACGATGAAATACTCATCCGCGCCGGGCGACGGATAGAGCACGCCGAAGCCGCTGGCGACCTGGATCGTCGTGTCGTCAGCGTCGATCGTGGCAGCTAGCAGCGCGCTCGCGTTGTTGGCAAAAACTTGTTCGGCCATGGCTCACTTTCCAAACTTGTTGAATGTCCACCCGGCGCCCGCTGGCACGCTGCCCTTGTTCGCCAGCCCCTTGTACTGCGCGATCTGTGCCTTGAATCGCTTCAAGTGATACTGCGCCAGCTGGAGATTGGTGTAGGGCTTGCTCGGTTGCTGCATCATGCGACCGAGCAATCCACTCAAGATCGCATCGAAGTGCTCTTCGTGCGTCACATCGGGCACGGTCTGGTCGATCGTCGGATCCGGCCGCATCGTCAGATACACTTGCAGGCCTTCGGTCAACGCTGCTTCCGGAGCAGGGACTAGGTTCAGGATGTTGTGGCCGCTGCGATACCAAGCCACCGGCGTGCCAGGATCATGGAGGTCGAACGGCTTGCGAGTCAGGATTCCGATCTCTTTCTTGTTGTAAGCAGCCTGGAGTAACTGCAACACAAGGCAATTCGTCGTGTCGGGTGTAATCGCGTACGCCGAGACATTTGCGACTACGTTGCGCGTCACAGTTTCGCGAAGAGCCGACGATTTCTCGTAGAACTCTTTGATCGCGGCAAGCAGCTCCGTGCGCACGACCGAGCGCACCGCGCCAGGCAGTTGGGGCAGTGCCACACGAAGCCAGGCGCTGATGTTCACGGTCATTTATATACCCACCACCATCGTACGAAATTGGCTCATCATTGCGGACACGCGCCCGTCCGAGGTGAACTCGTCGTCCTTGAGTTCGGCCGAGGCGGTGACGAAATACACCAGTGGCGTGTAGAACATCATGTCGAGCGGAAAATTCGTACCGAGGCCCGCTACAGTGACCTCCGGCACGTTGAGAGAACCGCCATTCGCATCCGTTGTGAACAGCAGGTCGAATGCTTCGGGGCGCAAGCGAGCGAGCTCCTGCAAAGCCCTGTTGAGCTTTGCTACGAGCACCTCTTGGGAATCCCGATAGCTGTCTTCATCTGCGTCCTGAAGCAGAACGCGCGCCTCGGTCAAGATATCGCCGTACGTCTTAGGCATGCATCCTCCGAGTTTTCAAAAGAGGGTGGCGGTATTGCACCGCCACCCTCACTACATCAGCCGCGTGCGACGTGCGCGCGTCCCATCGCAACACCGTTCACCACACGGTAGCCGAACACCTGGAGGCCGCGCAGCAGGTTGCTGAACGAACGCTCCGAGCGAATCGTCTCCATCTTGGTGAACTGCGCGGCGAAGGTCAGCGCAGCGTTGATGCCGAAGAACACTGAGGTCACATCGGCAGCGGAGTCCAACGTCGGCAGCAGGTTCGACAGGTACAGCGTGAACCGGTCGATCATGCCCAGCCGCCCGTTACGCAGGATCGAGGTGCTGTCACCTGCGAGCGATGCGTCTTTGAGGTCGGACTTCTTGATCATCGCCGCCATCCAGGCCGGGATGACCATCCAACGACCCGTTTCCGGGATGTTGGCCTCGTCCAGCACTTGGCCGCAGTTCACGATGAAGTCGATGACCGACTGTTCGTTGGATGCGTCCACACCGGTCTCGGCGCTCGCGCCGACCTTGCCGATGAACTGCGGCGCCACCGTCGTTCCAAGACGGATGTTCGCCGAGATCGCACCTGCAGTGAGCCCGCGATTCGACGCACTGATGTCCGACGTGGTGCCCAGATACGACAACACGTCAGTATCGATGCTGATCTTCATCTGCTCGGCCGCATCCTCGGCCCAGATGTTCATCATGTCGATATCGCTCTGAACTTCCATCACGTCATCGAGCGCCAGGTTGAAGTACTTGGCCGAATCGATCGAGAGATCGATGAGGTTGCTCGACGGGCGCTGGATGGCCAGCTCTTGGTCCGCTTCGTAGTCCGTGATCGTGATCGTGGGCCGCGTGCGGATTTTGACCGTATCGCCCTTGTTCTTGATCTCGCCTTCGTAGTCGGTGTTCGCGATAGCCGGGATCACCGAGGCAGCGTAGAACTTCTCGATGAGCTTGCCCGACCAAATCTCGGGAATGAAAATCCCCGCATACGCCGGACTCGGGGTTGAGCCCGAATACGGAGTACCTACAGGAAATGCCATGACTCTAAACTCCTATTAACGGATTCGACCTTCACGGCCCGCCGCAAAGATGTCAGCGTCTACGGCAGCGATCTGCTGAGGCGTGAGCCCCGTTTTGTTGCGTCGCTTGAGCTCGTAGAAATCTTTCACCTGTGCGTGGGTGTAGATCCGCTTCTCGGAGCCGTCGGGAGTGCGCGGTGCCCCGGCGTTGGGTGTGCCAGGGGCCACGAGCGATTCGAGCGTGACCTGTGTTCCGGCAGGGGCGGGTGTCGCCGGTGCTGGAGTAGGTTGCGGAGTCGCCGGTGGGGAGACCGTTGCGTGTTCACTCAGGTATCCGGTAAAGAACGCCACGACTCGCGGAGCGTCGTGGGCCTCGAACGCTTGCTTCAGCAACGTGCCCCGTTGCTGGCCGGAAAAAGGATCCACCTGCTCGAGCCACTCATTGAAGAGCGGGTCATCGTTCATGGCGGTCCAGTTCTGGACTTGTGCGTCGAGCGCGTCGAAGACGGCCTCACGGCTCTTCTTCTCGACGGCTTTCGTCGTGTCTTGCACGGCGCCAGCCACGCGGTCGATACGCTGTTGGACCGGCGCGATTCGCCGGTCGACCTCGGCCGTGATGCTCTGGCTCTCTTCTTGGACGACCTTGCGCACCATGCCGAGCAAATCTGGCCCCCACTCTTTCTCTTCCTCGGGCGTTACGAGCTTCACTCGTTGAGCCGGCTGCGCGGACGCAGCAGGGGCCGATGCGGCGGGCTGTACCACACGGGAGGCCAGCAGATCTTTCAGGGTACGAAGCTCGTCCTGAAGATCCTGAATCTGCTGTTTCAGACGTGGCACTTCGGCCCGATACTTACCTTCAACGACTCGGTAGCGCTGCTCCCAGTCAATGGTTGCGGACCCGGCCGGCTGCACAGGGGCTGCGACCGGCGGTACGACCGCCACTGGTGTTGGGGGCTGCGCCGTCGTGACAGGCGCGGCGGGGGCCGGCGTGTCTGTCGGTACCACTTCCGTGTTCACGTTGGCAGCGGGCGGCGCATTGCGGTTCTGGTGAAACTCTTGGATGAGTTGGTTAGAACGCTCTGTCGCGCGCCGAACTGCTTGGGGGATCGCACTCATGAATAACCTCTATCAAGTACCTTGCGGTGTGTTTGATTTGATTCTCTCGAAGTGCTTTGGAGCATCGTTGACCAAAGTGTTCAGTGTCTCCAGTGCTTGGACTGCGCCCGCGGCTCGCGACTGCGTAGGGCCGTCAGCACTGATGCAGCGCTGAGTTTCGTGTCTGATGTATTCCCGCAAACCTTCGTTGAGAAAACGGTCGAAGTGCGGATTGCCCCGCAAGTTGACCAACGCTTCGTAAACCTTCTCGCTGAATCTCATGTTACATCCAGCCGAGCCCGGAGCTGTAACGCTCCATCCGCTCCTTCACATCATCGAAAGAGCCTTGCTCGACCTCCGGCAACCCGGTCTTCGAATAGTCGTTGCGCCGCCGTTGCTCAGGCGATGCGTGACCAAAAGACACGTCCTTCACTCCATCGAGCGAAGAAAGGATCTTGCAGTTGACCTGGCGCTGGATCATGTTGTCTCACCTCCTCGTGTCGGCGTGTGCGGCGTTACACCCTGTGTAACTCAGTTCGCGCCGCCGGCCGTGTACTTGCCACCAGCGTTGCCGCCGGTGCCCTTGGTACGGTCGATCGGCACGTCGGTGTTGCCCTTCGTGGGTCCGATGAACTGCGTGGACGGGCCACTCGAGTGGCCTTCGCCTTTGCCGCCCCAGCCCATCTGTGACAGGTTCTGCTTGATGTCCCGGTTGCCCTTGGTATCACCCAAGAACGGGCCGGAAAATCCTGCGCCTGAGCCACTCGTGGTCTTCATCGGATTCTTTCCACCCTTATCCATAGCATTCCTCTCAGGTGTGTAGAAACCTTGACAATGCTATCGGAAAAGTGCAGCGCTGTACAACGCTGTTACTTCTTCTTGCCCTTACCGGGCATCTTCTTGTCGGCGCCGCCACCCATCCACGGGGGCATCTTGCCTTTGGACTTGCCGCCCACCTTCCCGCCATCGGCACACTTCTTTCGACCTTTCATCGCGATTTCCTCACTGGGTTTCCCCGGTCCTCATTATTGAAAGCTTCGATCGCTTTCCTCGCATTCGCAGTGAGTTCCGGGGTTAGTCTGCTGCGAACAAACTTCTCGCATTCCTGCTCTTCGCACGCAGCGAGCTCGCGCTGCGCGATCCGCTTGTGACGAGAGTCCTTTTTCATCCGCCAGCTCTCATGCCTGGGCGCCCGGTGGCGCGGTTGTTCATCTGCCCTTCCACCTGCTCACGAGCGGCCTCAGACGGTGCGCGCTGCTGTCCAGCCTTCTCCATCTGGTTCGGCATGGGCATTCCCTCGCCGCCTTGTTGCTGCCCCATGAGCTGCTGTTGCATCGCGATCTGCGCGCGGGCCTGTAGCTCCTCATCATCCGGTACCACCTTCTCGTGGTCCAGGCCGAGGTTGCCAGCGACCGAGCGAATGATGTTCGCGCGGCCGTCCATACCGATGATCTGAAGGTCGATCGGGTTGCCGGTGAGCTGCAAGAATTCCAGCTGGCGCATGCGATCCTGCTCGCGCTTCACCGCGTGCGTGACGCCCTTGACAACTATCACCTCATCACCGCGAAACATGCCTGGCATGGTGAGCATGATCATCTCGTACAGATGCTCGAGCAGTGGTTTGATGATGTCGCGGTCGATCGAGCCCGCCACATTCTGCAGTACCTTGGCGACATTGCCCATGAGCATGGCAAGGCCGGATGCGGTGCGGCCGGCGCCGCCCACCTTCTCACTGCCTGTGATGTAACGCGGGATCGCCGATACGTCGTCTGCCATCTGCGAGAACTTTTCGTAGATACCCAACAGTTCGGATGCATTCGACATCGGCTGAAAGAAGTCGATCGGCTTGGCGCTGGCGCCAGAAACCATCGGGTCGTATTCGACATGCCAGCGCTTCCACGGGTACAGCTGGTCGTCTTCACCCGGCGCCAACACCTCGTCGTTGATCACGACCTGCGGCCCGGATGCGATGCTCATGTTGTTCGCGAGTGCGCGCACAGAGGCATTCGCCATCTGCTGGATGTCATCGAGCAGATCGTTCAATCCATACCCGGCCATCGTGCCAGGGATCTTCTCGAAATTCGTGATGTAGAACGGCACGCGCTGCGTCGGCGTTGGATTGATCGAGACTTTGATCACCCATCGGTCGATCAGCCAAGCCTGGACTTTGTATTCCGTGAGCGGGTCAGGCACTTCCTGCTCGGTCATGCCCCACTCGCGCAACGTGGTGCCCTGTACCCATCCGTGATACTCGGCCGTGTCGATCAGTCCGGTGCTGGTGCGCGCCCACTGCTCGCGCTCTTCCAGTCGCGCACGTTCCTGGTCCGTGACATCCCACCAGTCACGGAAGCCCTCGTACGTGTATGTCGCGAGCACCTCGTCGATCGCCTCAGTGTCGTAGCCAGGCAGATTGCGGACCTTCTGAAGATCGGCACGGGTGAGCCGGATGCGCTCGACGAACTCCGCTTGCATGGGGTTCGACGCGCCCGCCGACCAGTAGAGATCGAACGGTGACACGCGATACCAGAACATCTTCGGTATCTGCTGCATCTGCGGCTGACCGTTCACCCACTTGAGTTGCGGCATCTGGCGCACCACAGGGCCTTTGATGCACGCGAACGGGAAGATCGGTAAGTCGATCAGGAACTCAGCAAATGCATCGTAGAAACCGCCCTCAACCAAGATATCGTCCACCTGACTGGTTGCTTTGTCGGCTTCCTCTTGCGCTTTCTTCTTCGCGGCCTTGAGCGCAGATTTCTTGAGCATCTCCACGCGATCGGCAACCATCTGTTGGTCGATCTGCTGCCCGCTCATCTGCAGCGTGCTGACCTCGATGCTCACGAGCTCCTGCACGCTCTGCATGATGTTTTCCGGGACGGTGGGCTCCGGCGTCGGATCGAGATCCCACGGGCGCTCGGCACTGAGGTAAACGTCACGTAGCAGAGCAGTGGCCCCGCGACATTTGGTGGAAGTCAGCCGTGCGAATACTTCACTGCCGCCGAACTTTTTGATCTCCTGCAGTTTGTCGGGCGCGTACTCGCCTTTGTACGTGCGCAGCGCGTCGATCAAGCGCTGGCCGATACCTTCGGTGTTTCGAAAGTTTCGCATCTCCTGCATGCGGTGCCGGATGTGGCTCGCCAGGTTCGACATGACCGGCGTCTCGGCGCGGGGCATGGTGTTCTGCGCGGCCTGGGCTTCCTGCGCCATCATCTCCTGATTGGAGACTACACGCAGCATGCCTTTACCGGTGGACGAAGCCAGCGGTGCGGAGCGCTGCCGCTCAGCAGGAATGGGGGTCGGGATCGCAGGCATGTTGTTACCCTAGTCCTAAGCCTAAACGAATAGGTCGATGTCCTGCACCGCCGGCTTCCTGGCCGCCGATGACACCGAACGCGCCGTCTGCTTCTACCGGCAGACCGACGCTGATTTGTTTCACGCGGCCGAGCGCTAGCGCGGTGTCGCTCTCACTAGATAAGCCGACCGCGTAGCTGCGCAGTGGGCGCACGACGATCGCGCTGTCGGTTTCTTCACTGAGCCCTACGGAGCGGGACTTGCTACGCCCCACGGAGAATGCGGAGTCGGTTTCTTCTGCCAGACCAACGTCGATCGACGCAGCGACACCGGCCTCTGTGGCAGCCCACGACTCTATACAGAAATTTTCTGGAGTAGTGCCGCCAGAGCGCACGAAGAATCCCATGCCTGGATTGCCGTCGGAAAACTCCGTGTCGGTGAACGTTGCGACCGATACGCCATTTTTGAAGACTTCATAGTCGTTTCCGACGACCTCAACCGCGATCACATCGCCGTCGACCAGCTGACCCGGACCTGCGCCGCTCACACTGATGCCCGTGTCAAAGTTGCTCAAGTCGTGCGCCGTCCCTAACCACTTCACGACCTGGAAGGCGCCGCCGGCATCGAACAAGCACTCGATGCCACGAACGAACTCGCCGCCCACGCCGACGCCAATCTCCATGCGCAGATACAAACCAATCTCGTGTGTCTCGCCAGCGGTGTAGGACGAAGCTCTGAACACAGAGGCCGTGACGCGATGATTCACGGGCACGGCGTGATTGATCAGATGCGCGAGGCAGTCATCCAGACCTGCGCCGACAAAATCCGCCGCAAAGCATTTGCCCGGCGTACTACGAGGATTCTTATAGAAGCCAGTGACATCACCGACTCGAAACATCCCACCCTGGCTGATCGGGTTCTCGGTATCAGGGAAATCTGTTGAGTAAGACTCCGGCAGCGAGTTGACCATCACCACCATCGCGGTGTCGGTCTCGGTGGTCAGGCCGACTGCCCTCGTCTTCTGCTTTCCAACAGAGAACGCGCTGTCCGTCTCCTCTACCATGTTCGCCAGCTGCGAGCGCATCATGGAGACCGGGAATACGCTGTCGGTTTCCTCAGTAAGCCCCACGGCGCGCGACTTACTGAAAGTCACCGTGAAAGCCGAGTCAGTTTCCGACGCCAGGCCAACGTCAATGTTTTGCCCGCCCGCCACGCCGTCATCATGATTGTCGACGCGTAGGCTGCCATCAAAAATGAAGATCGCAGGCGACAGGCCAGTGCGGTGCGTGGTGTCGGTCGCACGCATGATCTCGACACCGTTCTTCAGTCCAACGATGTCATCACCATCAATCATTATCTCTTGGGTGTCGCCTGCGGCGTAGCTGACGACAGGCGCACCGGTATCGATGCGGGTGAAGCTTGGCCCGCCGTCAACCCGATACATTTCAGTTGTTGTACCGGTGTATGAGGTGAGGATGTAGCCGTTTCCATCCTCATCCAAAAGCATCGCGCCGCCGTCGAAGGTACCGGAGCGATACTCTATGATTGAACGCGTCGAGGAGGAATCCGTGCGCCGCATCGCAGCGCTGTCGTTACTACCTGCAGAGTTGGCGCACTCGTTCGATACGACACGCAGGGCATTCCAACCCGTTGCCGAAGCCCACGGGCTCGGCAACGGATCGGTATCAGCTATGTTGAAATTGTAGACACCCACGCGGGGCCTGGATTATCCCGAGAACGGGACACGCCCACGCACGCGACTGT
>JACCDR011410157.1_pt1 | contig 10167 bp, 6 predicted proteins | sample 7446431 | NCBI WGS metagenome assembly JACCDR01 (sample SAMN15323443, study PRJNA562643) | freshwater metagenome | isolation source: river surface water | place: USA:Blue River Watershed | collected 2017-08-17 | reverse complement strand
GCCGACATCGGCGGCATCGTTCAGGGGCGTATCGCACCCGGCCTCTCGCGCGAGACGGCTGAAATCGGCCGTGGCATCGCAGAGACTGGCGCCGTTCGGTCCGAACTTGCGAAGGGCGAGGCGCGGCCAGATACCGCGATGGAGCCGGAATCGCTGCCGTACTACGCGCAGCAGGGCTTGGCATCGCTGCCGTCCACTGGGCTTGGTCTTCTCGCCTCGCGCGGTAGCCCGCGCCTTGGTTCCGCGATCCTCGCCGGCAGTGCGGCTGGTGGCGCGTACGAAGAAGGCCGCGCCGCTGGTGCGACGCCTGCCGAAGCGCAGGGTAAGGCTGTTGTCGCGGGCGCCGTCGAGCCGCTGACTGAGCGCCTGCCGTTCGATATCGCCCTTGGTCGCGCCGGCAAGATTCTGGAAAGCACATTGGGTGCGCCGGCTGCGAAGGCGATCCAAGAGAACCTTGCCGCGCGCATGGTCGCGACGGGCGCGGCTGAGGCGTCGCAGGAAATGCTGGCTGAGGCTGCTGGCATCGCCTACGACAGCGGCATTCTCGGCCAAGACATTTCGTACGAAGATGCGCTGGCTCGCGTCAAAGACGCCGGCATCACGGGCGGCCTGATCGGTCAGCCGCTTGCTGTCGCCGGCTATACGCTGGAACAGCCGAGCAAGTTGCGCGCGAAGTTGGACGAAGCTAAGGCACGCCGTGCCGCTGCTGCCACGCCGGAACAGGCAGGCACCGCCACGGCTGAAGTCGCGCTCGCGCAGGCGGAACTTGATGCCGAGGTGGCGGCCCCACGCAACATTCCTGCGCCTGAAGTTGCGCCACAGGTCACCGTTTCGCCGCCTGTCGCCGAAACCGCACCGCCTGTCGTAGTCGAGCCAAATTCCTACACTGCACCGCCTGTCGGGGATGATCTTGACGCGTTGCTGGCCGAGGTTGATGCTAAGGCCGCAGCGCGTGAGGCTGCTATCAATCAGGGTGATGCCAATGTTCCCGCCAATTCGCTGCGTACCCAAGACGCAGGCCAGGTTCTGCTTCCCGAACTGCCGAGCAACCCTGCACCTGTCTCCGGACAAGGACCAGCAGGCGCGGAATTTCAAGACGTTCGCGCTGAAGCTGGCAATCAGCCAACGGCTTTTGCGCGACAAGCAGATGACGGCCAGACAACTGCCGTAACCGACCAGCGCCCGCTGTTCAGCCGCAAGGGCGAACCGCCAGACGCACTGCCGCCCCCGCCGCCTGACGAGAACGAACGCCCGTCAGGCGAAGGCATCGACGCCAACGAAGCGACCGACGAAGAAGCGGCGATCATCCAGCGCATGCTCGACGAGCAGCGCGCGCGTGCCGACAACATCGAACTTGACCGCGTAGCTGCCGAGCCCAAGAAGGCATTCGCGCGCCGCGTCTGGCAGGAATTCGCCAAGAAGCCGGAAGCGTATCGCTACGACCGCATCGAGGCACAGACGCCGAACGAGGCGATCAGCAAGGCCAAGATCGACGCCGAACCCACTGGCATCCAGCAGGGCAGCGACGAGGCCGGACCGTACGTCGGCTATTACTACCGCCTGCCCACCGGCGCCGCGTTCACGATCAAGGCGTACCGCAACCAGTATCAGGTCAACGTCAGCGGCCTGAAGCCGGGAGAGGGCGGGCAACGCATCTACAACGCCGTGTCTGGCCTGGCGCACAGCACCGGCAAGACGTTCGCGGGCGACTCGCAGGGGCTGAGCGATTGGGCGATCCTGCGCCGCACCGAAAACATGCTGTCGAATGCGCTGAAGTACGGCGCCGACAGCGTCGCCCCGCACGAGAGGCAGTCGACCCCTGGCGGAAAGATGGCGTGGGCGCTGCCGCTGAAGTGGACGGGCGATGCCGACACCAACCTTGAGAACCTGCTGGAGACTTCGGCCGAGAACGTCGCGCGCCTCTTGCCTGAAATCGACAATATCCGCTACGATGCTACACGTGGAACATTCGTAGACTCTCAGGGTGGGGCGGTCAATGAGCTTCGATTCAAACAGCTTGCGCGACGAGCTGCTGACGCTCTTGCAGAAAGAGGCGTCCGACCCGGACAGGCTGACGCCGAACTGGAACGGGGTGCCAAATCTGACGCAGGCGGAGTGGGCGATGTGGGATCGCCAACGCCTTTCAGCAGCGCTTCGATTAAACGAGCAGTTGTCACGCGTTCCCTTTCACGCGAGTCAAGCCGCGAAGGGCGGGGCGAGATACTGGCTCAGTCTCGCAGAGGGTTGCCCGAACCTCTCGTAAGGACGCTCTACAGCCGCAAGGCAAGGGCGTCGGTGACGCCCATCGCGAAGTCCGAAGGCCGGTCCTCGCTCGCCGCCCGCAAGCTCAGCAACGTCATCAGCCGCTACGTCGGCAAGGACTTCCGTGCCGTCGAAGTTGCCCTGTCTGACGATCGCGCTAAGGCGGTGGATGTACTCGCCCGCGCCATCGGCAAGCGCGTCGTCGTCTTCCGAAACGAAACCCCCGATGTCGCCGACTTCAACGGCGTCAACATCGGCGACGGTTTCATCTACGTCAATGAAGCCGCCGAGCAGCCAGCAACCGCCATCGTAGGTCATGAATTCCTGCACTCGCTGCGGAAGGAATCGCCACGCCTGTACGACCGCCTGATCGAGGCAGCAGAGAAGTCGGCGGACTTCCAGAAGTACCGCGCGCAGTTGGATCGCCGCAGCGTCCATGAGGGCGAAGCCAAGGTCAGCGACGACGAAATGCGCGAGGAACTGATCGCCGACTTCGTGGGCGACAACCTCGTCGAGACGCTGCGCGCGATCGAGAGCAAGACCACGCTCCGCCGCATCGCCAACCAGTTGCGCGAATTCCTGGACCGCATCCTCAAGCGCCTGCGCGGCGAGAAGGGGCTTGGTTCGTCCGACTTCATCGGCGACATCAAGGCCATGCGCGCTGAGCTTGAGGCGGTCATGCGCGATTACACTGGCGCTGAGCGTGTATCGGATAGCGATACAGTGCCGGCGTTCAATCGCAAGACCGCAGCCCAAGCCACCACGCAGGCTAACGCCGACCGCCAGATGCTCGCACAGGGCACGGGCGCTGCCGGCCCTGTCTCGTGGCACTACGACCAGTCGCGATGGGAAGGCTGGCGCGGCGCGCTGCACAAGGCGCGGCAGGAAGCGCAGGACAAGATGCTGTCCGTGCTCGACGCACAGCGCGACATCGAGAAGGTGCGTGGCGCGCTGGAAGATGTCGTCAACGTCCACACGCGCGAGAACCTGATGCACGGCCGCGCTGGCGATCGTATCGACCAGTTGGAACGCCGCACGATCAAGCCGCTGTGGGAAGCGATGAAGGCGGACAAGGTGTCGCCGCAGGAGTTGGAAGACTACCTGTGGTGGGCGCACGCCGAAGAACGCAACCAGCGTATCGCCAAGATCAATCCGAACATGCCGGACGGCGGCAGCGGTATTGCCACGGCTGATGCCAAGGCGGCGCTTGCGGCCATGCCTGCTGATCGCCGCAAGGCGATGGAGGCGCTGGCGAAGAAGGTCTATGCGATCACGGCACAGACGCGCCAGACGCTCTACGACGCCGGCCTCATCAGCAAGGAGCAGAAGGACGCGATGGAAGCGATGTACGCGGCCTATGTCCCGCTGCGGGGCAAGGATGGCGTAGAGGCTGGCTTCCGTCGTGCGGGCGGCGGCGGTATCGACGTGCGTGGCAAGGACATCCAGCGCGCACTCGGTCGCGGCGAAGGCAACAAGCCCGTCAACCTGCTGGCCGAAGTCGTGGCCGATGCACAGCGCGCGATCATTCAGGCGGAGAAGTCCCGCGTCGCCGTCTCCGCGCTGCGCCTCGCGCTTGAGAATCCGAATCCCGACCTGTGGGAAGTCGAGCCCGTCAAGGTCGAGCGCAAGTTCAGTGAAGCGGCCGGCGAAGTCTACGAAGCCGTGCAAAATCTTCGCAACGAGGAAGGCGCCGTCATCGTCCCGTACAAGGGCAAGCGTTACGTCCTGATGCTGAAGGACGAACGCATGGCACGCGCGATGAAGAACCTGGGCGCTGAAGAATGGGCGGCAGTGGCGAAGTATGCGGGCTGGTACAACCGGCTGAAGTCCGCCGTGCTGACGCGCTACAACCCGGCCTTCACCGCGATCAACCTGTTGCGCGATTCCACCATGGCGATCACCGGCCTTGCTGCCGAGCATGGCCCGAAGACTGCCGCGAAGGTGATGGCGAACTACGGACACGCCCTGCGCGCGATGGCTGGCGATCAGGAAGTGCTGGCGAATGTTGCCAAGGGCGGCAAGTGGGCTGGCGTCGCGCGCGAGTATTCAGAAGCGGGCGGCAAGACCTCGCTTGCGATGACCGAATCCGTCGAGGACATCGCCCGCCGCGTCGGTGCCGAATTCAAGACCTTCCGCCAGTTGGTGATGGAAGGCTCGCCCGCGCTCGCGATCCAGAAGAAGATTCGCGACAGCACCATCTTCAAGACCATCGGCGAGATCAACGATACCGTCGAAAACGCGATACGCCTCGCCGCGTACGGCACGCTGCGCGAGCAAGGCATGTCGGTCGAGAAGGCGGCGAAGTACGCCAAGGACTTGACCGTCAACTTCAACAAGCGTGGCGCCTCCACGGCGCTGCTGAACTCGCTGTACCTGTTCTTCAACGCCAGCGTGCAGGGCACGCATCGCACGCTGAAGTTGCTGAACCATCGCAGCGTGAAGGCAACGCTTGGCGCGCTGCTGGCGGTGCAGGCGACGATGGCATTCCTCGCTGGCAGCATCGATGACGACGATGGCGAAGACGCGTGGGACAAGGTCCCGGAGTGGGACAAGATGCGCAATCTCGTGCTCGCGATCCCGCACATGCAGGATGGCAAGATGCGCATCCGGACCGTCAAGTGGCCAATGCCGTACGGCTTCAATTTGTTCACGTACGCGGGCGGCAAGATCGGCAAGCTGGCGAACGACATCACGAACGGCAAGCCGGAAGACAGCAAGTCCATGCCGGCCGACATGGCGGTGGCGGCTGCGAACGCCTTCGTGCCGGTGCCACTGTACGAAAGCTGGTCGGGCGCATTGCCGCAGTTCATCCGCGACTTCACGAGCCTGTCGGCGAACAAGGACGACCTTGGCCGGCGCATCACCAGTGAAGACCCGTACTCCAAGTACGAGAAGCCGCGCATCGCGATGGGTCGCGAGGGCACGCCGGAAGCGTACCGCCTGGCCGCGCGTGGCCTGAACCGCCTTGGCGGTGGCGACGACTACACCGTGCCGGCCCTGCCGATGTTGTTCGACTGGTCGCCGGAAGACCTTCAGTACCTCGTCAACAACTTCACTGGCGGCGTCGGTGCCGAGAGCGGTCGCACGGTCGAACTCGTGGAGTCGCTGGCGGCTGGCCTGCCGGTGACGACGAACGAGGTTCCGATCATTCGGTCGCTGGTGGCTGAAGTCGATCCGGTGCGGGCAACGCAGGCGCAGTATTACGACCATCGCGACGAGATCGAACGCGACCTTGCGCGCCTGCGTGGCGAATTCCGAAGAGGCGATGCGGCATTCCAGGCGGCTCGCGAGAAAGTCGGTCCGGTGGCCGCAGCAGCGGAGTTGGCGCGGTACAAGAAAGACGACGAGGACGGGCGATACGCCGAAGGCGACGTGCGGCTGTCCGAGACTGGCGGCCCGGTGCTGGAAGCGCCAGCCGGCTCCCTGTTCAAGCAATACAAGGCGGCAGAGAAGCGCCTGTCCGACATCCGCGACGAGATCGACGCCGCCTACGGCTTGCCGTGGGGCGAACGCAAGAAGAAGATTCGTGAGCTACAGCAGGAGCGCGGGCGTGTGCAGCGTGACTTCAACCGTCAGTTCAACGCCGCCAAGGCCAAGTAATGCAGGCATGCGCAATGCCGAGTACGAGTGCGACAATCAGGACCCACCCAACCGCTAACGCCAGAAATGGCAGCGCCGCATAGACCAACATTTTCATTTTCGGAGGTTACCATGGCAATCAACCCAGGCGGCAACGCCAACTCGTGGATGCGGCGTCAGGACTACATGAAGCGCGGCGGTCGTGTGCCGGGCAATGACCCGCAGTTCGGTGGCCGCAGTGGTGGCAAGCCGCTGCCGGTGATGGCGAATCCGATGCCTGCGAATCGCCCTGCGCAGGGCATGGTCGAGGCGCCGAACGAAACTGGTGGTGGCTTGCAGTCGACGCCGCAGGCTGGCCCGAGCGCGGAGATGGTCAACGAAATCGGCCGCTTCTCGCAGGCAACGCAGGACAACTACCGCCCCGACAACGGCAGCGGCATCGAAGGCGCGCTCGCCGGGCAGGTGCAGCGTGGTGGCCCCACGGCGATCAGCCGGCGTGTCACGAGCCGTGTCGATCCTCTCGGCATGGTCAGCGGCGGTATCTCGTCCGCACTCGGCCAGAGCCGCAACCAGCAGCGTTACCGTGCGGCGGCACAGTCGACCAACCGCGCGAACGCCACGCAGGATCAAATCAACGCCGAACTCGGTCGCGGGCAGTCGTACGGTCAGGCGCTTGATACGCTTGGCCTTCGTGGCAATGCGATGTGGGATGAGGCGGCGCGCCCGCAGATGCGGCGTAGTGCTGCGCCTGCTGCGGGGTCGCCTGCGCTGGAGCGGTTCCGTAGTCGCGGCGGTCCGTAACATGGATGGCGCACGGTAACAGTGGGGTTGTTATCGTGCGCTGTCGGCGTTATCAGGCGCTGGCTTCTCAAGACGATAGTAGTGACCGCCGCCAGTGTAGTCGGAGAATGGATGCCTCCATACGTACTCAAGCCAGCACCAGCGTCCGCTGGCACTGCCTCACTTTGAAATCATCTTCGATCGCGCGCGAGATGACGCGCCGATAGCACGTGCGATACTCCGCGCATGAGCAAAAATCCCAAACGGCCACGCGACGCCAACCAACTTGCGAAGCTGGTGATGGACATCGCTGCTGGCGAAGTAAGCGACCCCGCAGGCCCGGCCGCTGCGCGCGGGAGCGCTGGTGGGCAGGCAGGCGGTCCGGCGCGACGCGACCGGCTGTCTGCCGAACGGCGCAGGGAAATCGCAGCTTCCGGCGCCAAGGCGCGGTGGAGCAAGTAACTGCTTGCGTGGCTATTGTGATTTACAATCCTGACCGGTAGGATTGGCGCTCCCTGATGCAATCACGGTGTGCGCGGTGGACCTCGGCTCCTACATTGATTCCTTGCAACGCAAGCAATCCGCCTTGCAAAAAGAACTGCAAGAGATTGATATTGCTCTGAAACATGCGCTTGTGGCGTCGGCCACGGCCTCCGTCAAAGAGGCACTGAGCGAACTCGCGCCGCTTCCCGGCGAATCGAAAACGGACTACGTCCTGCGTCTCGTGGACTACTTCATCCGCACGAAGGGCGCCGCTTCGACCAAGCGGGTCGTGAAAGAAGTCGAGTCGCATCGTGTCGACCTCGGCAGCGACCCCCACGGGAATGTTTCCTCCATCATCAGCCGTTCCAAGAAGTATCAGGCTACCCCTGAGGGCTGGAAGCACCTTTGATGTCGCGGAACGCTAGATACAAACAAAAAAGCCTCAAGGCTGGCTGGCCAAGAGGCTTTTTGTGGACCCGGTTACGACGCGGACCGCAATGGGTCGGCATGGACGGGCTCCGGACTCGCACCCCGGATTTTATCCCAGTCCCTGCCGATAGGCCACTGAAAGTCGCGTCCCCTGTTCACCTAGGAGACAACGACCATGATCCAAGACTCGTCTTGGCAGGAACCGGTTGTGCCTGTGGACGCCTACGAACGGGACCGCTTTGGTCGCCGCGAGCACGTGCGTGAGCACGTGAGGCGCTTCCCCCGCACATAACCATTTGAAGTTAGAAGGGACCGCCGCTCGCAAGGGCGGCGGGCTCCCTTTGGTCACATTTCAAAGTGAACGTAATGCTTGACATATACAATCAGGCATGCAATCTTGCGCCCATGAACACGCTCCCGCTCGCCAAGCGCGCCCAAGTCCTCTCCCTTCTGACCGAAGGCATGAGCCTGCGAGCCGTGGCGCGAGTGGTCGATATCAGCCTGAACACCGTGACGCGCATCCTTCGCGAAACCGGTGAGGCTTGCGCGGAATTTCAGGACGCGGCGCTTAAGGCGCTCCCGTGCAAGCGGGTGCAGTGCGATGAGATTTGGTCGTTCGTTGGCGCGAAACAGAAGAACGCCACGCGCGAGCAGCGCGAAGCGTTGGGCTACGGCGACATTTGGACGTGGACGGCCCTGTGCGCCGATACGAAACTCATCGCGTCCTATGCGGTCGGCTCGCGCAATGCGGCCACCGCGCGTGACTTCATGAAGGACCTCGCCTCGCGCTTGGCCAACCGCATCCAACTCACCACTGATGGATTTCCGCTGTACGCCGATGCGGTCGAACGCGCCTTCGGCGGTAACGTGGACTACGCAACGATCACGAAGGTCTACGGTCAGCCCGAAGAAGCGCAGCGCCGCTACAGCCCCGCCGAAGTAATCGGCACTGAAATCGCCATCGTGAACGGTGCGCCGGACAAGTCACACGTGTCGACGAGCTACGTTGAGCGCCAAAACCTCACCATTCGTAGGAGCTGCCGTCGCTTCACGCGACTCACCAACGCCTTCAGCAAGAAGGTCGAGAATCACGCGTTCGCGTTCGCCCTGCACGCGATGCACTACAACTTCGGTCGCATCCACAAGTCGCTTCGCGTCACCCCGGCCATGCAGGCAGGCGTCACGGATCATGTGTGGTCGATGGAAGAAATCGCGGCGCTTGTGGCACCGCCGGTCGCGAAGAAGCGCGGTCCATACAAGAAGCGTGGCAGCGCCTAATCGGTCGGCGGCACTTCCTGCCACGTCTGGCCGAAGTCTGTAGAGCGGTAGATACTTCCCCGCTCACCAAGGGGAGCCGCATTCATGGCCGACACTTCTGTGCCAAGCCAACTTGCGCTGGACGACAATCCTGACGCGCCCGAGATTTTCGTGGACGCGTTCTCCGGATTCTTCCGCTTGAACGGCAATCTTCGCATCACGTTCGACGCGGCGCGCACTAGCCACGCCGCGAATCCGCCTGGACCACTGACGCGAAGGGTCGTCTTGCGGCTGGTCATGCCTGATCCGACCGTCGAAAACCTAGCGCGGCAACTCGTGGCTTACTACGACGCGCTCCGTGCGCAGCAGCAACCGCCGCCGGTGACGGCGGGACCGATGACGATGCAGTGACCGGCACAGTCAACTCCTGCCGATTTCAAAGTGACGCATTACCCGTCCGCTATCTAGCTTGACAGGGAACCAAGAAAACCATAACCGCCATCTGTTTTTATCGGCGAGCCTCTGTGCGTACGACTGCCCCCAAATCATCGCCCCGTCTCCATCATCATCCTAGACCACGATTCAAGCCGCCCCGCCACAAACAACCAAGGCGACACTTCGACCGGCATCCGCAGAGTGAGTGCCACCGCCGCAGACCAGCACGCCGCATTCGGGAACACGAACTTGCCGGCGTTGTGCAGCACGGTCGTCGTCTGTTCGATCCTCTCCGACAGTTCCGAACCCTGCACCATGATGCGCTCGCGAACGTCGAGCCATACCGGATCATGCTTCCGGCGCACGAAGCTGCTGCCCCAACCGGGGATGCGCTTCGCCCGCGCCATTGTTGCGTACACGCGCCCCGGTTCCTCAAGCGACACAAGGTAGCGATACGCCTGCGGGATCGGCCCGTGAACCTCGCCTAGCGTACTCAGCGCCGCCGCAATCGCGTTGGTGTAGCTGCGGCTGCCTTGGAAGGCGTTGACGACGGTGACTGACGAAATGTTCTGCCGCTTGGCCGACTGCGCGTGTGCGTCGAGGCAAGAGTCCAGTAGGTCGTGCTCGGCTTCTGTCAGTGGTTCTTTTCGCCACCAAGGAGTCATTGCGGCTGCTTCATTGGCATGTTGGGGGTGTTGAATCTCTCAAGGAACCGTCTATTGATCGCGACGCCGTACGCCCACTTTGCAAACTTGTCGTCGACCATGGATCGCTTAAGCCCAAGGTAGATTTCGTACGGGTTGTCAGACGCCATCCATTCGTATTCCGCTTTGCTTGCCTCTTTAAGAGGTTTTTCCTCACGCTCCCACTCGGACTTGTAGTAGGCGAGCACCCCTGCAACAGAGTCAGCAGGGTGGATATCGCGAGCCTTCTCATCGGCAG
>JACCDR011536264.1_pt1 | contig 10169 bp, 5 predicted proteins | sample 7446431 | NCBI WGS metagenome assembly JACCDR01 (sample SAMN15323443, study PRJNA562643) | freshwater metagenome | isolation source: river surface water | place: USA:Blue River Watershed | collected 2017-08-17 | reverse complement strand
CTGAACCGCCTGTGCGGCGCCTACCTGTTGGGGCTTTCACCGACGCCCCAGGGTGACCCCGTGGCCCGCTTTCACCTTGACAATGGGGCGCGACTGGAACGTATCAACCCGCGCGGCGACCTGTCGCCCAAAGGTCTGCGGCAATCGTTTGGCATGATGGTCAACTACCTGTACGACCTGCCCAAGGTGGAAGCCAGCCATGCCAAGTTCCGCCAAGGTGAAGTGGCGCGCTCGCGAACCGTGACCAACCCGTTGTAGGGTCACACTCCCGGGCCTGCACCCACAAGCCCTGTGCCCCCGGGCGGCCGACAACAGGCCGCACCGCCATAAAACCCCAGGAGACCAGACATGCACAAACTCAACCGCCGTCAAGTTTTGGCCGCCAGCGCGGCCAGCGCCGCCACCCTGGTGGCACCCTGGGCCCAGGCTCAGGCCGGCTGGCCGACCAAACCCGTGAACGTGGTGGTGCCCTTCCCGCCCGGCGGCGGCACCGACGCCTTTGCGCGGCCGCTGTTTGCGGCCATGACACGCAACCTGGGCCGGCAGTTTGTCATCGACAACAAAGGCGGCGCAGGCGGCACGCTGGGCGCCGGCATCGCGGCCAAGGCGGCGGCCGACGGCTACAACTACTTCATGGGTGCGGTGCACCACGCCATTGCACCGGCCATGTACCCCAAGCTCGACTACAACATCGAGACCGACTTCCTGCCCGTGGGCCTGGTGGCCGGTGTGCCGCAGGTGATCGTCGTCAACCCCAACAAGGTGCAGGCCAGCACGCTGCCCGAGCTGCTGGACTTCCTGCGCAGAAACCCGGGCCGGCTGAACTACGGCTCGGCCGGCAACGGCACCAGCCACCACCTGGCCGGTGAGCTGTTCAAGCTGCAGACCAAGACCTTCATCACGCACATCCCGTATCGCGGCGCCGGCCCGGCGCTGCAAGACCTGATTGCCGGCCAGCTGGACCTGATGTTCGACGGCCTGGGCAGCAGCGCCGCCCACATCAGAAGCGGCCGCCTGCGCGCCATTGCGGTGGCCAGCGACAAACGCGCACCGGGTTTTGCCAACGTGCCCACCTCGGGCGAAGGTGGCCTGCCCAGTTACCGCGTGGCCACCTGGTACGGCATCTGGGCCCCCAAGGCCGCACCCCGCGAAGTGGCGCAGCAAATGGGCGCCGAGATGCGCAAGGCGATGAACGCCGACGACCTGAAAACCATGTGGAACGGCCTGGGCGCCGAAACGCCCAACCTGTGGGGCGACGACTTCGGCCGCTTTGTGGCCAGTGAGGTCAAGCGCTGGGCTGAAGTCGTGAAGAGCTCGGGCGCGAAACTGGACTAACCCCCCGCAGCGCCTGCGGCGCTTCCCCCCTGGGAGGGCGCGCGGGCTGCGCAGCGCGGAGTCCCGGCATACTTCAAGCCATGAAGCCGCCTGAGAACCAGAACCTGTTCGTGGCCCTGCGCGCCGCCTTCCCGGGCGACCTGCAAGCCACGGCGATTGAAACCGCCGACACGCCCGAGCCGCTGTACTACAGCTGGGCCGACATCGACAGCGGCACTGCGATGCTGGCCAATCTGCTGGCCTCACTGGCACTGCCACCCGATGCACGCATCGCCGTGCAGACGGAAAAAAGCGTCGAAGCCCTGATGCTGTACCTGGCCGTGCTGCGCGCCGGCCATGTTTACCTGCCGCTGAACACCGCCTACCAGGCGGCAGAGGTCGAGTACTTCATCAAAGACGCACAGCCCGCCGTGGTGGTGTGTGCAGGCAAAAACTTCGGCTGGGTCAGCAAGATCGCCTTTTTGGCTGGCACAAAACACGTCTACACGCTCAACGAAGACCGCAGCGGCACGCTGCTGGACCGCGCCGCCTTCCACAGCACCCACCACACACCGGCATTGCGCGCGGCCGACGACCTGGCCGCCATCCTGTACACCAGCGGCACCACCGGCCGCAGCAAAGGCGCGATGCTCACGCACCGCAACCTGCTGTCCAACGCCCAGGTGCTGAAAACCGCCTGGGCCTGGCAGGCCAGCGACGTGCTGCTGCACGCGCTGCCCATCTTCCACGTGCACGGCCTGTTTGTGGCCAGCCACGGCGCGCTGCTGGCCGGCGCCAAGATGATCTGGTTTGCGCGCTTCGACCCCCGCGCCACCCTGGCCCGCCTGCCCGAAGCCACCGTGTTCATGGGCGTGCCCACGCTGTACGTGCGCTTGCTGGCCGAGCCGCGTTTCAACAGCGCCGCTTGCCGGCAGATGCGTTTGTTCATCAGCGGCTCGGCACCGCTGCTGCTGGAAACCTTCAAGGAATTCCAGCAGCGCTGCGGCCACACCATCCTGGAACGCTACGGCATGAGCGAAACCGTGATGCTGACCAGCAACCCCTACCGGCCCGAAAACGCGCGCCGGGGTGGCACCGTGGGCCAGGCCCTGCCCGGCGTGGGCGTGCGCGTGCGCAGCGACAAGGGCATGCCGGTGGCCACCGGCGAAATCGGCAACATCGAGGTCAAGGGCCCCAACGTCTTCAAGGGCTACTGGAAGATGCCCGAAAAAACGGCCGACGAATTCACCACCGACCTGTGGTTCAAGACGGGCGATGTGGGCCGCATCGACAGCGACGGCTACGTCACCATTGTGGGCCGCAGCAAAGACCTGATCATCAGCGGCGGCTACAACGTCTACCCGGCCGAGATTGAAGGTTTCATCAACGACATCGAAGGCGTGGCCGAGAGCGCCGTGGTTGGTGTGCCCCACCCCGACTTTGGCGAAGCCGTGGTGGCCGTGGTGGTGGCCAAGCCCGGCCATGCGCTGCAAGGTGCCGACATCGCCGCACGGCTGAAGGGCCAGATCGCCAACTTCAAGGTGCCCAAGAAGGTGGACGTGGTGACGGAGCTGCCGCGCAACGCCATGGGCAAGGTGCAGAAGAACCTGCTGCGCGAGCAGCACCAGGGCCTGTTCCAGCCGGCGGTGTAACCACCCAACGGCCCGCAAGGCAGCGGCACCACGTCAGCACAGCATGGCGCGCATCCTCATCCTGGGTGGCACCCGCTTTCTGGGCCGGCACCTGGCCCAGGCCGCGCTGGCGGCAGGGCACCAACTGACACTGCTGCACCGGGGCCGCAGCAACCCGGCGCTGTTTCCGCAAGCGCAGCACCTGATCGCCGACCGCGACCACGACCTGTCGGCGCTGCGCGGCGCCACCTGGGACGCCGCCATCGACACCAGCGCCTACGTGCCGCGCCAGGTGCAACAAGCGGCGGCAGTGCTGGCGGGCCGCGTGGGCCAGTACCACTTGGTCAGCACCATCAGCGTCTACAGCGCCTTCAGCGCCGCCGGCACGCTGGAAACAGCGCCACTGCGCACGCTGGACAACCCCCACACCGAAACCGTGGACGGCAGCACCTATGGCGGGCTGAAGGCCCTGTGCGAAGCGCAGGCGCGGGCCGCCTTCGGCGCGCGCTGCCTGGTCAGCCGCCCGGGCCTGCTGGTGGGCCCGCACGACCCCACCGGCCGCTACACCTGGTGGGTGCAGCGGCTGCTGCAAGGCGGCGACGTGCTGGCCCCGGGCGACCCGGCGGCGCCGGTGCAGTTCATCGACGCCCGCGACGTGGCCCACTGGGCGCTGCTGCAGGCCGAGCGCGGCAGCGCAGGGGTCTTCAACATCAACGGGCCCGCGCAGCCCTTGACCATGGGCCAGCTGCTGCATACCGCACAAACGGTGCTGAACCCACAGGCCCGCTTGCACTGGGTGACCGAAGCTTTTCTGCAAGCGCAGCAGGTGGCGCCGTGGACCGACCTGCCGGTGTGGCTGGACAGCAGCGCGCACGACATGCACCGCGTGAACTGCAGCACCGCCCTGGCCAGCGGGCTGCGCTGCCGGCCGCTGGAACAGACACTGGCCGACACCGCCGCCTGGTGCGCTGACGAGGCGGCCCATGCTGAGGGTTCACCGGCATCGCAGGCCAGCGGCCCGGCGCGCCCGGCGGTGGGCCTGAGCGCGGCGCGTGAAGCGCAGTTGCTTGAAGCCTGGTACGCGCAAGCCGCCAGTTAAGCGCTGCGCTGTTGGGTTCTAAAAGCAGGTTTCAGGCTTCAGGCTCAGCGGAAAAACCAGGCACGGCCAGGCTTACGGCGCGCAGGCTGTGGCTTCGGCCTTATGCAGCCCCAGCGGCAAGCCGCTGGGGCGGGCGGGGGCGGCGCCAGGCCGCCGGGGTGGGCTGTCCAGCCACAGGCGCTGGCCCTGCACGCGGCCGCTCAAACCCAGCACGCCGGCCTGCTGCACAGGCGGCGGCGCAACGGCCGCCACGCCTGCAGGCGCGCCCCCCACCAGACGCAGGCGCGGGCCGTCCAACACCCCGAACAACGCCGCTTCAAAAGCCCCCTGCCGCCACTGCGCCTGCACCGCCTGGTAACGCTGCGTCAGGCGCAGTTGCACGCCACCGGGGCCGCACCACAGGCCCTGGGCGCGCGCCGGCACCACCCAGCGGTGCAGGCGGCTGGTCTTTTCGCGGCCGATGGTCTTGTCGGGCGCGGCCACGGTCACCGTGGTGTCGGGCAGCCAGTCGCCCAGGTCCCAGTCGTGCGACACGATGCGCGTGCCCGGCGCCAGTTGCAGCAGCAGCGGGCGCAGTTGCAGGTTCACCTCGGGCAGCAGGTACATCGTGATCACCGTGGCCGGTGTCAGGTCGGTCTTGAACAGGTCTTGCTCGCGAAATTCCACCCGCTCTTGCACACCGGCCTGGCGCGCCAACTCGCGGCTGCGCTGCACCAGGTCGGGCACGATCTCCACCCCCAGCCCGCTGGCACCAAAACGCCGCGCTGCGGTGATGACGATGCGGCCGTCACCGCTGCCCAGGTCGATGACGTGGTCGCCGCGTTGCACGCCGGCCAGTTGCAGCAGGGCCAGCGTCACGTTGTCGGGCGTGGTGATGAAGGGCACGTCCTCCACCGCCTGCGCCCGCAAGAAGGTGGACCACAGGCCCAGCGCGAGCAGGGCAGCGAACAGGGGCTTGCACATGAGCCGCATGCTAACGGCCACACCCTGCCGCAACCGGCCACACCCGGCCGTACCACAACGCCGGGCCTGCGCGGCAGGCCTTGCCACAATCGGGCCCCGCTCAGCCCATTTTGATCACCACACACCCATGGCCAGCCCACCCAAACCACCCCCGCTCTACGTGAACTGGCGCGGCGAGCCGGTGGACCTGTTGCGCCTGAGCAACCCGCCGCCGCCACCACCGCCACCGGGGCGGCCTGCGCGCAGCACACCGGCTGAGCCGTCGCGCGCTGCGGTCGAGCTGACGGCTGAAGACCTCGACACGGTCTACGACACCCTGTGTCTGGCCGGCATGCCCTGCAGCAGCGACTGGCTGCTGCAGTTTTTGCACCATCTGGGGCGCAAGACCAGCAGTGGCGCGGCCTATGCACGCGTGGACCTGAAAGCGGCGCTGGCCACCTTGGTGAAAACGCAGCGCCTGCGCATCAACAGCGCCCACCTGCACGAAGTGCCGCTGGCCGACTTGCAGCAAGCGCTGCCGCGTGTCATTCAAGCCGCTGGGCAAGTCGCCTGGCAGGCCTGGGCGCGTGCATCTGCCGCCCACGAAGCACCGGGTGGGGCCGTACCGCAACCGCGTTATACCCGGCGCGAGGAGCTGCCCGCACTGGTGCGCCTGCTGCTGTACAGCGGCTGCAGCGTGCAGGTTTATGAAGACGCGCAACAGCGGGTGCTGGGCCCGGCGCGTGAAGCCGATGTGCTGGCGCAAGCGCTGTGCACACCCTTCATGCCCGAGCTGTGGGCCCAAGCCCAGCCGGCGCTGCGGCACAGGGTCTTTGAACAGCTGATGCGCAGCTACTACCTGATGGTCCCCCACTTCCAGCCGCTGCTGCATGCGCTGCAGGCCGAAGTGCAGCAACAGCGCGTGCAGGTACCGCCGGTGCTGCGCTGCCTGTGTGCCGAAAGCCAGTTGCTGGCGGGCGACACCGCAGCCGCTGCACAGGCGCTGCAAGGCTTGGGGGGCCACTCGGTGGAACTGCTGCAGGCCGCCTTGTTGGCGCGACAGGGCCAATGGGCGGCGGCGGCCACGGCTTTTGCCACGACACTGAAAGAGGCCAGCAAGGCACTGGGCATCAAGCGCGGCCTGGCGCCTTACCGCGTGTTGCAGTGGTACGTGCTGTCGCTGCTGGCGCAGCCCGACCCGCAGCAGTGGGCCGTGGCGCGCAAGTTCTGCATACAGCAAAGCGGCTCGCGCACGCCACGCATCGACGACGGCTGGGGCGTGTGGGCTTACGCCATTGCGGTACGCCTGGGCGACAGCCCCCTGCAGCCCGAGTTGCTGCGCGGCCCGCAACACAGCTGGGAACTGAGCAACGGCGAATACAACGCCCACCGGCTGGTGCTGGCGGCGTGGCTGGGCGAAAAACCCAGCGGCTGGACGGCCGCCGCGCTGGCCACCACACGCGACCACCTGCTACGCTCTGGCCTGGGCAGCCTGGTGCAGCTGACGGCCACGGCCGCACGCCGAAGCGGACTGCGCTGGCCCGAGGCCGATGCCACCGCAGCCGCCACCACCAGCACGGCCGCCACCGACACCGAGTGGGCCACGTCGTTTTTCGGCACCCCGCGCGAAGCCTGGCGCGACGCGTTGGCCGCCATTGAAGCCCTGGGCACAGCGGCCAGCAAGCCGGCCGACAAGGCCGCCAGCAGCGTGTTGCAGTGGCACCTGTCGCTGGACAACCAGGGCCGCGTAACCAGCATCGTCCCCTTTGAGCAGACCCTGGGCGTGCGCAGGCCGGGCAAGCGCAAGGTGGTGCCGTTGTCGCGGCTGAAAAAGTCAGAGCAGCTCGACCCGCTGGACGCTGCCGTGGTGCGCTGCATTCTGGCCGACCGCTGGCGGCCCAGCCATTTGTATCTCGACACCGTGGCCGCCGCTGTGGCCCTGGTGGGCCACCCGCAGCTGGTGCTGGCCGACGCGCCGCAGCAGCTGGTGGACCTGCGCGAAGGCCTGCCGCAGCTGGAGGTGCGCCGCCAAAAGCAAAAAGACGGCAACGAGCGTTTTGTCTTCCACCTGCTGGACCCGCTGACCGACAGCAGCAGCGCTGCAGCCGGCGCTGACAAAAGTGGCGACAAAAGCGGTGACGATGTCGGTGACGATTTTGACAACGACGACGATGACGACGATAGCGACGAATACGCCCCGCGCACCCGCGGCCCCGAGCGCGAACGTTTCAACAGCCTGCGTGTGGTGCGCGACGCGCCCGACCGCGCACGGCTGATCCGCGTCAACGCGGCGCAGCGCCGCGTGGCCGAGCTGGTGGCCAAACAGTGGTCGGTGCCGGTCGAAGCGAAGGCCGAACTCGACGGCGCGCTGCGGGTGCTGGCCGGCCACTTTCAACTGCACAGCGACGCCACCGCCGGCCAGGAAGTGGACCCTGAGAGCCGCCTGCGCGCGCTGCTCAGCCCGCAAGGCGACGGCCTGCAACTGCGCCTGGTGGTGCAGCCCTTTGGCAGCTTTGGCCCCGCCGTGCTGCCCGGCCAGGGCCGGTCGCGTTTGCTGACGCTGAACGAAGGCCTGAACCTGGCCACGCAGCGCGACCTGGCCGCCGAGAAAAAGCATCTGCGCAGCGTGCTCGAAGCGCTGCCGCAACTGGCTGGCACCGAAAGCGGCGACAGCACCTGGGCACTGTCAGAACCCGAAGAAGCGCTGGCCGTGCTGGAGCAACTGCCGCAGTTGGCGGCCATTGCCGGCGTGGACTGGCCGCGCGGCAAACCGGTGCGCCTGCAAACCGTGGCCACCGAGGCGCTGCAGGTCAGGGTGAAAAGCGGCACCGACTGGCTGGGGCTGGAAGGCGAGCTGCAGCTCTCAGAAGGCCGTGTCGTCAGCCTGCAGCGGCTGCTGACGCTGGCGCATGAATCGCGCCGCGGCCGTTTTCTGGCACTGGGCGACGGCGACTACCTGGCGCTGACCGAACAGCTCAAGCGCCAACTGGCCGAGCTGCAGGCGCTGGCACAGGCCGATGGCGACGCACTGAAACTGCCCCACGCCGCCAGCAACTGGCTGGCCGACACCCTGGACAGCGCACAGCTGAAGGGCGACAAGGCCTGGAAACAGCGCCTGACACTGCTGGCGCAGGCCGCCGAACTGCAGCCCGAGGTGCCCGGCGCGCTGCAGGCACAACTGCGCAGTTATCAACATGACGGTTATGCCTGGATGGCGCGCCTGGCGCACGCCGGCCTGGGCGCGTGCCTGGCCGACGACATGGGCCTGGGCAAAACGGTGCAAACGCTGTCGCTGCTGCTGCAGCGCGCCAGCCTGGGCCCGGCACTGGTGCTGGCCCCCACGTCGGTGTGCGGCAACTGGCTGGCCGAGACCCAACGTTTTGCGCCCAGCCTGCAGGCCAGCGTCTACGGCAGCGCCGGGGCTGGCAGCGAGGGCGAACGCAGCGCCGCGCTGCAAACGGCCACTGCAGGCCAGGTGGTGATTGCTTCTTATGCACTGTCGCAGATTGACAGCGAGGCCTTTGCCACCGTGCCCTGGGCCACGGTGGTGATGGACGAGGCGCAGGCGCTGAAAAACGCCGCCACCAAACGCGCCAAGTCTGCGGCCAGCCTGCAGGCCGGCTTCAAGCTGGCGCTCACCGGCACGCCGGTGGAAAACCGGCTGGCCGACCTGTGGTCGATCATGAACCTCATCAACCCCGGCTTGCTGGGCAGCGCCACCCGCTTCGCCGAGCGTTTTGCCAATCCCATCGAACGCGACCGCGACGACGCCACACGGCAGCGCCTGCGCCGCATCTGCGCGCCCTTCCTGCTGCGCCGCACCAAGGCGCAGGTGCTGACCGACCTGCCGCCGCGCACCGAGATCATCCACCGCGTCGAGCCCGGCCCGGAGGAACGCGCTTTTCTGGAAGCCGCGCGCCGCGCCGCGCTGGAACGGGTGGCGCAGGCCGCCGACGGCCCGCCCGGCCAAGCCGCCTTTCATGTGCTGGCCGAGCTGACGCGGCTGCGCCGCGCCGCCTGCGACCCGCGCCTGGTGGCGCCCGAGCTGGGCCTGATCGGCGCCAAGGTGCATGAATTTGAACAACTCGCCACCGAGCTGGTGGCCGGCCGCCACAAGGCGCTGGTGTTCAGCCAGTTCACCGACTTTCTGAAACTGCTGGGCCAGCGGCTGGAAGCCGCTGGTTTGTCGTATCAGTACCTGGACGGCAGCACCCCGGCCGCGCAGCGCAGCGAACGGGTGGCCGCCTTCCAGCGCGGCGAGGGCGACCTGTTCCTCATCAGCCTGAAAGCCGGCGGTTTTGGCCTGAACCTGACGGCGGCCGACTACGTGATCATCGTCGACCCCTGGTGGAACCCCGCCGCCGAAGACCAGGCCCTGGGCCGCGCCCACCGCATCGGGCAGCAGCGGCCGGTCACCGTCTACAGGCTGGTCCCCGCCGGCTAGGTGGAAGAAAACATCATCGCGCTGCACGGCAGCAAACGCAGCCTGGCCGACGGCATTCTGGAAGGCCAGGACCAGGGCCAGCCGATCGGGGCCGATGAACTGGCGGCGTTGTTACGGGAAACGTGAGGATCTGCAGCGCAGGCGCCACCGATCTCTTCTCCAGCAAACCTCGGGGCCTTTGTCGGCGCCTCAGCTAGCGCTTTTGCAGGGAGCCCTGTGCAATTGGCTGGGCCATAGCTGCGGGGTGTCCGGGGTGAGCTCGGACAAAGTCGGCAGCAATTCGCTGAATGCCCGCCGCCCAATGGGGGCCGCTAACGACCCGATTCGTGCCGGCGAAAGTATCCAGATGAGTTTTCGTGATGTGCGGATTGTTCAGTGTCGCCCCCCGTTCGGCGATGTACTTCGAGCGGAGCTGAAGAATTTCCAACATCTTGCCCTGGGAAATTCTTCGCTCCCCTGCCAGCTCAACATCAAGTGCCGCCCGGTACTCGTCAGTGGTCCACTGCTGCTTGTGCAGTCGCCTGGCGTCACTCAGCGCGTAGGTTTTCTGCTCTCCACAAACATCGAACAGATCAGCCAGCACCAAGCGGCGAGAAGCGCGAAGGGCCAGCTTGAAGTCAATCAACACCTTTGCCTCAACAGACGCGATCCACGGCTCCATGTCGACTGGCGTGAGGCAGAGACAATGTTGAAGCTCCGGGCGGCGTGCCTCCTTGGTGTAGAAACCGATGACAAAGAG
>JACCDR010955395.1_pt1 | contig 10169 bp, 23 predicted proteins | sample 7446431 | NCBI WGS metagenome assembly JACCDR01 (sample SAMN15323443, study PRJNA562643) | freshwater metagenome | isolation source: river surface water | place: USA:Blue River Watershed | collected 2017-08-17 | reverse complement strand
GCAGCAAGTCGCATGCCAAGGGCGAGCAGGCTGCTCCCATTCACGACGGTCCCAAGGTGTTCGGCGTGACCATGCCGGAGCGAAACACGCTGGACGCCAAGGGTTTCCTGCAAGCTTGCCGCGATGCTGGCAAGCGGCGCAACGACAAGGGGATTCCCTTCACGGATCCCAAGGAGGTCCGCAACGATCTCATCTGCGCAATCCACGCCTACATCGGTTACGACAACCGACGTGACTTCGGATCGCAGGACATCGAGGCCAGGGCGAAAGCGCAGCGTGACCTGCGCGGTGTGGCACCTGGTCCGACCAGGGAGGAGAAGCGCGCAGCTTCTCGCAGTGTCGGTGGATTCGTGGCAGGGTTGCCCGACCACAAGGTGCGAGCCCTCGCCAATCTCAGGGCCAGGGAAGTCGCAGCGGTCGAGGCGATGCTGGACCACGAGAAAGCCGCGAACGATGCCAAGCGCAGCACGGCGGATCGTTTGCTCTCGCAAGGTCTCGCCGATGTGGAGCGCGATCGAATCGCCCACATCCGAGCAGACATCGCAGCGATGGGCTTCTAAGCCCACATCAAACTACATCTGAAAGGCTCGAACACTGGCGGGTGTTCGGGCTTTTCGCTTTTCTGTTTCTGGCTTGGCACGGGCATTGCATATTGCAAACGACATACCAGCGGGCGCGCAAGCGAAAGAAGGAAAGCGCGTCTCCCATTCACTGCAAGTCAGAACCGAAAAGCGCAGCAACGGACGAACGGCAGCAAGGCAAGCGAGAGACACACTCGCAACGATGCCAGCGCGATTGACAGCGCAAGTCCAGTCCGAGGCTGCTCCCATTCACTGCGCTCGCTTGGAGGTGAGCATGAGACGCCGCAACGAAGTAGACACGAACGCGCTTCCTGACTTGATGCCGCTGGTATCAAACATCTGCGCGCAAAGTGGCACGACACTTGCTGACGTGCACGATGCGCTCAAGTCGAGAGGTCTGTCGGAATACGACATCTACCTCACGGTCAAGGGCGCAGCAGTCACCTACCCACATGTGGCAGAAGTGCTGAATGATGGGATTCCCGATACGGAGCGACAGGGTTAGGACGCTCCCATTCACTGCAACGCTGAAACGGAAAACGCCGCAAGGCACAACAGGAGAAACGACAATGGAAAACGTCAAGTTCACGCGCTCTGGCAACAAGCTCACCATCGAAGTCGACCTCGCCCATCGTGGGGAGAAGTCCAGCACCGGCAAGACGGTGCGAGTCGCCAGCACGGAGGGCAACGTCTCTTGCCCCGACAGCCCCGAGATCAAGATCGGTCTCAACGTCTACACGAAGTAGGCGGTCTCACGAGGGGCACCTTGCAATCCCGAGAGTCGTCGTTACTCTCACAAGGGACAAGGTGCCTCGCTTCCCTCGCCAGTGCTACACGAAAAGCCAGCGGGATGCTGGGCCTTCCAAGGTGTGTAGCATAAGGGTTCGATTCCCTGCCTGGCGACTAACTGTCTCCCATTCACTGCAACGGAACGGAGGATAGCATGAGTGCCAAGAAGAGCAACACCGTCTCTGCCGAGGAAGTCCGAGCTGCGGCTAGGGATGCCAGGGATAAGCTCCTGGCAATGCAGAAGGACATCGCCTCCCTTCTGACCGGACTGGATGGTGTCGTCAAGGACGATGCCAACTTCGTCACCCGAGATGCCATCAACACCCTCTTGAAAGAGGTGGAGGATTCCAACCCCAAGGAAGTCCTCAAGAGCCTCGCCAAGATCCACAGCGCACGTCTCCTCACACGTGCAAAGGAGTCCTGACATGAAACCCCTCGACATGGCAGACAGGTACGACCCTCTCTCCTACCAGGATGACGAACCCACCATCAAGGTGCAGGTGCCCGACTTCCTCCCCAAGGTCATCGTCTCGGATGATGGTGAGGAGGTGTACGACCTCGATGGTGGACGTGACACCATTCCCTGCCCTCCCCCACACATGGAGACCAGGTATCCTGGTATCGGTCTCCTGATGGTGCTCGGCTTCGGTCTCACCTTCTGGAGCCTGGTTGCCTACTTCATCTGGCGCTGATGAATTGCCCGCCCGCTCTCCCATTCACGGGAGGCGGGCTTGAGGCATTGCAAGGGTACACTCCACTGGAGATCTCTGTCGTGGTTCCCCGAGTTGGGTTGACAGACAGTGGAGTGACCCTCCCATTCACAACCAGTCGAAGAGGTGCGTCATGGCATACGGACTTTGGGAAGTCTCGGGCAAGATCATCATCCCTGGCACGCGTAAGAACGCGAGCTTCGGACCCCTTCGCATTGGCGACAAGGATCGCCAGACCGCCAGCAAACACATCGGGCGCTTGCTGAACGACAAGTTCAAGCGAGAGCTTCGGGGAGACCACAAGTTCTCCGATCACTTCGCTCTCATGAACCTGCGCTGGGAACCTGTCGTTCCCAAGGTCGCACAGGCGGAGACGCAGGTGGAGGCGGTCAAGGCGCAGTAGCTCCCATTCATCGCAACCCATCCGTCAACGCAGGGAGGCAACGGCAGATGTACACGACACGTAACTTCAAGACCAAAAAGGATCTCAAGGCAGCCATCGAACAAGGACAGATCATCGGAGTCTTCAACCCTGGTCTTGGGGGAGAAGCCCCTGCCAATGGTGAGGTGTCGGTGGAAGGACCACAGAACAAGGCACACACCTGGTATGCCAGAGTGACACTCGCGAACGGACGTATCGTCAAGGTGCGATAATGTTTCGCACCTATGATGATTGGAAGCTGGCAACCCCGCCAGAGTATGAATGGGATCCGCCCTATTCAGAAGAAGACGAGATCGACGAACCGCCCATAAGCATGGTGTGCATCGAGCTGGACGACCGCAACGATCCACCAATGCTATAAGTTCCGCGAGTCTGGGGAGAGAGGCGGAACTCTCCCTGGGCTCGATTCTTTTTATAGGAATGGTATATGCGTTGCAATAGGCAATGCGTGTGCCCGCGCCCATAAACGCAATCCTCCCATTCACCACCAACCGAGGGCAGAGAGCATGAGCACGGTGTTCACCATCAAGGTTCCCAAGGTCAAGGTGCGCAAGACTCCTGCTCCTCCCTGCAAGATCATGAGGGATCGTAGGGAGAGGCGTCCCAAGGATGCCCGTCGTAAGCGCGAAGCATTCGACTGCTGACTTCCCATTCACCGCAAGCAAGAGGAGAAAGCCATGAGCACTCAAAAGTTCCGCGTGGTCAAGATGACGGTCAAGACTGGTTGTGACCTGGAGCGCGAGGTCATCAAAGCCAATCTCTCCAAGGGCAAGGCCCATGCCATGCAAGCGGTGTTGGAGAGCAAGAACGAGGCGGAGGAATTCAATCCGAATTCCCTGGTGTCCTACCTGGTGGAGCCTGCCGCCTGAAAGGTTCGCAAGAGCGCGGGGAGGGTGTCATGTAAACCCACACGGGTGATGCCCGATTCCTTCGAGCCGACATCCAAAGTGAGATAGCGCCTTCCCATTCATCGTCATCCCAAAGAGGAGAACGAGCCATGCGCCAGGGTGATACCGGGCAGGAGTGAGTCCTGCCCCTCCTTAGTTACAGTGCTGCCCGAACGCGCCCCAAAGGGCTCTAGCTAAGGTAATCAGGTAACGTCAGTCTGCAACGCTCTACCATAAGGTAGCAATATCCTGTAGGATGTTGGGATGCGTCAGCTACTTACCGTAGGATTAGGGGCTGGCGAGCCCCTAATTTTACATTGACCGCACTTACCCCGTTATACCGCAGCACACACCACGCGCCTATGGCGCTTTATTTGACCGCAGATGTAGGGAAAGGTAGTTGGCATATCCGTTGCAATATGCAGACGCCATGCCACGACGGTCAGACGGACGAAAGGAACGAGTGAGGGTGTGGGCAAAGGTAGGTGGCACGCGGCTTGCAGGGAGCAAACGGCGATCCAACGGGTCTCCCATTCACGGCGGCTCGAAAGCCGAAAGCGCAGCAACCGACGCTCCCACACAACAGTACCCTCTACGGATACAGGTAACTGCATAGGGGCGAACGGCGGTCTCCCATTCACGGCGAACCGAAGTCGAAAGGCACGAAAGGCGAAACGAACATGGGCAAGATTCTGGTAATCATCCTGGCAACGATGGCGGCATGTTGGCTGGTCTTCCTGATGGTTGGACCGAGCATGTCACACACGGCTTTCAACGTGCCTCACTTCGGGAGCCCTGTCTCCTGGATGATGGTGGTGGGCGGAGTCATTGCCCTGGGTGTGTACAAGATCATCAAGGGAAAGTAACCCTCTCCCATTCACGGGGGTCAATTAGCAAAAGGCTATAGACCCCCTACCCCCAAAAACGTTTTCTCTTTTTTCACGAAAAGCTAAAACGGGCTCCGGCATACACATACCATCCCTGTAGGTTTTCGTGGGACATCAAGTCTCCCATTCACGGCTTAGAGAGGTAGATGACATGAACATTGCAGTGGAAGTACAAAGGCTCCTAAGAGCTTGTAACAATGGGGCATTCTCGACAGCTTGGCAGACATACCGTCGATTGACAGGGTGTACCATCCAAGAGGCAAAGGATGCGGTGGAGGGCAACTTCCTTCCACTAAACAAGGCAGTCACTGCTGAGTTCAAGAAAGATCCTAACTGGACGGGTCTGTATCCGTTCGTCAAGCGTTGCGTCAAACGCACCTAACAAGTCTCCCATTCACTGCAAGCAAGCGGAGGATGACATGAGCGAACGAGCAGAGCAGATCACGGCAGGTATCAGGATGGCAGCCGCTGTAGGCGAGGCCATTCGAGACTTGGGCTCCATCCCTTCAGGGCACCTGTATGCCCGACTCATGGGACAGATGAGCCTGGACACCTACAACAGTCTCATCTCCCTTCTCAAGCAAGCCAATCTGGTGGAGGAGAACAACCACCTTCTCACCTGGGTAGGCCCCGAAACATAAGTCTCCCATTCACTGCGACTCGGAGGGCAAGGGCATGAAAACCGCAATCGAGGTACCTCGGGCCATTGTCATTCAAGTGGCGCAGTGGTACGATGGTGAGCTAGTCCTAGAGACAGTGTGTCGGGACTATGACCACTACCGCTCACTCCCTGACGTAGTAACATACGAGGGGACAGTGTGTGGCAAGACGGGCTGGAGTAGTGACAGCCACTACGCCTGCTACAAGTCGGGAGCCTGTATCGCACACTCACGCTGACTAACACTTACCGCCCTGCATAGGAAACCTGCGAAGCCCTATTGCATTCCAGGGGTTGTCCACTAACCATCGGCGGGCAAAAGTGGAATCCTCCCATTCACGGCAAACGCAAACGCAAGGTCGGAGGCAACGAACATGGCTGACGAGAAGAAAGAGCGCAAGATGACTCCCAAGGGATTCTTGCACAAGACCACGACCAAGGCAGCTAACTCTGCCATCGCCTTCCTGGCCCAATACCGGGCCTATCTCACCACGGGGGAATTGGCAGACAGGACCAGCCCCATTCTCGCCAAGGTGGATGCGGGTGAGCTTCTTCCTACTCCCGCCCTCAGAGAGATCCAGTATGCGGTGATGACCCACAGCATCGAGGCGGATACTGCCAAGGCTGAAAAGGCAACCGAAGGTTCCGGTGCGGGTGGAGGTACACGTAAGCCCTGGCGCACCACCAGCTACAATGCGGATGGTCAAGTTCAGACTCGCATCAATACCAAGGGGGAAGAGGAGGATCTCATCAAGGGGTTCGACCTGGGGCAAGATGCGGACAGGTGGGCAGACAGGCGACTCTTCGAGGGAACCCATGGTTGGTATGCCATTGTGGAACATACCATTATCCCCAACGTCTCCAGTCGTATCGAGCGAGGGGATGCCATGGCACGCCTCTTGAAGCAGCCCAAGGGACCGACAGTGGCGGTCAAGGGCAAGAGCACCAAGACGCTGGGCTTTGGGGTCAAGGCCAAACAGACTCGGGTGACATTCAGCCGAGCTTGATTCTCCAAGGGGGTCTACTGGAAGGCTGGTAGACCCCCCCACCCCTAAAAAAACTTTTCGGGTTTTTGCAGAATCTCGAATCGGGCCTTGGGATACACATACACTTTTCCCAGGTTTTTTGGTCTCCCATTCATGGCGAGCAAAGGTTCAAGGGCATGAGCTGCAAACACAAGAGGCGAGAGCTTTGCACCGAGAAAGACGGATGCTATTGGCTCCAGTGCCTACACTGCAAGGCCCGAGGTCCCAAGCGACATAGTGCGACCTTAGCGATAGTCTCCGCTCGGAACAATATGCGGAAGCGTTGAGGCTCCCATTCACGGCACGTCGAAAGGCAAGCACATGGCAACCTGCTCACGCTGTCAGGGTGAGGGTGAAGAGTCTTACGAGGAAGATCCTGGTCGGATGGTCACTGATGTCTGCTACCATTGTGGTGGTAGTGGGCAGGTAGACGAGGAGACTGACTTCCACGATCGGCTACATGCGGTAGCTGCTACTCTAGCCTACCAGAAGGAGAGCGAGTATCGCAAGGCATGCGACTCTGACCCTGATGGTGATGGGTATGAATTGTGTGCAGCGGAGAATGGTTATCGGTCATACGACTACTTCCGAGTCCGAGTGTGGGAGAGAACGGCAGACATTGCGCAGGAGCTTGCGCAGAGACCCCGCGAGGATCAGGAATTGTTAGTCGCCTGGAACGAGTCTCCCATTCACTGCGGAGGATGAGCGAATGAAGGCGGCGATCACGATAATCTGTTTCGCGCTGCTCAGCAACGGATGCGTGCCCATGATGGCAGGTGCAATTACCCACAATGCACTAGAGCGTAATGCTGACCGCAAAGAGTGGGTAGAGAAACACCGACACCAAGAGCGCATGAGAGAGTTGGACCTACAGGAGAAGGTCATCAACCGACAGTACCCACAATCCCCACAAGGTGAGGTTGATGGTGGGATAGTACGAGAGAGTCCATTCTGAAGGCTCCCATTCACGGCATGCAACCAACGAAGCATGCGGCAACCAAGCAATCAAACGAACGGAGACGTACACACATGCACGAGCAACAGTTGTTTCAGAGCAAGGCGCAGCTTGCTGCCCTCAAGATCCACGCAGCCTGGGAGCGATTCGAGAACGTGGTTCTCTATCCCTTCCGTTGGGCAGCCGAGCACCTGGGACAGACCCACGTGTTCCGTCAAGCGGAAGGCCAGATCCGCCTGGTCAAGTGAGGCACTACAATCAAGCCATTCCCGACTACGCTCATATCATGACGGTCGCTGAGTGGCAAGAGTCTGTCGATTCGGGTTGTTTCATACCCGACGATGGTACAGGGTACTGGTGCAAGGATGGCAAGGAAAGTCGGAGCGAAGTATTCGAGACTCCGGCAGAAGATGCCACCCACGTAGCCTGGTACAACAAGTAGGTTCGGCTCCCATTCACGGCACGTCGAAAGGCGAGGGCATGCGAATCACCAATCGTTCGATGTTGACTGGCGAGACTCACACTCTGGAGATCGACATCACTCCCGAGCAACTCCAGCGCTGGAAGGATGGGGAGATGATTCAGGATGTGTGTCCTCAACTCTCCAAGGATGACAGAGAGTTTCTCATCAGCGGTTCCACCAAGGAAGAATGGGATCGTTTCTTCGGTGACTCGGATAGTGCATCCGACTAGAGCCCACAAGCATATTCGCAAGGAAGGAATGCTCTAGTCACTCGCGCTATCGCCTCTGCCCGCTCCTGCCGAAAGGTGGGGCGGGCTTGAGGCATTGCAAAGGGACGAGGATGACTCGCTCCCATTCACAACAACCAAAAGGAGCAAGTCATGGAAAACGTCAAGGCATCTGTCAGCGGTACGATCCTCACCATCGAAGTCGACCTCAGCAAGCGAGGCGCCAAGAGCAGCACGGGCAAGACGGTTCGAGTCGCTTCCACCGAGGGGAACCTTCCCGTCGAGGGATACCCGGACATCAAGTTCGGGCTCAACGTCTTCACCAAGTAATCCGCAAGGATTCAGGGCACGGTCGATACCCATACCTCCCTCTGGGTATCCGAGACCGAAACGAGCAGGATGATCAGTTATGCTAAGTGCCGGGTCTCTTGGTCCTTTCTCTCCCGGTAGTATTAGCGGCAACGGTCCTGCTTGTCCCCAGCGTTGGGCGCTGGGCTGACGAGCCCACGAAGTAAGTAAACAGCAATATCTCTATGCCAAGGACACAAGTGCCTTGGAGGGTAGGGTCTCAGGGTAGCTCCCTGAGATATAGGTTCGAGTCCTATATATTGCTCCGAGCTGTCAGCGTGAGTCGCTATGAGTCACACCGCATGTTGGGGCTTCGAGTCCTTATGCACCGTGATAGTAGGTCATGACCCATTGGAGCCCAAGGTCGGCTGACAAGCTCGTGAATTGCAGGCTCCCATTCACGGAAGGAAAGAGCCAATGAGCGCGATGGTCAACAGTGGCACACTAACAGTCCAAGGCATTGCCTGGGCGTATCTTCGATACAACGGCAAGTTGGCTTTCGGATATATGGCGCATGCCATTGTCTTCGACATCAACTCTGGTTACTACCAGCTCAAGGAGCGAGGAGAGACAATCTTCGCTTCCAAGTCGGTAACCGATTGTTTGGAGAATGCGGCTGAGTATGTGTGGGAATACTACGCAGCTCAGTACGTCCCCTCTTGGGAATACGATTCCCTAGAAGTCTGGATGTTGGAGCACTTTGCCCAACACTTCATACCCTCATGGGAAGCGGACGAACCGTCTCCCATTCACGGCAACGGCAACGAATCAATCGACGGTTGCAACCAAGCAGCCTGAGAGAACGAAACAAGAAACCCCTCAAAGGGATTGCAGGAGAATCGAATCATGGCATGGGATAACACGCCCTCTCAGAAGGAAGCGGTCAAGTCGTTTCTGGTCACGGTGGACGGCAAGATCGACCTGGAGGCCAGCACGGAGAAGTACCGCACCGTGTGTCGTCAGTACATGGCGAAGAACATGGCAGAGGACGAGCTGGTCTCGCAGTGCATCGGCGCACTCTTCGACCAGTACCGAGGTGCCTACCTCAACCTGGACTACATCAAGAGCCAGACGGTCCTTCGCATGACCAAGGCTCATCCCGAGTTGAACGAGCCCACGCTGTTCAACACGCTGGCCACCCGAGTGGAGGCATACCTTCACGAGAACACCAACCAGGATGCAGTGGCTGCGACTGCCAAGCGTCCTGCCAAGGAAGCCGTCACGGGCAAGCCCTTCTCCATGAAGAAGAGCCGTGGCTTCTGCCGAGTCTCGGACCAGCCGAGCGAGGCTCCCAAAGCCTGAGTGTGGCTGGGGTGGGGCAACTCACCCCAGCGCAGGTTTCCTGATTAGAGTAGCGCTTTCCTCCCTGACAAAGACAGAGGGTTACTATGCAATGGTCAAGCGACAGTAACCGGGAGCACCATTACAGGATTGACCAACTGTAAAGGCAGTGGGTTCGACCCCCATTCACGGCGAGTGTGTCGTGGGCTATATGAGGCGAGCGCTACTCTGGTCAGGAAACATTCCTCCCATTCACGGAACGAACTAGGAGTACCATGAATCTAATCCTCAACGCGATTCAATGTCTCCTTTGCAAAGAGATCATTGTCTCTAGACATCGGCATGACTTCAAGAGCTGCAAGTGCGGCAAAGTCAGCGTGGATGGCGGACTGTACTATCGTAAGCGGGTCGGCACTCACTATGCAGAGCGTTGTGCTTATGAGAGAACAGGCAATCCTCTTTCTGACGGCAATGCAGACGAGAAGTTTATCGTCTGGAGTCCTGGTGGCAGCACCAATCCTGCGCTTGTTTTTGACAGCAAAGAAGATGCCCAACAGTCTGCTAGGGAACTAGCGGCAAGGGTTCCATCGAGTGACTGGTACGTGGCGCAACTGTCCTACGTTCCAATCGAGTCATGATTCGCTGGTTACTCAAGGTTGTCTGGGAGAAGATCAACCTACCGGCAGTCTATCGAGAGATCAAAGCTCTCGGTAAGAAGCATGGCAAGCGATTCTTCTGGGCAGCACTCATCTGGGAGATCATCGAGGATGTGGTCTTCCCATTCATTGCCTGGTTGTGCGGAGTGCCAGAGCTGATTCCGGTCTTCCTGTTTCTCCACTTCGAGCCCATTGTTTATCCCGCCTTCTTCTGGGGATTCAAGACTTGGGATCGTATCCAAGGCAAGGAACCTTGGGAG
>JACCDR010849123.1_pt1 | contig 10169 bp, 14 predicted proteins | sample 7446431 | NCBI WGS metagenome assembly JACCDR01 (sample SAMN15323443, study PRJNA562643) | freshwater metagenome | isolation source: river surface water | place: USA:Blue River Watershed | collected 2017-08-17 | reverse complement strand
GCGCGAACTCGGACATCCAGAGCCGGACGTGTGGGTAGGCGCTTGCGTCGAGAATGGCCCGCGCGTTGTCGGTCGCGCCGAGGTAGTTGTGCAGCGCGAAGCCAGCGAGCCGCTGCATCACCACGGGTTCGGCCATCATCGCCGTTCGATAGGCGCCGAGGCCCGATGTGTTGACGGCCGTCTCGGGGCCGACGAGCCGGATGTCCGTGAGGCCGTAGCGGTCGAGCCGCTCGACGAGCTTCCGAAGCGCCGTCGCGTAGACGCTCGCCTCCATCCGCACGCCCTCGATCGCTCCGGACCAATCGACTTCGTTGGTCGGAGAGTACAGTCCGAACTCGAGCCCGCGCGCTACGCGGCCGTAGTAGGCGAGGCTCGCCACGAACTCGACCCACTCGTCGACGTCGCCCGACTCGACCTCGACGCCACCCATCCACGGAGCGACGCGGCCGATCAAGCTCAGCATGAGCCGGTCCGCGATGCCCTTCGAGTTCAGATAGGCGATCGTCGCCCAGAGCTCTTCGGCCCGCGAGGCCGAGTAGTCCGGCGAGTATGAACACCAATTCGGTGTGAACGCGCCGGAGTTGTCGTTGGACGCCTCATCGACCGTCGAGCCCTGCACGTCTTCCGGCTCGTAGACGACACGGAAGATTGTCGAGCCGCCGTCGACCAGCATGTCGAGCGCAGGGATGAGCTCGCCGTCGTCCCACGACGCCGAATTGATCGTGACGCCGAAGCCGTCCATTACCTGCCGCTCGTCAGCGAGGTTCACGGTGAGATTCGTGGGGCCGGTGTTTCCGGTGCCGCCCGTTGCCGTGCCGCCGGTCGAACTCCCGCCCGTCGAAGAGCCGCCCGAGCCTGCACCGGCCTGTCCGCCACTCCCGGCGCCCGCTCCGCCATCGCCCGCCGAAGAACCGCCAGAGCCGCCGCTTCCCCCGGTCCCTCCGCCTCCGCAGTCGATCGGCGTATCGCGCTCGCTGGCCACTTCCGCCGCAGAGAGCTCGCGTCCATAGACGCGTACCTCGTCAATCTGACCCTGGAACCACTCGCCCCATGGCCCGTTCCCGCCGATCGTGAACACGCCGCTCGTCGCCGGGATGCTGCCCGAGTTCGAGAGCGTATCGACCTGCGAGCCGTTCGCGTAGAGCCGGAGCACGTTCGAGCCGCGGGCGAGCGCCAGGTGGCTCCACGTGTTGAGCGGCAACGTCGATGCACCGTTCACGCTCACGTCGGCCGAGCCAGCCCGGATGTAGCCGGCTGGCGGCGTGCTCCCGCTGTCGTTCGCATAGAGCCCGTAAGCGAGCGCATTCGAACCATTCTCTTTGAGCAGAACGCTCTTCCAATCGCCCCCGAGTGTCGTCGGCCGAACCCACGCGAGCAGCGTCCACGCCGCGTTCAGATCGAGGTCTGAAGCATCGGCTACGGTGACGCGATCATTCGTACCGTCGAAGTTCAGAGCGCCGCAGTACCGGCCCGAGCTCGTCCAGGTCGCACCGACGAGCGTGCCCGTGTGGCTGTTTCCGCTCGCGTCGGGTGCTGTCGTGCCGCTACCCTGGTCAAAGCTCAACGCGGCGACGAGGCCGATGAGGGCCTGGCGCTCGATCGCAACGCGGCTGGATCCGACGTCGGTACAAGCGAACGCCAACGTGAGCGGACCGACGATTTTCAGCACGTGATTCATTTCTAGTTACCTCGCCCTCATATTGGCGTCCCCCGGGCCGATGCTGCCCCTATGATTTTTTCGTCGTCCGTAAATAGGCGTTCCGAGGCGGGAATCCAGGCCGACCAATATATCTTGCCAAGCTTGGGAAGGTATCCTAAGCTCTGCCGTATGAACCTAAGACAACAAATGCAGCCCCCTACTACCCCCGCAAGCCCCGGTGACCTTACCCCGGGCCCCGGCCTCATGCTGCCGCGGCACGACCGCCTCCCGCTCGCCCTAACTATCGACTGGGCGCAAGCCTTCGACGCCGTTACCTGCGACGAGTATGACCCCGACGCCAAAGCCGCCGTCATCGAGATTGCCTTGCGCGCGTTCATCCGCGACGGCGGGGAGTGCTCGGTTCAGGGCTATATCGAAGACGCGATTTGCGACGGGCGGTGGCGGTGATGGCCAGGCTCGTCGGAGGTGGAAAGTGAGCCCCTACACCCTCCACTACAACGCCGGCAGTTACGCCGAGTTCGACTCGTTCCCCGAAGCCCTCGCATTCTACGCCGAGCACCGCGACCGCCCGCACGGCGCCAAGCTGCTCGGTGACGGCGCCGACTGGGACGGTGGCCCCGAGGGGTACCGGCTTTGCTCCGACGGTCTGACCGAGGCGGAGCGGGAGCAGGTTGAAGATCTTTCGCGATAACCGAACGGAGATACGATGACCACGACCACCAAGAAGAAACGCAACTTTTCGAAGATTCATCCCATCCACAAGAAGCGGCTACGAGACCTCGCCGAAAAGCACGGCCAGCAGTGGATCGCCGAACGCCTCGGCGTAACGGCGAGCGCGGTAAGCCGTATCCTTCAGCCGGGCGAGACCGGCGTGCGCGCGAAGACGATCGAAGCCATCATCGAGCTCGTCGGCAAAAACGGCGTCGAGGAGCCGGCTGCCTCGAAGGTGCTGCACCCCAAAGAAGTTCGGAGCAGCTTGGCTCGGCGCCCGGCCGGTGACGCATTCGAGATCATGAGCGAAGTGATCGCGGTCCTCGCGCGAGTTTCTCCTGAAGAACGAGTGCGTATCGTGAATATGATCAAGTACTTCGCTCAAGGCACCTTCGCGTGAGAGTCGTCGTCAAGGGCAACACTACCGGGTTCACCACGCGCAGCCTAAAGTGCGTGGTGGCCCGGGCCTTTGACCGCGTCGGCGTCACCGGCGACGTCTCGGTCTGGTTCAACGGCAAGAAGCGCGGGCGCGGCCGAGTGCGCGCGCTCGTCGGCGAAGTCATCCAGATGCCGGGCGACCGTACCGGCCGCGCGAAGGTCGACCAGCCCGACCGTATCTGGTTCGGCATCGGCCCCATGATGGACGCCGAACTCCTCTGCTCCTGGGCGCGCTGGGCCGGCTACGGCATGCGCGGCGTCATCGGCGCGGAGCGGCGGCGCATGTACCCGGCGAGCCCCGCCGACAAGGAGTACCTCGCCTCGCGCCCGCTCGTACCGAAGGCAGCGCGCCGACGGCGTACCGACACGCTCGTCGACCGCGAGCTCCGGAAAAAGGAACGGGCGCTCGCTCGCGTCGCCCTCGCGCTCAGGAAAGCGCAGAAGCGCGCGTCGCGCACCCGCATCGCTATCAAGAAGCTCACGGCCAAACACGCCCGGTTCGCGAAGGCGCTCGACCACTTGCGCGATACATTCGGTAAAACGCTTCCAGGGCAGCTCGCGGCTGCGCGTAGGGCGACGGAATGAAGTCGGGCCGGTACATCCCGCCGGCCCCCACCTGCCCGAAGGCGCACAAGATGCGCTTCGCGTCGTGGCAGGACGCGGAGGCAGCCGCGATCGCCAAGGTGAAGCGCGACGGCACGCCACTCGCTGTCTACCAGTGCGTCTTCTGCGAGGGCTTTCACCACACGAGCAAGCGCGGCCGGAGTAACCGCATGGTGACCGGACGGCGCGAGCGCCCCGCCTGGACCCAGGAAAAGCTCGACCGCACGGTCGAGATGGTGAGGGACGCGAAGGGCATCGCGCTCACGGCGCTCTTCGAATACCCGAAGGGCAAGATGGCCGACGTCCTACCGGTCGTTCAGGAGGCGAACCGGGAGGGCTACGCCCAGCTCGCCGTCCTCGCCCGCTTCGAGCTCGACTGCCCGGAGCTCCGCGCCGCGCTCGACGGCCTCCGGCCAAAGCTCCGGGCGATGGAGCAGCTCGTGCGTTCGGAAGGTAAAGTCGACTTGACCATCGGTCCGGTGAAGGAATGACCCGGCGCTACCCGAGCGAAGCGGTCATCGCGGCAAGAGCCGCTCAGGCGGCCTTCAGACGCGCCGGGGCGGCGCTCTCCGGCGTCCGGTCCCCGACCGAGCGAAGAGCGCGCGTAGGGGCCTTCCTGGCGGCGCGCGACGCCCTTTTGGCGGTACCGGCGGCGCTACGTGCCGAGCTCGACGCCGAGGCGGAAGCGGAGCGGCAGGCGAACAAGTACTCCGGGATGAACCCCGCCGGGGCAGAGCGGCTTAGGCGCTGGAGCCGGGGTTAGGCCCGGCGTCGCTTTCTTTCCGCGTAGACCTCACGATTCAGGCCGCGGATCGTAGCGGCCTCATAAAGGTCGGCGCGTCCGCTATCACGCGGCGGTTTGAATTCACCTCGGCGGTGGACCTGTAAATCAGGGCGCGGCGGCGACACGCCGACCGGCTGAATACGGGCCGGAGCGGTGGGGCGTGCGTGCTTGTTGACGTTCCTCAGGACGATGCCGGTCGTCGACATACGCGCGACCAGGTTGGGGCGCTCGATTTTCCTACGGCAGATGAAGTCGTTCGGGTGAGGGCGGCGCTGAGGTCTGGGGCCGAGGGGTTGCCAGGTTTTGAGGCCGCCCTTGTGGATATTGTAAAGGCCGGCGAAGCGGCGGAAGAAGGAGATCCAGCGACGTTCGGCCTTCTGCCAGTTGCCGCTAAAACAGCTCGCGACGAGGTGCATGGTGGGGCGCGCGCCGACGTTTCGAAGGGTGGCGATCCAATGCCGCATCCGCGGGTTATGCGGGGAGCCGTCGTGGTAGTGCTCGTGAAGGCGGCGCTCGGGGTTCGAGGTGACGCCGACGTAGCGGACGGTGTTGTCGCGGGGGTCGCAGAGCACGTAGATACGGATGCGCTTTTCTTTATGGTGATACTTCGGAGCTTTGGGGTGGAAGGCGAGCGAGGGGTGCCAGACTACGAAGCCGTTTTCAAGGTTAACTGTAGACATACTGCCACTTTCTTCGGCCTGGGGTCCGGTGTTCGCTTGGGAGGCGTAGCCGGTAGGACGGACAAACAGAGAACTTGAAGCAATCTCGATCGACGAACTACTCAGGCCATAAGCAGCGAGGAGCTTGATTGCGTTATCAGTCGCACCCCGTTCGTCGTCGGCATCGGATTGGGCATGTCTCCGTGCGTTCGACGGCGGGGTATGTCCCGAGTTCCGAGGACGATGGCAGTCGGTCCCCTTTGCCTGGTGGCTTCACTCGGGTTGCAAGGAACCAGCCATTTCAAAAAGGGAGCCTGGCCCCCTGCTTTGGCCGAGTTTCCGCCCGCGAGGCTGGGAGGGTTCTCGGCGGCGCGACCGGCTCGCGCTGTTGATCTGACAGTAAAGTCGACTTTACCTTTTGGGGTATTCATCTCGGTACTTGCCAGGCCAACGAAAACCTGGGAAGATGTTCCCCAGGTTTTCGCGTCGCACCCGACAATCTACACGATCTGCCCCGCCAAGGAAACCCCTTCGCGGGGCAGACGGGTATTTGGGGGTCGGAAAAGAAAGAGGGGGGTAGGGCGAGCGGGCGCGCTGCCAATATACGGGTGAAGGCAAATGCAATGGACTACTCACAGCATTACGGGCCCGGTAAGACGCCGCAGATAGAGAAGGCTGACCCGGCGCAGGTGGAGAACAGCGCGGGCGGCTTTTCGTTTGCCGTTACGAAGTGGACGCGGCTCGACCGCTTCTTGATTCTCGGCGCCGAGGGCGGGAGCTACTACGCGACCGAGAAGAAGCTCGTGCGCGAGAATGCGAAAGCGGTCGAGGAATGCGCGGCCGAGGACGCGGCGCGCACGGTCTCGGCAATCGTCGCGGTCTCCGACGCCGGGCGGGCGCCGAAAAACGACGCTGCGGTTTTCGCGCTTGCGCTAGTTGCGTGCTCGAAAGACCCGGCGGCGCGACGGCTTGCGCTCGCCGCCGTGCCGAAGGTTTGTCGTATCGGAACGCATCTCTTTCAGTTCGCGCGCGCGATCGATAGCTGGCGGGGCTGGGGGCGGAGTCTCCGGCGCACGGTCGCGGCTTGGTACGGCGCGAAGACGGCCGAGGAGTTCGCGCGCGAGGTGACGAAGTATCAGCAGCGCGACGGCTGGTCGCACCGCGATCTTCTGAGGCTCTGCCACGCGAAGCTGCCGGTGAGTCACCAGGCGACGGCGCGCTGGGTCGTGGCGGGCGCGGAAGGCGCGGGCGCGCGCGAGGTAAAGGGCAGCACGAAGAGCGGCACCAAGGCGCGGAGCTACGCCGCGGTCGAGCTCTCGCCCTACATCCAAGCGTTCGCCGAGCTGAAGACGGCGGACGAGGCGCGCACCATCGCGCTCGTTCTTGAGCACGGCTTCACGCACGAGATGATCGATACGCGGCACAAGAGCTCCGCCGCGGTATGGGAGGCACTGCTCTCGAAGATGCCGATGACGGCGATGATCCGGAACCTCGGCAAGATGACGGAGGTCGGGCTCATCAAGCCGATGAGCGCGGCGTCGAAGCTCGTGGCCGAGCGGCTCGCCGACGCCGAACGGCTGAAGAAGGCGCGCGTTCATCCGATTCAGATGCTCTCGGCGCTCATGGTCTATCAGCAGGGGCACGGCGAGCGCGGGAGCTTGAAGTGGGAAGCGGTGCCGCGCGTCACCGAGGCGCTCGACGCCGGCTTTTACCTGAGCTTCGGCGCGGTCGAACCGACGGGCAAGCGCATGCTGCTCGCGCTCGACGTATCCGCGTCGATGACCTGGGGTTCGATCGCCGGTGTACCGGGGCTCACGCCGAGGACTGGCTCGGCGGCGATGGCGATGGTGACGGCGCGGGTCGAATCCGACTGGCACGTCATGGGTTTTTCGCACGAGCTCGTGAAGGTGCCGATAACGCCGACGCAGCGGCTCGATGACGTCGTAAAGGCGATCGAGCGCATCCCGATGGGCGGTACGGATTGCTCGCTACCGATGCGCTGGGCGCAGGAGAAGAAGGTCGACGTCGATTGCTTCTCGGTCTACACCGACTCGGAAACGTGGGCCGGGCCGGTTCATCCGCACGAGGCGCTAAGCGAGTACCGGCGGAAGCAGGTGGCGAGCGCGAAGCTCGTCGTCGTCGGCATGGTGTCGAGCGGCTTCACGATCGCCGACCCGAACGACGCCGGGATGCTCGACGTAGTGGGGATGGACACGGCGACGCCGAATCTTATTGCGGCATTCGCCGGAGGGGTATAGGAGATGAAGCGTCCCGGGTCGAAGCCAGACGGTTACCACCTAAACTGGAAACCCCCGTCCGGCACCACTTATCCGGGGCAAAGTTTTCGGCACGAGCCGGAGCGCGATGGTTACCTGGAAAAATCTCCGTCGCGCATTCACTTGTTCGTGCCACCAAGTTTAGAGGGGGATTGAGGGGCCGGTTCGTGTACGGCGAGAACATCGACGCCGCGCCGATCCTGGTGCGGCACTCGCTTCTTGATCGCGCGAGCGCGGAGAGCGCTTACCGGTCGGTGTGTCCGAAGTGTCGGCACGGCGTTCTGCTCATCCGGAGGGACGAGCAGACGTACCGGCTTCAGCGCGACGACCGGTGCACCTCGTGCGGCCAAGCGGTGCGCTACGCGGACGCCGACATCAACGGCGAGGAGCTCGACCCGTGAGCGGCGCGGCCTCACGGCATGAGGGGAGGCGCAAGTTAGCCGACCGGCGCTGGGTATTTTGCGGTGTTGTTGCTAAGGGCGAAACCTACGAAGCGCGGCTTTATATGTGCTCCTGGTGTGGCTATCAGCGCTTCGCCAAACGACGCGCCCCGAAGCGTCGGCACGGATGCGTATGAGCGACGAGGACATCTACGACAAGAGCGGCTGGGGCGACGGGCCGTGGCAGGGCGAGCCCGACCGGGTCGAGTGGCGCGAGGGTAGTTACAAGTGTTTGGTTTTGAGAAACCAGCTCGGCGCGCTCTGCGGCTACGCGGCCGTCCCGCCCGGGCACGCGTGTTACGGGCTCGAGTACGACGCGTTGAACGAAGCCGGCGTCGACGTCTACGACGGGCTTTCGTACTCCTCCGCGGCCGGGATAGAAAGCCCGGTCGGGCACGTCGAGCTCGTGAGCGGCCGGATAGCGGGCGACGAGTGGTGGGTTGGCTTTTCGTGCACGAACTACATGCGCGACGTACTGCCGAAGCACGAGGCGGTCAGGCGGGAGCTCGAACGGCAAGGGGCGCCGAAGTGGCCGGAGTGGCCGGCGGACAGCCCGTTCGGGCCGCGGTCGTACAAGGACCTCGCCTTCGTGATGGTCGAGGTAAGGCGCCTGGTCGCCGCGCTCGAAGAACGGCGCGAGCGGGTCGAGGGGCTGGGCTTGCCGGAATGGCCGGAAACGCCGCCGAAGCCGAGCTGGTGAGAAAAGAGGGGGGCAGCCCGGGCGGGCTTCGCGCCATTATGAGGGTGACGGTGACCCCTTTGCCCGGGACAAGCCGGGACGCGCGCGACGCTTAGCGTCACACCGAGCCGAGCGCTCTACCGAAAAAACTCCTTGGCCGAGGGGCGCCGTCACCGAACCAAAGGAGAATCGAGATGGATCAGGAGACGACGGAAAACGAGACGGCGAACGGCGCGAGCGCGAAGCCGGAGCGCAGGCGCAGGGTGACGAAGCCCGAAGCGGCGACGGCGGAGAGAGAGCGCAAGGGCGCGGCGAACAAGAAGATGACGGCGCTACAGGAAGCGGCGCGAGCGGAGCCGAAGATCAGGTCGCTCGGCGCGAAGGTCGAAAAGCTTCAGGCGCAGATGGGGAAGATCATCAAGGAGCGCGAGGGCATCGTGAAGAAGCTCAGCGACGAGGCGCGCCGACACTTGGGGATCGGCGAGTAACGATTGGACCTCATCTCTGATTACGTCGCAGTGAAAGTTGCCGATGGCGACTGGAGTGGCAGCGAGAAGTACGCGGCGCGAGAGCGTCGCAACCGAAGGAGAAGGCAGATGCGAAAAGTAAGGAAACAGAGCGGCTCTGATACTTCGACGCTCGCCGGCATTTTGCTCGCCGCGCTCGCGGGCGTGCCGAGCCGGCAAATCATCACGGTCGTCGACAAGCGCGATAAGCGCACGATCAGATTCTACGTGAAGGACGTGCGCGAGCTAGCGGCATCGGTGCTGAGCCAGGACGAGACCAAGGGTCAGGCGAAGAAGAAACCGCGGCGCCGAAGGAAGTGATGAAGATCGACCCGAGAACCCTGAGCGGTATCGAGCAGAAGGTGTGGGCGAGTGCGTTCGCTCACACCCTGTCGGCCGGCTACACGCTGAAGAAGGCGATCTTCAACGCCGAGCAGGCGCTCGAAGCGCTCAGGTTCGGGCTCGCAACGTTCGACCGCGAGGCGCGGGAATGGAAGGCGCGGTGATGGCGGCGTGGCAGTGGCCGAGCACGGCGAGCAGTTCCAACGCCGAGATGTGGGCGATCACGACCGGTTGGCGGCGGTTCAAGCCCGAGGTCATGTTGATCGGCGGCCGTACCTACGACGTCGGGCGGGCGACTGCGTATGCCGTCATGGTCGAGCGCGAGCCGAGCGCGGATAGCAAGCCGGAATCGGTCATCGTGATCGCCGAGGCGCTGAGTCAGCCGCGCGTAAAGATCGCGGCGGCGAGCCTCATGAAGGCGACGGACGCGGCCGACCGGTTTTGCAAGGTTGCGGATAACGCGGTGCAGGCGAAATACCTGCGCCGGATCTTGTGGTTCATGATCGAGCGCCTGGGTGTCGCCGAGGTCGAGGTCGGTTGGTCGCAGAAGATGGCGGAGCGCAGGATGCCGCTCACGCTGGTGGCGGAGCAAGCGTCGGGCGCGCACGCGGTCGCGTACCTGATGCCGTACCGGGCCGACCCCGAAGATCTCGTCGACGAGTACGATCTACTGTCGGCGCTGAACTGGAGGCGAGAGATCGCGCAGGTGGCCGTCGAGTTTCAGATAGCGATCGGAGATGTAGTGCGATGAAGGTCATCATCGACAACCGGCTGCGCTGCCAAGACCCGCCAAAGCTGCTCGCCGACGCGCTGCGCGAGGAGTTCACACGGGTGAACCCCCAGCACATGAAGCTGAAGAGCATGGGCTACGCGGCGTGGAACGAGCCGTACGAGCTCAAGGCTTGGCGCGACGAGGCGCGCGGTTGGCTTTCGCTACCGCGGGGCGCGGGCGCGAAGCTCGTCGAGTTCGCGCGGAAGGCGTTTACGCCGCTTGAGTTCGAGGACCGGCGCGAGCAGGGCAAGCCGGTGGATTTCCACGGGCTCGCGCTCACGCCGCGTGACTACCAGCTT
>JACCDR012433452.1_pt1 | contig 10170 bp, 10 predicted proteins | sample 7446431 | NCBI WGS metagenome assembly JACCDR01 (sample SAMN15323443, study PRJNA562643) | freshwater metagenome | isolation source: river surface water | place: USA:Blue River Watershed | collected 2017-08-17 | reverse complement strand
TGACGACCTGGCCTTGGCGAGCGAGGATCGGCGCGATCGGGGTCTGCGACGAGGTGAACGTGACCTCGACCTCGATGCTGTCGACGACCACCGAGACGTCCGTGCTGTTGTGGCCGGCCACCAGGGACGGCTTCCACGTCCCGACCAACAGGTCGATCGTCGCCCCGCCGGTGGTCTCGGTCAGCACCCAGTCCGCTGGCTCGGTGATCGCAGCGGTCTGAACTTCGGTCAGCTCGAGTACGAGCGTGTCCCCGACCACGAGCACGGTCATGGCTGTCTCGCCGAGGGTCGAGGTGAACGTCCGGCCAGTGAGGGATCCCGCGGGCCATCCGGTGAAGGTGACGGAGAGGGGGTTGCCGGGGCGGAACGGGACAACGAGACCGCCGGGGCGGGCGTCAGCGAGGGCGACGGTCATCGGTTCAAGCTCTCGTCAGGAAGGTTGCTGCGAACTCGTCGCAGGTGATGTTGATGGTCCCGCCCGAGTCCTGCCGGGCCCGTAGCTCGACGTAGTCGCCGGCGTTGAGGACGATTTTGCGTCCGCCCGAGATGATCGTGTCCCGGCTCGCCACGGTCGTCGAGCCGACCTGCGCGACGTTGTACTGGGTGGTGCCGTTGACGAAGAACTGCAGGAGTCGCCCCCCGCCTCCGGCGGTGAAGTCGTAGCGGACCACCGCGGTGACGTCGTAGCGGCCGGCGGTCTGGGCGGTGATCCGCGTCGGGTTGGTCACCGTCGAGTGCATCGCGTCGTTGTCGAAGTTCTCGGTGTTGCAGGTGAGGGTGACGATCGTCCCGTTGGTCGCCGATGTCGCTGCACCCGAGAGGCTGACGGCGGGCGGGTCGATCAGGAACTCGAGGTTGTCCCGGACCTGGTCACCCCACGCTGCGGGGGCAACGGTACCGGTGGCGGGATTGTGGATCGTGTTCGTGTCGACGTAGGCCATCAGTTCGGCTCTTCGTGGCGGTGGGCGGAGTTGCGAGCGACGACGGCGTCGAAGGGCTCGCCCTTGTAGGCCTCGCCGGCGGCGACGGTGACGGCCTTGCACCACTCGACGTCGCCGACAGCCCGGTCGACCGCGGTCTGCGCGTCGACCACCGGCAGCGCCGTGCGGTCGCCTCGGTGCTGGCGGTAGGCCTGCGCGTACGCGATCTCCGCTTGGCCCTGGTGTTGGCGGTGGGTGCCGATGGCGGCTTTGGCGTCCCGGTATTGGGCGCCGAGGTCATCGTCCACGAAGCCTCCCGAGGGGCTCAGCCCCAGTTGTTGTCGGTGTCCCACTCGGACACGCCCCAGATCCAGGGCGTGAAGGTGTCGATCGCCGAGGTCTTCCAGGTGGTGCGCCATCGGACACCGGTGACCTGGTGGGCGACTTTCTCAATGAACAGGTCGTGGGTAGTCGCGGAACCGACCTGCTGGGGGTGCAGCTGGCTGGTCACTCGATCTCCGATGCGGAGGTTGCGCGCGGACCGGAACCCGATCGGCGCTGCCGACGCGTGCACGCCGATCCCCTGGACCCGGGACTTGGGTTGGGAGAAGCGGGCGATCAGCCACTCCCCCGCCGAACGGGCCTGGCTTGCGGTGGTCGCCTGGGTGTCGACCTGCCGCGGGCGGGGCCCGTAGGCGGCGAGCGAGGCGACGTCGTCGACGATCTCGCTGCTGTCGCGCCAGGTCACGGTCGCCTGGTTGATCACGTCGGCGGCGTTGCTCGGAACGAGGTCGAGATCACCGAGCTCGACCCGCACCACGTTGCTCGCCGTTGGGTCGTCGGAGAACGTCTCCTGTGCGCTGGTCGAGCGGGGCTCCAGGAAGCGGGCGTAGCGGTTGACGAACCGAAGTTTGCCGCCACCCCGGTGGTCGACACGCCACTCGCCTTGCTCGGTGGCGGTGACCTCTCGGATCCACTCGAGCGCGTCGCTGCCGCCGGTGGTGGCGGTGCCCATGATGACGGTGCCTTCGTCGAGGTCGCGCAGTTCGCTGGGCACTCCGAGGCGATCGAGTGCCCAGGCGATCTGCTCGTCGGAGCGAAGCCCGTCGAGCTTCCCGTATCCCCCGAGGATCAGTCCTCGCTCTGCGTCAGACAACAGGCGGTCGAACACGGCGACGGCACCGATGCGCCCATGCCAATGGTCGACCGGCACGACACCGTTCAAGCCCCCGATACCCACCCCGTTGCCGATCGGTATGGCCACCAACGATGAGGCGGTCGTGAGAGTGGAGGAGTCGAGGGCGATCCCATTGGCCTGACCGAAGACGATGTGGCCTTCTCCGTCGAGGACGTAGCCCCCGTCGAAGATGTTGCCGCCGCCGTTCACCGCCCAGGCGTAGGTGAGGTGGCCGTCCAGGGCGAGGTGTAGCCCGTTGGATGTCGGCGCGGCGTTGCCGTTGGATTGCAGGTAGAGCGCCCGCAGGTTGAGGGCCGGGAGCGACTGAGCGGCGAAGGTGGCCACCACGGTGGCGGTGCCCACGTCAGAGATGAGCGGTGAGCGGGAGATGTCGACGCGATCGCCGTTGCCGTCGAAGAACGCAGAGCGGCTGTGACCTGGAGCGATCGGCGCCTGCCCGAACTGCACGTCCCCGATCACGGTCCCGTCGTGGCCCTCGTGCGCAAGATCGCCGACCGACTCGGTCCCCCCTTGGCTGTCGAGCACCCAGTACCCGGTCGGGCTGCGGCCAAGGATGGCCTCGTCGAAGACGTCGCGGAGCTTGTAGCCGCCAGCGAGAACGGCGAGGAGGTCTACCAGCTCGAGGGTGCAATCGGCGGAGGCGGGCGGACGGAGGTCCTGTTGCCAGCCGTTGTCGCCGACGAACCCGTAGAACTCGTCGAAGACAAGATCCGTGTCGATGCCCACGGCGGCGGTGCCGTTGACCGTCCAGGTGTTCCCGACGCCGTCGCGGAACGACGTGACGCCTGGTCCGACGCTCATGAAGTCGGGGTTGGCGACAACCGTCGCGTCGGCGCCGTTGCGGACCTCTGCGTAACGCACCCGCGCGGCGAGCTCGAGACCGGGGTCGGTGAGCGCTCCGATGGTCAGGGGTGCGGTCGAGTTGAACCGCACGACGGTGCCGGCGGTGGTCACGCTGGCGCCGAGTTGGGTCCAAGTGACCCCGTCATCGCTCGTGTAGAAGTAGACGGTCCTGCCGCCGGCGCCGTTGTTGACGTCGAGGATGACCCGGATCCAGTGGTCGCTGTTGTTGGCGAACCCCGTCGCCGCGGTGGAGTCGGTGACCAGGTCGGTCGAGCCGTTGGTGGTGAAGCCGAACTCCAGCACCCCCGATGCCAGGACGGCGAAGTACCAGCCCTCGTTGGTAGGGCTGTCCCACTGGGACATGACGAACTGGCCCAGGCCCGCCGGCGTCCAGTCATCGAGCGCCAGGTGAACACGCACGTCGAGGTCGCCGGTGAACCCGAGGACGGCGCCGTCGGGCATCGATGCCGTCGCGCCGGCCGAGCCCGGCAGGTCGAGCGCGGACCACGCTGAGCGCAGGCGGACCGGGACCCGAGGTAGGAGTTGCCCGAACCATGCGCCACCGGCGTGGTCGGGGTCGAGCTGCCGATCGTCGTTGACGAGACGGAGCTTCGCTTGGCCAGGGGGGAAGGGGCCGAGCTCGGCGTCGCGGCCGTAGGACCAGGAGGCCTCGATGACCCGGTCGGGCAGGTTCTCCCACTCGTAGCCGACGATCGCCGCGGTGCCGGCGAGGGTCCAGGTCTTGCCGGTGGAATCGGCGAAGCTGGTCGTCCCTCGCGACTGGGCGCCGAAGTCGGGGTTGGCTACGACGCTGCCGGCGATCCCGTTTCGCACCTCGGCGGCGTAGACGCGGCCGCTGAGCGGGTTGGAAGCTTCCGACGCCGAGACGTTGCCGACCTGCAACACGCCGGTGCCTGCATGTATGGAGGTCGTCCCCGCCGTGGTCCGTGGTGTGCCGAGCTGAGTCCAGGGCCCGGCGATCGTGTCCGCCGTGTAGAAGGTGGCGGTCTTGCCGCCGGCGCCGTTGTTGACGTCCAGGGTGGCGCGAACGGCCATGCGCCCCGAGATGATCGGCAGGAGCGCGTCAGCGAACAGCGACACCGCGTTGGCGAGCGTGCCATCCGTCGACCACGCCAGCGACAGCGCCCCACCAGAGATCCACAGGATGTACGACCGCTGGTTGCCGGTGGAGGTCCACTTCGCCACCAACGCCGGGAACGGGATGACCGCCCAGTTGGTGAGGTTGCCTTCGAAGCGGATGTCTATGTCGCCGGTGATGTCGAGAGAGGCGACGTCTGGAGTCGAGGCTCTCGCAGTGCTGGTGCCGTCGAGCGACATGTAGACGTCGCCGATGACATCAAGGGGACCGGCGCCGGGGGCGAAGTCGCAGAGCAGGTCGAACGGCGCCGCCATCAGAGGCGTCGGCCGGCGATCGTGATGGGCACTCCCTTGCTGCCGGCCCGCTGGAGGGCACCGACAACCCATCGCTCAGCGTCTGTCTCGCTCGAGATGATCGCCCCTTCGAACGCACCCCGGTGGAAGTTGACCGTTGAACCGGCGCCGCCCGGGCCACTCACGACCTCACCGTCGAGGAGCATGGCCAAGCCTTCGCCTCCACGGCGTGGGGCCCGGTACATGCCGCCCTCATGGAGGGTCGGGATGTTGGGCAGCTCCCACCCGCCGATCGATCCGCCGCCGATCGACGGACCGAACGACCCGAGCGGGTCGATGGAGGGGATGTGGAAGGTGGGGAACGACAAGTTGTTCCACCAGCGGATGATCCTGTTGATGGCGCTCTTGAACGAGTCACCGATGCCGTCCCACATGCCCCTGACGGCACGAGAGATCCGGCCGGGCAAGCCCCGCACGAAGTCGACGACGCCGTTCCAGCGGTCCACGATCCAGCGCTTCACCGCCGAGACGCCGTCCTTGATGGTCTGCCAGTTCCGGCTAATAGCCAGGACAGCGAGACCGAACGGGCCGGTCAGGATTCCGAGCAGCAGCGGCCAGTTGTTCTTGACCCAATTCCACACGTTGCTGATCCAGCGCTTGATGGTCCCGAAGTGGATGACCACCAGAGCCGCGAGCCCAGCGACAGCGGCGCCGATCAGCAGGATCGGCCAGGTCGCGGCGATCGTGGCCGCCGCCGCCGACGCGGCGGACGCAGCCCACGCCGCGAACGCCACGACCAGCACCGTGCCGATGACGCCGGCGATGACCTGGAAGGCGCCCGGGTTCTCGGTCGCCCAACGCTGCAACGCCTCGAGCCGAGGAAGGACTTGCTCACCCACGAAGACCGTCAGCTTTTCGAGCGCCTGTCGCCGGAAGGTTTCGATCTTCGACGAGGCGTTGTCGTAGGCCGACCCGAGCTTGTCGGTGGCACCGGACGTCTGGCCGAGCCCCGCTGCGGCGGTGTCGAGGTCCAGGCTGAAGAGGGCATCACCGAGGTCTTCGGCCTTGGTGCCGAACAGGGCCACGGCCGCGGCGTTGCGCTCGGCAGGGTTCTCCATGTTGCGGAGCCCATCGAGCACCTGGTCGAGAGCGGCCCGCGCTTGGGGACCGCCGGCCGCGACGGCGGCGGTCATGTCCTTGGCGTTGAGACCGATGGCCTTGAATCCCTCGGCGCTGGTCTCCGAGCCATCCTGGGCCCGGATGGCGAACTCCTTGAGCGAGTCGGCAACGGTGTCGGCGTCACGGGCGCCGGCCTGGAGGCCCTGGGTGATGAGGCCCATGGCGTCGCTTCCCGAGAGGCCGACGTCGCGGAACATCGTCGAGTACTCCTGGAAGACCTCCTGGAGGTCACCAGCGCGATCGGCTCCTTGCTGGATGCCGCGGGTGAGCAGGTCGAGGGCCTCGGCGCCGTCCTCGGCGATGCCGGTGCGGATCATGTTCGACACGGCCTGGGTGGCCATGTCCATGTCCTGCTCCATCACGTCGGTGAAGGTCAGGAACCGGCCGGTCATCCGCTCGATCTGGGCGTTGGTGGAGTCCTCGGGCAAGATCCCCGCCTGCAGGACGCCACGAAGAGACGTGCCGACGTCGGCGACTGACTCGCCGAAGCCCTGCAGGTACAGGTCACCTGCGACCTCGCCCATGCCCTGCGCCCATTCCGACCCGCCGAGCTGCGCTGCCAGCCGGTCAGTGGCCAGCTCGTTCTCCATGCCATTCATCAGCCCGGCCGTGAACGCCGCCGCGGCGGCGACGCCGGCACCGGCTGCGGCCGTGCCGAGCTTGCCGCTTGACGAGCTCAGGCCATCGGCCAGCGCATCGGCGATCGACGAGGGGTCGAAGCCGCTCGAGAAGATGTCGCCGGCGGCCGAGCCAGCCGACTCCAGGGTGGAGCCGACCTTGTCGGTGCCGTCCTTGATGCCCTTGGCCAGCTTGTCGCCGGCCTTCTCGCCTTCGTCGCCGAGCTTCTTGCCCCACCGGCTCGCGCTGCGCTCCGAGTCCTTAAACCCGTCGCCCTTGCGCGACTCGGTGATCTCTACCTCGAACTTGCGCTTGGCCAACGGTCACCTCCCCTGGCGTTCGATCGCGTCGATGTACGCCTCGCGGGCGTCGAGGTATGCCTCGAGCAGTTCTGGCGTCAGGCGCTCGAGGTCCCAGGGGTGCAGGCCGAACAGGTACGACAGGTCGGGCCAGACGGGCGTCAGTCTGGCCCTGAGGATTCCGGGTCGTCAGTGGGTTCCCCGTCGTCCTCGATCACCTCGAACTCGATGTCGTCGGGGTCGAGCTCATCGGGCCAGGCGTCGATGACCTTCTGCAGCGAGAGGGTGGGCTCACCGTTGTGGCGGCGGTTGAGCCACCACAGGATCATGAAACTGTCCTCGTCGATCTTGAACTCGCCGCCCCAGAACTGGGCGAGCGGCAGGCCGGTCGCTGCCCGGACGGCGAACTTCTCCTTGAAGGGGATCGCTGTGGGCATCTCGAGGGTGGTCCCGCCGAAACTCATGTGGAACACGCCGCCGGTACGACGGGATGGGCGGTCCTGGTCGAAGGAGCCAGGCTTGGGGGCCTTGGCCATCAACACCTCCGGGGTGTCAGGAAGGGAACGCCTCACGGGCGAGGCGCTCGAGCAGGTCGCCGTACATCTCGATGATCTCGGGCGTGTCCTGGCGGATGGTCGGGTAGAGGAAGTAGCCGGCGTCGGAGCCGTTGCCCCGCCACTCCCGGAACTGGTTCCACCCCCGCACCTCACCGCGGGCGGTAAGCCGGGGGATGTTGCGGATGGCACCGAACTCGGCGCCCAGAGCCTCGGGGTAGCGAGACCCGCCCAGCCTCACCAGGGCCACCCGTTGCTTGCGGGCCGACGACAGCGAGCGTGCCGCCCGGGACCACAACGGCCCGAGCGACGACGCCCTCCCCTTGGCCCGCTCAACGACGAAGTCCGCGACCTGCTTGTTTATCGTCCCAAGCTCCCTCGGAAGCTTGGAGTTCAGCTCCCTGAGCGCCCGCTGGAAGTCGACCAGGCCCCGGATCTCAATGCCGGCGCCGGCGGGCATCAGGCGGCGGAGTCGCCGTTGACCAGAACGGCCGTGATCGCGCCGGCGTCGGTGTCACCGATGCACTTGAACGGCAAGTCATTCTTCACGACGTCGCGGTCCTCGACCTTGGGCGCCTCGCCGTCGACGCGGACGTTCATGGTGATCGTGGCCGTCGCTGTGCCCTTCGCCATGGCGATGACAAGCGCCGCGGTGGTGCCGTTGACGAACCGGTTGTAGGCCGTGAGGTCGAAGAACTCCGACGAGATCGTGCCGCTGTACTCGCGCAGCCCCGCTTCGAGGGGCTCGTCGATGGCTTGATCGCCGATGAACCGCCGCTCAGTGTTGAGGCCGTTGTTGCCCTTGAGGGTGACCTTCTCGGTCTTGTAGGCGGAGCCGGCCAGGGTGACCGATGCACCGACGAAGGTCATGCCGATCCCGATGCCGGTCGCGTAGGACACGGCAGCGAGGGACTGGGCGGTGGTGACCGACTTGGCGATGATGTCGAGGCCAAGGGTGGCGGTCTTGCCCGCCTCGAGGCCCAGCTCCCACTCTTCGACCTTGCAGCCGAGCAATGAAAACGGGTGCACCGTGCCGTCGGTGGTGTTCGGCGTGCCGATCTGGCCGGTGAACGACTTGCCCGTCAGATCACCGGGCGTGAAGGTGTGGGTGTAGGGCCCCGAGCCGGTGGTGACGACCGAGCCGAACATGTGAGTGAACAGCAGGCCGATCGAGCGGTCGTAGACCTCGACCTCGAGCGGCAGCTTCACGTCGATGTTGCCGGCCGACCACTGGTCGGCGTCGAGGACCCGGCGGCCGGCCATGATGCCCTCGGACTCGAGGCGCTCGATGGCGTGATCGAGCGGCGCCTTGACGTGGGGCAGCCAGCGGGTCGGGGCGACGTAGGTGCCGTAGGTGACCTCGGAGGACAGGCCGAAGCTGCTGTTCATCCCGGACTTGAGGGCCATCAGTCACTCCCCTCCTTGGTGGCGTCGACAGTGAGGTCGATCGCTACCGGCGGCTCGTCCTTCTGGAGACGACGGAGCGCCGTCTCGGCGGCCTTGTCGCTGGGGTCGAAGCAGCCCGTTGCCAGATGCTCACGGGCGACCTCGTTGGGCAGGTCGACCGGCTCGCCTTGCGCGCAGTGGGTGACCGTGTTGGTGTCGGGCGCCTCGGGGTCGGCGTGGATCACATCGACCCCCTCGGTCGAAGGCCCGATGTAGGTGACTTTCACGGGGCAGCTCCTGGCTACTCGTACCGGGCTTTGCATTCGACGTCGGTGCGCCAGAACGCCACCGCGCCCTCGTCGGTCTGGAAGGCGTCGGGGCCTTCGGTGGTGGCCTCGGTGGCCCACATCAGCCCGTCGAGCTCGCCGAGTGTGGGGTCGTCGGCGAGGACGTCGAGGAGGTCGTTGGACATGGCCTCGACCCGAGCCGAGCACTCCTCGAGCGTCGAGCCGGGGACGGCCGACTGGAAGAGGAACGGGATGGTGAAGTTGTCCTCGATCGTCTTGCGCCCAGCCTCCATGAACACGATCTCTCGCTCGCCCCTGACGGGGAGCACCACGAAGACGTGCTCACGTTCGGTCGTCCCGGCAGGCTCGCCCGGGGTCATCTGCACGAGCTCGCCGTCGGCGCCGACCATCGAGGGCCTGGTCTTGAGGAGCTCGAAGATCCGGGTGACGACCGCAGTGCGAATGCTCGCCACGATCAGGCCAGTCCAGGGATGGCCATCGACCAGCGGTCGAGGACGGCGTCGACATCGGGGATCCCGGTGTGGGTCCGGGAGGCGGAGTCCAGGCGATAGACCGTGCCCCCCTCCACCTGGAAGGTCTGGGCCCGGTCGGGCACCGCAGTGCGGGGCCGGGTCAGGCGGTGGCGCAGGCGCAGCAGCGCCGCCTGGCGGACGTCGGGCGGGGGCCTGTCGTAGCCGTGCTCCCACGCGACGACCACGCTCAGCGACCCGGACGGGAACGAGCGTGCCGGCGAGACGATCACGCCGTGGCCGTCGACCCCGATCGCTTCGATCTGGTCGGCGGTCCACGCCGTGGACGAACCGTCCGAGGCCCTGTCGCCGATGGCGACGACCCGGCGGGGGCGGCCGACCGGCAGCAGTAGTCGGTCACCGCCGACCCCGTCGATGAGATGCCGGCGGTAGCGGGGCACGAACGCGACCTCGCAGATCCGCTCGAACTCGTCCTCGATCTCGCGGCGGCAGCGGATCAGGTCCACGTTGGGGAACTTGGTGTCGTCGGCGAGGGCAGGGTCCGATGCACGCGCTTGGGCCAGCGTGAAGTAGTAGCCGCCGACGATCTCGACGACAGTCGGGAAGGTGGTCGAGTCCGCGGCGCGGGTCCAGGTCACCGCCAGTAGGTCGAGCTGGGCGGTCTGCGCCGGGGTGAGGGTGAAGGTGCGGGGGTCTTCCCCGCTTCCGACGGTGGTTTGGCCGGCGGCTACCAGGACGGTGCCGTCGGCCCTCGTCACGCCGACGGTGACCGTGCCGGGGTCGGCCGGTTCACCGTCGGCGTCGAGGTACTGCCACGACAGGGTGCCCGGTGCGCCGCGCAGGATCTGCTGGTCGGCGACCTGGCTGGCCGTCACGGCCTACTCGGTGGCCTTGGTGGTGGTGTCGGCGACGGTGCCCTTGCCCTTGGCGGCCGTCTGACGGCGGCGGCTCTTCGAGTCGCCCTCGTCGGCGGTCTCGTCGGCCTCGTCCTCGTCGATGACGT
>JACCDR010226140.1_pt1 | contig 10170 bp, 20 predicted proteins | sample 7446431 | NCBI WGS metagenome assembly JACCDR01 (sample SAMN15323443, study PRJNA562643) | freshwater metagenome | isolation source: river surface water | place: USA:Blue River Watershed | collected 2017-08-17 | reverse complement strand
CCGGAGTGGTACAACCTACAGGCCGTCGTCAATAATTACCCGAAATGGAAAGCCGACTACAGCCGGCACCAAAGGAACTTGAAAAATGGAAATTGCTAGGGCTCAACAAGAGGAAGTCGCCAGAAGAGGCAAGGATCAATATGTCGTCGATGGCGCCGTGCTTAGCCATCCTGGATTGGCGCATTATTTTACTCGCTGCTGCAAAGCTAAAATCCTGGAATGGCCGATCATGGTATTGAGGCCGGATCAGAGCGGCCCGGATCGTGAAGAGGTCATTGGACGGGCTTATCAATGCTCGGAGTGCCACAGGATCACGCCTTACAAGCCGAATGGGCATAGGGCGAAAGTCCAAAATAAGTACCGCGGAGTCTTCACCAGTTCGACACTTGGCGCCTTGGATGATATCGGCCTTACCTACCAACCCGCAGCCGGTCCCGGCGTGGCCTATTGGCTGACCCCAATCGGCCAAAACCTCGAGCCCATGAAATTCGTTCGCGATGCCGAACCGCCAGATCCGGAAAGAGATGCGGCAAAAGATGCCTACCAACCTGGGGATGATTTCATGGATGAGTTTTGAGCATGGCAAACTCAATTAAAAGCCCCGTGCGGTTGCGGAGGATTACCCGGGATGAGTTTTTAAGAGCGAAACTGGTATGTGTGCGCGTAAAAAAACGGACTCAGCAGCAGCGATTTAAGGTGCCGTTCTCAAAAAACCTCGACGGCGGGCGTCGCCGAGCTGATAGCAATAATTTGGGTTGTTTTGGCTCAAAAGACGCAAATAAAGCGGGATTTTGGGAGCAAGATGAAGTTTTTAGGACTCGGCTCGTTTTGGAGGCATTTAATCGGGGCCTGGATGCCCTGCTTTGGGATACCCCGGCCGGGCTCTGGAATAGAAAAACAGTGTTCAGGAAATATGTGGGTGACAGTACCAAACCAATCCGCGAGATTATCGCGGTGATCGAAATAAAAAGCGGGCAAAGGAGAAAAAAATGAGCGATAGTGAGACGGGCGGGACGTTCGCAACAAATCAGAAGGTGGAGCCGGTTAAAATCACGGTGAAAGGCAAGGGATTCAATAAATCACTGTGGTTTTATGGCGCTAATGCATTCCAAGTGTGGGAGAAGATCACGGAGCAGTTCAACTACACCGAGACTGAGCAACCGACCAACGGCCGCCGAACAACGAGAACACGCAAGACTCAAGAAGAGCGTGAGGTCGTGGCAGCATAACGTACCGCCCCCGAAAGGGGGCACAATTTCATGAAAACAAGAAGACATCACAACAACAAAGGCTATCGGCAGATTCAAAGAGGGAAAACGGAACGAGACATTGAGTACATAAGACGTAGACTAAAAATTCCGCGATCGTACAAAGAATCCGTACTACCATGCCGTACATTAGTAGTTAACCGTACAATAGATGAAAGAAATAACTAATTACGTTGTAGAAGCAGCAATGATCGTGTTTCTATGCCTACTGGCATCGGCATTTGTGGTAATGCTGGCGCTTATTGCAAATAGGTGTTTTTGAGAAAAAAGGAGATCGAAAAATGAAACTCAGAACTTATGAAATTCAAACTGGCGTAGGGAATCTATTACTGATTCCTGATTTGGAGGAAAAGCATCAGAGCGTCAGTATGCACTTGATGCTTGATACTGATCCAGCCAGAAGAATCTACATTGGCGGGCTAGATAACATAAAACAGCTTAAAAACTCTCTGGAGATGATTATTTCTGAGGCGAGACTGGAATCAGATAGAATTAAACTGATTATCGATGAAGCAAAGGAAGATGGGCGCCGAGAAGAGCAGTCAGCTAGGATACTTAGAAAATGAAGATTTCTACCAATCCACCGGAGCATCAGGCCAGCGATGCTTAATCAGACGCTTGTAAGCATTGGCGATTCGGCAAAATCCATGGCGCCATCTATACACAGCACCATGGCCAGCTCCAGTTGCATGAGATACCCAAGCCGCGGTAATTCTATTGCGCAACATCCAGACACCAAAGGGGGACAACGGATGACGACGAGTGACGCCAAACAGCTGAGCAAGTTGCCGCATTATCAATAGTGTGCGAGTGGCATTACGGTTCCCAAAAAAATAGTAACAGAATCCACAAATAATATCAAGCCAGCAAAGAAGACTCAGCGCCGAACCGTGAAGCACGGAGGCGTTAAGATGCGTATGCTAGTTAACCGATACAATCCTCTCGTCGATAGTCAGGGTGTTAGTGAATGGGAAATGCGCAAGATTAGAGTGTGGCAAAAGCAAGGCCGGCTGACTGATGATGGCACCCTCAGACTACCAACAAAATCGCATCATCGAGTTTGTCATGCGCGGAAGATCAAGCGGCTATGGTCGCATCTTAGCATCCGCGAGTGCCACGAGCTCGCCATGCACATGTACGGCCCGACAAAATACAGGTTATCTCAGGCGGGAGTTTGAAAATTGGGTGGAGGAACAATGACCGAAAATGAAAAGGCAGTAAGGCCAACGGAAGAAGAAATAAAGAAAGCCATCGACGATCCGTATTGTGGCTGTTGGGATGGATGCCGTTGCGGAGGACAAGATAAGTCCCTTTTAATTCTCGAAGGATATAAGCGCGAGAAGGCCGCGAGGGAGGAGGCGGAAATAGAGGCGGCATATTTAACAGAGGCGTGGGGTTTGATCTGGAAAAAATGTCATGCGCTCGCTACTAAAATACAACAAGAACCAGGAAGTGGCTCGGTAAAAATCGTAGAACTAAAATACGAACTAGACGAGCTATTTAGACTCATGCTGGATCAACAAAAGTGTTTAAATGCGCCAATTGGAGAAATGAGAATTTCCAAAGCCGAATCCGCGCTGGCGAAGGCAAGGGAGGAGAATGAGAGGTTTCGGAAAGCTTTGGATTCTATCATGCACGAAATTGGAGTGCCACAACCAAGGTACCCGCAGCCAGTAGCGAACGCTTACGAGATAGCCAAAGAAGCCCTCAAGGAGCCCCAATGACTAGGCCGAGCGCGGAGGAAGTGGAAGAGGCGATAAAGTGTTTCAAAGATGATGATAGCCCGTTGCTTGGGCTATGGGGAACACGTGTTATGGGCAGGATTCTCGCCGCCGAGTGCGAGTTCCTACAGGCCGAAGTCTCGCGGAAGGATAAGAAGATTGAGAGGATGCGGGAGGCACTTCTTGAAATCATTGCAGACAAAGCCCTAAAGGCTGAGGGGGAGGGGAAAGACTTGTGAGCAGCCCAAAGAGTCCGTATAGTGCTGAAACGCGGCAGTTGGTTCGCGGGAATGCTCGGGCAATCCGAGATAAAGAGCCTCGTGGAATATTCGGATGGTCTGGGACCGTCAAGGGCAGTACCCGCGGGCGCAAAATATGTTCTTGGTGTGGCGGCCGCAGGTATCTTCCCGCGAACTGGCCGTGGAACAAAAAAGCAATTTGCCGCAGCTGCAATGGAACCGGTAGACGTGGTCGACGCAGAGTACCGCATAAAATTTAAAACATAAAATGTTAAGCCTTGAGCAGGAAAGATTAATGCTATTTCTCGTCTTAGCGATGATGGGGCTAGGCATCATATCCCTATTCTGAGTTACCTAGACTAAAACCGTATCTTGTGTTATCCTACGCTCGCGATGAGCGACAGCGATAAGCAAGATGACGCCGCTTTAGAGAAGTTCCCGCCATTCAAACCAACAGGCAAAAAGATTCAGCACAGAGATCCGCGTGAGATGACCGCACAGGAAAAGCAGGTCGCTGATTCTGTCCTGGCCAATCCCAAGAAGCCGATCAAGAAATTGGCCAAGGACAATGGGCTCACGGTTGCAAAGACCAACAAGATACTCGCCTTGCCGCAGGTCAATGAGTACCTGGCCCAAGAGATGACGGCGGCCGGGCTCACTCTCCGCAAGGGCCTTGAAGCGATAAAAGATGGTCTGGAAGCCAAGAAGGTTCAATATTTCCAGAAAGACGGCGAGGTGACCGATGAGCGAGTAGTCGTGGATCATACGACGCGCTTACATGCGGCCGAGCTCGATGTGAAGCTTCATGGGTTCTTGCAGCCCCAAGTCATCGCGCCATCGCAGACCAATATCGCCCAGATTGTTGTAGCCATCAAAGAAGAACGCGCCCGCCGCGGCCTTCCGCCCATCTACGTTCCGCTACCATCGAATGGTCACCAAGGAAAGAACAACGGACATGCGGATTACGGCAGTAGAATTTAGCGGACATCCAAAAGACGGGTTCCTCACTTATGTCGCCATTGAGTTGGATGCGGTCTTTGTAATTAAAAACATGAAGATCGTAAAGCGTAAGCACGACGGCGCCTACATTCTCGTCATGCCGACACGATCCAAGCCGGATGGTACGTACACCGATATCGCCCACCCGCTCACCTCGCAATTCCGACGGCAGATAGAGGACAAAGTTTTCGAGGAGTACCGCAAGAAAAACGACATTCCGCAACAGGCAAATGCAACCACAGCGACCAATCCTGGCTGAAGGCGAGCCGACGATAGAGGAGCACGCCTACCTCACCGCGCTCCTGGACCCTGCTATATTCATCGAATCGTGCCTGTTCATTATCGACAAGGATTCCAAGCAGGTGCCGTTCATCCTCAACGATTTGCAGAGGCGATATATTGAGACTCGCAGCCATCGCGACATCATCCTCAAATCCCGCAAGATGGGATTCTCAACGCTCATCATGGCCCTGTGGCTGCACGAGTGCATCACAAGGATGCACACCAAGGCGGTCATCGTCTCTCACGAAAAGGACGCCACGCAGCGCCTATTCGATCGCTTCAAGTTCATGCTGACGCACTGCGCCTACCCGGGCCTCAAGTACGAGATCACAAAGAGTGGAGCCGTATTCCCCGACACTGAATCCTCCATCTGGATAGGAACAGCCGGTAGCCGAAGCTTTGGACGTGGCGATGACATCACGCATGGCCACCTATCCGAGCCCGCCTTTTATGATGACCTTGGCATTTTAACGTCGGTCGGTGAGGCCATGGTCAACGATGCCTATCTGGCCCTAGAGTCTACGGCGAACGGTGCCGGCACGCCATATCACGATATCTGGTTGAGGGCCAAGCGCGGCGAGAACAATTATAAGCCTCACTTCTTCGGCTGGAATGAGGATGTCAGCCTCACTCTGCCAGGCTCCAAGCCGTTCGAGCTCGATGCCTACGAGCGCAAGGCCAAGGATGCCTTCAATCTCTCCTGGGATCAACTGGCATGGCGCCGGCAGAAAAGGCGCGATATGGCCGATCCGGCCCTGTTCCCGCAGGAATACCCGCTGACCCCAGAGGAAGCGTTCCTTGCATCTGGCCGCATGGTCTTCGCCTGGGATGCCATCAAGATTCAGGAGGACGAGGCCAAAAAGACATCCGTCAAATGGCGGGGGGATTTGGTTGACGCCGGTTCTACCTGGCGCGTAGATCCTCGGGAGGAGGGGCCACTTCAAATCTGGAAATCCCAAGAGGACCGCCAGCGCTATCTCATTACCGTGGATTGCTCGCAGGGTATCCGCGGCCGAGACTACAGCGTGGCTGATGTTTGGAACATGCGCACATGGGAACAGGTGGCGCAGTTCCGCGGGCATCCAGACCCGGATAAGTTCATCGATATCGTCTACGGCATGGGCTGCATGTACGGCTGGGCCGTCGTGGCGGTCGAGGACAACTACCCGGGCAATTCGATCATAGACGGCCTGACGCGCAAGAAGTACCCGAATATGTGGGTAGACCCGTCCGGTGACGCCCGAGATGAGCGAGCGGCCGGACGCCCTGGCTTCAAGACCACGGAAAAGACCAAGAACACATTTATATCGGACCTGCGACAGGCCCTACGCGACATGGACATCCGCATCAATTCTCACTACACGATCATGGAGCTAAATAGCTTTATTGTAACCGATTCTGGTAAGATGTCGGCAGCGGAGGGGTGCCATGACGATACGGTTATATCGGCGGCGATCGCGGCGTACATCCTCAAAAGGTGGACGCTCGAACCCGAAAATGAGATGGACAGCCGACGCGATCATTTTACGCTGCGGGAGAAACTACGGGACGCGAGACGAGGAGGATTCAGACGGCCGGGAGGAGGAACAACGATAGTATGAAGCAAAAAATAGTCGGTGTTTTCTCGCTTGGCTTCGAGGATATCCAGGTAGTTCTTAGAGAAGGTTCCGGCGGGGAGTTCTATAATTGTCCCGGCAAAGGCGAGATTCCTAGAATAAAAATAGGGGCCGATTGCCGAGAATGGAAGGACGTTGTTTCAGTGTTTCTCCACGAAGCGTTTGAGTTTACCTATAATCGATTGGGCTGTAGATTTAACAACAGTTACGACATGGGTAATGATTCAGCCGCATACCTTTTCATCGCTACACATATCCAGTTTTCAGACGCTTGCGCCAGAGTCGCGGATGGCGTTGCAAGCGCACTGCCCGAGTTAAGCACGGCTTGGGCGAAATGGAAAAAGGAGACAAAAAATGAAACAGTCAAGAGGAGTCGTTGATATCGCATTGGCGCTAATTGTAGCTGGAGCGTTTCTGATTGGAAGTCTTTGTGTTGCGGATAAGCCGAGATTTAATTGCTCGGTTTATACAAGCCAAAACGAAAAAGCACCGGAAGAATGTAAGTTGGCGCAGAAAGTTGCGGAAGCGCAGCCCGAAGACCAACGCATCGTGCTAGTGGAGGCCAAATAAAATGGGATTAAGCAACGAGTTAGACAGGGCACGGATAGAACTCGATCCGAAAAGGATTGATCCGTTGCCGAGCAAGTGCATCATACGACGCAAGATGGCGGCCACGAAGCACGGCGGGCTTTTCTTGCCGCAGTCCAAGAGCAACAAAGAGGCTCTTTTCGAGGGCTTCATCGTAAAAATTGGCAGCGATATCCCGCCCGAATACAAGGACATTAAGAACGGGGATCACGTTTGGTTCAGCTATCAGGTTGGCGGGGATGATTCCTGTTTCTTCTTCTGGGAAAACAGTCATTTCGCCATAGTCCCAATAGAGGCGATACAGTTGGTCGCATACGCGACAAAATAGTTAGGCATGATTAGTAGGGGTTGAAAGATTCTGAAAAAGGAGTTATCGTCTATCCGCAAAGGAGCCATCAATGGGGGATGGAGAAGGGGTGCCAGTTGCTGGTTGTAATGTTACAGCGCCAAACTCAACATCGATCCCGCCTCAACCGGGGACCGATAGAGTCATGCAGGAGATCGACGATTCCAAGGCGCAAATCATTTGGAACGGGGAATCCCTGATTATCAGCATTCCAACGGATAAAGTATCCAGGACATTTGCCCGCGGGCTCTTGCGGGAAGCTGAAGACATGATTATCATGCACTACATCAAGCGGGCGCAGCGCAGTCAGATGATCGTCCAACCCTCGCACAACATCCGCAATAAACTGGCGAAGATATTTAAATGAAAACGGCGAGAAAAAGGCTTGTAAAGCCGCGACGCAAACTAAACGTAATAACCGATCAGGGAAAGGTCGTGGGCGCCATCTCTCATGGTGAGGTGCGCGATTTCCAGGTTCCCGAGCCGAAATCAGTGGTTGAAGACTTGACCGAGCGATCGGTGCAGATGGACGCAAAAATACTTATCCTTGAAGCGCAGCTAGGCAGGATGAAGAAGGATTTTGGAGAAGTGGTGCGCCTGTTGTTGGAGCCGAACAGGGAAAAGGCGATCAACAAAATATCTGTGTTGCTTAGACGGTACAGCAACCTTAACACCTAGGAGATATCATGGCCAGAAAGAAATCGGATGAAGGTGCCGTGCTGGAAGTCCCCAAGACCGATCCTGTTGAGGCGAGCAAAGAACTCAAAGAGGACAAGCCGAGGGCATCAAAGAGCGAAGGACTTGCCGATGTCCTCAAAGAACGGGTTGAAATACTGACTGCGCAGGTTCAGGGCTTCGAGAGGCTCCAGGAGCGCGTCAAAGGACTTGAGCAAGATTTGGTTGATATCTCCAACGTTCTGAGCCTTACGTTTGGGGAGCCGATCAAGACGAAGCTGTCCGGTATTGTCGTTAGACAGGTTGGGAGGAGATAATGGCAAAAGAGAATCTTTCGTTGTCGGAACTGGCGGATGTGGTAAAGGCATCCGCTGAAACCGCCAGGCTTGGTGGGTTGCCTCTTGGGATATCCACGCTGGCTGTGAGGGCCGCTGGAGATGCACTCTCCGAGATCATTGAGCGCATTGGACGCAAGGAGGAATCTAAAAATGGCTAAAGGAATCGCAGGGAAGCCGAGCGCCAGCCGCAAGCCTGGCGGTGAAGGTTTGCCGTACAAGGATGCCGCCAGCGTGGTCGGTGGACCGATCGAAGCGCAGGCAGAGGCAGGATTGAACCCCGGAAAGGGCGTTAAGGGTGGACCGCTCAAGGCCGCTCCCAAGAAATAACATGGCCAAGAAAAAGAGGGTATACGCAAGGTTCGTCGCCAAGGGACCGGCCCGTAGGACTTCATCCTCCTATGGCGCCCAGATGGCCAAGGGCCGCGGCATGATGATGAAGATGCCGAAGAAAAAGAAGATGATGATGGACTGACAATATGCCAGAGCCATTCAAGAAGTTTAAAGCCCCGAAAGAAGACGCGCCCAAGATGCCGCCCAAGGCCGGCGCGGATGCCTACGACCAGGAGCACGTCAATGAGTCGGCTCGTGGGAACCTCAAGGCCGGCGAAACTGCGGCTAGGAAAGTCACCGATAAATTCGGAGGCTGATCCGGAATGCGCGTAACCCTCAGTCCCCCTCCTGAAGTCAAGGCCAAGCACGAGCGTGATGTGGCTAACGTTCGTCAGATATTCCGTTCCAACAAAGCCAGGATCGGGAAAACCAAGCGCAAGAAACTGGATACGGCGATCCGCAAGATGATTGAGGCGCATGAGCAGAGTACAAGCTCAATGCGGTCGAGGCTACGCAGACTTAGCGATTTCCTTGACGGCAAAGAGGAGTCTGTAAATTTCCCTTTTGGCCCGGAGGAGTCCAGCAATATAGACCTACGCCTAGCGGCCGGTATGGCCCGCATGATGCGAGCGCAGTTCGTCAGGTCCGTGTTCGCAGACCCGATGCGGTCTTATATCATGGTGGACGTCCCGGGGTTCAAACGTGAAGAACTCAATAAGGTTGAAAAGGCTGTAAACTACCTGGCCGAGAATCGCGACAATCTAAATGAGGAGTTGAAGGACACGTTTATCCCTGCTTTTAGGGATGGCACGGCGCCGTTATATGGCGAATGGGAGAGGCGCATTGAGCGCGGGTTTGAATATCGGGTGTACTCAAACCCAGATGATTTCCTATCTGATTATCCGGATGCCGATTCTGCTGGAGTATCCGAGGTTGAATTTGAGGAGATAACTCAATATCTCGGACAACCTGACGCCGAATTGCATGTAGAGTATCAGGTTGATTTTGTATCTCGCAATGGTCCGAAATTTACCACCTTCCCGCTGGCCAAGTTTATCTTTTATCCATTCTATCCAAGCCAAGTGTCGGACCTATCGGTGTACGGCTTTTCATACACTGAATCTAAGGGTAAATTTGAGCATAACGCCAAGAATGCCTACTACGATTCCGAAGTGGTTGAAGAAGTCCGTAAGAAAACATCCGAATCTCGGATGAGTGCTCGATCTGACTGGGATGCCCAAGCGGAGTCGATGGAGGGCATCAGCGATATGGTGCCGGCCACAGTGAGTTACAATTTGGCTTGGATTTGCTTCTGCGGGGATCTCGATGAGGACGGCGTAGAGGAGCGATACTCGGTCATCTACGACCTTGACCATCACAGAAGTCTAAGGGTCGAATACTACGGCCTACCGCGCAATGTCTCCAACATCGTGCCGATGCGACTTATACGTCGCAGCGGCCGCCTGCTTGGCGACTCGATGCTTTTAAGTGGTGAGCATCTATTCAAAGAAATAAACGCCCTACATCGCCATCGATCCAATACGCGCCGCATAACGGACAGCGTGACATTAATTTTGCCGGAAGGGCTCAAGGATAGTGTCGATCTAGGATCGGAATACGGGAGCTTCAGGCCCGGCATGACCATGTGGGTCCCAGATTCCTACATGAATCCAGTCCTGGCCCCGCGGCAGCTCGCAATCGTTGGAACCAGCAAAACGAGCGAAAGCGTTGATGAGGAATCTTTTATCCAGAGGTACATCGATATCCT
>JACCDR010089497.1_pt1 | contig 10172 bp, 4 predicted proteins | sample 7446431 | NCBI WGS metagenome assembly JACCDR01 (sample SAMN15323443, study PRJNA562643) | freshwater metagenome | isolation source: river surface water | place: USA:Blue River Watershed | collected 2017-08-17 | reverse complement strand
CAGGCTATTGGTATCCAAGCTCAAGGTCAGATCCTGCAAGGACGCTCCGCCCAGCTTCAGGCAGAGACACAAGCCGCGATTGCCCGGATCAACGCTCGTCTTGCTGAGAGTGCAGCACAGGGAACCTTGTTCTCTGGTCAACGTCAGGAACAGGCGAAACGGCTGGAGACTGCCGCATTCAAGTCCCGTCAGCGGGTTGGGTTTGCCTCTAGTGGCGTTGACCTGAGCAGTGATTCGGTGGTCCGTGTGCTGACCAGCACAGACATGATCGGGGACGTTGATGCGAACACCATTGCAGCGAACGCCATCCGTGCCGCGTGGGGCTATCGAACCGAAGCCGCGAACCATTCCGGTCAGGCTCTGATGGCTAGTGCGAATGGGCAGATGCTGGCGGCAAACGCTCAAGCTCAGGCAGCGGCTACACGTTCTGGCATGCCGTCTTTCGTGACGCCTCCTGTTGCTGGTCGTCCTGTTGGCTCCGGCCTTGCCGTGTCGTCATCCCTGCTGGGAAGTGCAACGCAGATCGCAACCACGTATTACTCCCTGAGCAAACAGGGATACCTAAATTAGCAAGGGCCTACTGTGAAACAGCTCAGAGAAATGCAGATCGTTGGCGATGTCGCGTACATTCAATTGACCCAGGGTAAGGTGGCGGTGATTGATGCGGCTGATGTCTGGCTTGTCGCCGGTCGCAATTGGTGCGCGGTGAAGGCCGGATTAACCTTCTACGCAGCAACTAGTTCAGTCACGCCGGGCGTTAAGAGGCACACCTATTTGCACCGTCTAATTTCCGGTGGGTCAGAAGGCTTTCAGGTCGACCACAAGGACGGGGACGGCTTGAACAACCGGAGATCCAACTTGCGTCGCGCATCGCCTAGCGAGAACAGGTGCAACCAGAAGCTTCGCCCGTGCAATACGAGCGGCTTCAAGGGTGTTTCGTGGGACAAAAGCAAAGGCAAGTGGCAGGCAAAGATCACCATTGACCGCAAGCAGCACCACCTCGGGCGATTCCACTCTAAAGAATTGGCGCACGCGGCTTACGTTAAAGCCAGCGCTCAATTACATGGTGAATTCGGTCGAACCAACTAAGCACTGAGGCCCGTATGCCAAGAGTCCCGACCCTCGACGCTCCGTCAGTCGTCAACAACACCACGGCTGGGCAGCGGTTCTCCGCTCCTCAGATGGTGGACCCTGTTGCTCCAAGTGGGGCAAGGTTCAATGCTCAACCCCAAGAGATTCGGGTGGACAACAGCCGCGTCCGTGCGGTGCAGGGGTTGAAGGAAGCCCTGAGCGATGGCCGCAACAAGATGGCAAACATCGCCATGAAGGCGCAGATGGACGCCGTTGAGCAAGCGAATCAGATCAAGATCAACGATGCGCTGAACAAGGCCACACAAGCCCGCCTTGCCCTCACGTATGACCCTGAGCAAGGTTATGTCCACCTCCAAGGGAATGCGGCGATTGAACGCCCTGACAAGCGTTCTTTGGACGCTGAGTACATGGAGCGGTTTGCTCAAAGCATTTCCGAGATTGAGCAAGGGCTAGGCAACGACAAACAGCGGGCCATTTTCCGGGAGAAGGCCGGGAACCTGATGGTTCAATTCCAGGGCGGGATCGTTCAGCACGTCGCCAAGGAATACGCGAGTCACGCGATCAGCGTCCAAGAGGGGACCATTGCCACCAACATTGGTCGGATGGCGCTGGAGTACGGCAACCCTGAAGCCGTGATGGATTCGATGAACGCCATCAAGGCGGCGACCGCTCAAGAAGGAAAGCTTCGCGGGTGGTCTGCAAAGCAGATCGAAGCGGCCACGGTGGAGAACCTTTCCCGTGGTCACTCTGCCGTCATTCAGTCCACCATTGACCAGATGCCGGAGTACGCGAAAGAGTACTTCGAGATCCACAAAGCGGAGTTCACGCCCACGGCACGTTTGGCCGCTCAGAGGCTGGTGGATGAAGGGGCTTTTGAAACAAAGACGCAGGACGCGGCGGATTCCCTGTGGGACAAACACAGCGGGAACATGCAATCCATCCTCGGAGAGATTCGGGAGAAGTACGAAGGGAAAGAGCGAGACGCCATCGAGACCCGTGTCACCTCCCGGAACACGAAAGAGCGCCAGATCCAGAAGCAGTATGAAGACGATGTGATGGAGAAGGCCCTGGACCGCCTAAGTCGTGGGCAGGGAATCCCTACGTCACTCATGGCGCAACTGTCCCCGCGTGACCGGATTCAGGTTCAGAACCAGATCAGGTCGATGTCTGCGGAAAAACCCCGCAAGACGGACATGAAGACATGGCTTGCATTTGCCGACCTGACCACGGAGCAGAAGGCCAAGATGTCCATGGCAGACCTGTACCGCTTGGCCGGGCCGGGCATGAGCGATTCAGACCTGAAGTCTGCTGCAAAGGAAGTTCAACAGGCCCGCGAAGCAATTGCAAAGGGTCAACCTCCCGGACTTCAACTGATGACCGTCACCGAAGTCGTGAAGCAAGAGGCTCGCTCGCTTGGGATCATCCCGGCAGATCCCGGCAAGAAACTCAGCGGGGATCAAGAGCAGGCATTGGACCGCTTCCGTACTGAGCTACAGGGCCGGATTGTGAACCTTGAGCAGTCCACCGGGAAGAAAGCAAGTCAGGAAGACATCCTGTCCATCACTCAGCAGATGAAGGTGGACACGGTTCGGGTTCGTGGGCGCCTGTTTGGCGAGTCTGACCCGGTGCCACTGGTTTCTCTGGACCCCTCGCAACAGGAGCGCGCACAAGTGACTGTGAAGTCTGCCGATGGAAAGGGAATTGAGACTGTCCGTATCGGAAGTGTCCCGGCTGCTTTCCGTTTGGAGTATGCGAACCGTGCCCGCGCCCGTGGCATACCCGTGCGTGAGTACGACATTGCACAGGCTTGGATTCGTGCAGGCAAACCAAAAGACTAAACCACATGCAACCTTCCCGCTTCCCCGGCATTGATGACCAATTGGACGAGCTTGTTGCTCAAAACCAAGGGGTCCGTGCAAACCGAGTTCAGCCGACCAGCTCCCGCTATCCGGCGATTGACCTTCACTTGGGAGAAATCCAGACAAGTGAACGTCTTGCTGTTGAAAACACCCTTGATCTTGCTCTTCCGCGCAACCCGGACAAGGCGGCTGAAGCTCAGACACTGGCCGACCGCTTCAAGCTGGACATGGCGACGGTCCAAGCGAAACAGGATGAACTGGCCCGCATCGCTCGGGGTGAGGACATCCGAAAGTCTCTGGCGGCATCACCGATTCTGCGTCGGCAGATGACTGATATGCGATTTGCCGAGATTGCGCACGATGACGTGGAAACCCTCTCGGGCATGGAGCGCACGTTTAAGAACGTGATATCAGATGTCGGCGTTACGGCGTTGAAGGGTGCCGTTGGGCTGCCACAAGCCTTCCTTGGATTGGCGGACATCGTTTCTGGTGGAGAGATTGGAGCTGGCGCGAAAGCTCTCGGTGTGGATTTTTCCAGGACGCAAAAGATCCTAGGCGACGCCTATAGCCCGGTGCAGAAGCAAAGGAACAAGGAAGTCTCGGACGCAGAAGGCTTCTTTGGCACTGTTGGCGCTGCACTACAAAACCCCAGCGTTATTGGCAGGGCTGCATTGGAATCGCTTCCTCAGATGCTTGGTGGCGCTGCGGTGTCGCGTGGTCTTTTGAGCGGGGCTTCCGCTCTGTCTCCGCTCGCTGCTGGCGCGATTGGAGAGGGTGTAATCGGGGCCGGTTCTGCTGTGTCTCAGATGCAGGGCGAGCAGGGCGATAGCGTGAGCATCAAGCAGGCGCTTTCGGCGCTTGGCTCTGGTGCAGGTACTGCGGTGTTTGGTCTGATGGGCGGCAAGCTGGCGCAGCGGCTAGGCATTGATGACATTGACACAGCCCTAGCCCGGGGCGGGTTTGACAAGGCGGCTGCACAAAACGCCAAGACGATGTTTGTCGGCAGGCTCGGCGCTGCCGGTGTCTCAGAAGGTGTTTTTGAAGAACTTCCGCAGTCCGCCCAAGAGCAGATGTGGCAGAACTTCGCCACAGACCGACCAATCATGCAAGGCGTGGCCGAAGCTGCGGCCTTCGGTATGGTGGTGGGCGCAGTGACTGGTGGTGCGTTCGAGGGCGTTCGCACAACGATGATGCGCAAGGATGCTCAGGCCACCGCTGCCATGCAAAACGCCGAAGCTCTTGGACGGTTGGGCGATCTAGTCAAGGCAAGCAAAGCCCTTTCCCGTTCTCCTCAGTCTGTCGCTCAGTTTGTGCAAGAAGCCGCGAAAGAGCAGGGGGCAGAAAACGTCTATGTCGATGCAAAGGTCTTCAACCAACTGATTCAAGATCAGGGGATTGGCCTCGACCAGATCCCCGGGCCACTGCGCGACCAACTGGCCGAAGCAACCGCTCGGGGTGGCGATGTTGTCATTCCTGTTGGGACGTTTGCGACCGAGATTGCATCGACCGAATACGCCCAAGCCCTCGCCGACCATGTGAAGCTCGACCCCAACGGAATGAGCCGGGCCGAAGCTGTGGAGTTCATGCAAACCCAAGGCGAGCAGCTACAGCAGGAAGTGGAGCGCACCCTGTCGAAGCAAGAAGCAAACTCTGCTTGGCAAGCCTCGCGTGACGTGGTGAAGGCGCAGATTCTGGAAGAACTGAACGCTGTAGGCCGGTTCACGCCGCAGAAGAACGAAGCAGACGCAACTTTGTTTGCGAGCTACTACGCAGTCCGAGCAGAACAACTAGGGGTGACTCCTGAGCAGCTTTACCAACAACGCCGGGTGAAGTTCGCTGCCGAGTCGCTGGGTGGGCAGGAACTGAATCAGGTTGCGATTGATACGCCTGAGTTTCAGAACTGGTTCGGCGACTCCAAGGTTGTCGATGCTCAGGGTAAGCCGCTGGTGGTGTATCACGGGACGCGAAACGAGTTCACAACATTTGATTACAGCCGAATCGGAGAGCAGGGCCGTGCTGAGGGCGCCGGGTTCTACTTCACCAACAGCAAGGACGTTGCATCTGGGTATGGCGCCCCGATGGAAGTGTTTTTGACGATCAAGAAGCCGCTTGCTTATGACGCAAAGCCTTTCAATAGCGCGACCCTTCAGAAGATCGTTTCCCGCGTTGCAGAGCTGGAAGCGGCGGACGAGGGCGGAGACATCGCGGATGGGTTTCTTGCCAACTTCGGAGATGTTCGAAGCGAAGGACTAAAGCGAGTCATCAAGACCGCAGCGGACATGATCGCCGCCGATGAAACAGCGCTCGACCAGTTGAGCGGCATTGTCGGGTCTGGCGTGCGCCCGCAGTTTGTGAATCAGGCAACCCGCGATGTGACCGGGTTTGACGGCGTGGTGGCAAATGGCTTCAGCAACGCAGGGGGCACGGAAAACAGAATCTTTGTCGCGTTTTTTCCCGAGCAGATCAAGAGTGCCACCGGCAACCGTGGCACCTTCGACCCGAACGACCCGAACATTCTGAACCAAGGCGCACGCGGCGCGTTCTCGCCTGAGAACCTGACGATCACACTTCTTCGCGGGGCGGATCTTTCGACCGCCTTGCACGAAGGCGCCCATTTCTTCTTTGAGAATGACATCTCCCTAGCCGCTGAACTGGTTCGGGAGCAAGTCAGTCCCGAGTCTCAAAACGAAGGCGCTTTGCAGATCCTTGCGGACGTGTCTGCATTGATGAACTTCCACGGCATCACTGGGACCATTGAGGAGCAATTGGCTACGTGGTACGGGATGGACTTTGAGCAGAAGCGTATCGCTCATGAGCGCGTGGCGGAAAGCTTTGAGGCCTATCTGTTCGACGGCAACGCCCCGAGCGTTGAGCTTTCTCCGTACTTCCAGCGGTTCCGTGAATGGATGCTGTCGGTCTACAAGTCCATCAAGGACTTTCTGACGCAGAACCCGGAAGCTGGGAAGCTGGACGATACGGTTCGCGGCGTGTTTGATCGAATGCTCGCAACAAAAGAGCAGATCGAGATTGCGCAAAACGCACGGTCGATGATGCCGCTGTTCTCCTCGCCTGAGCAAGCGGGGTTCACTGTGCAGGAGTTTCAGGCTTACCAAGAGATGGCGCGTCAAAGCAGCGATGCAGCCGCCGACGAACTTGAGGCCCGAGCACTGCGAGACATGGCGTACAGCCGCAATGCCCGAGGTCGTGAACTGAAGAAGCTGCAGAAGGAGGCCGCCGAACTCAGATCCGAAGTCCGGATTGAAGCTCGGCAGCAAGTGATGTCGCGCCCTGTTTATATGGCATGGTCGTACATCACGGCGAGTCAGCAAGAGGGAGAGAAAGGCTCCAACAAGTTGTTTCTCGACCCTCAAAGCCAGTACATCACGCCAGAGCAAGCGGCGATTCTCAAGGCGCGTCGCATGGGGTCAAAAAACGGGATGGACCCCGACGTTGCCGTTGACATGATCCCCGGCATCAACGCGCAGTTTTCCAACGGAGAGCAGTTGGTTCGCGCTCTGGCTCAGGCTCAGGACATGAACGAGGCTATCGAGGAGCTAACGGACAAGCTCATGCTTGAGCAGCATGGAGAGCTTGCAACGCCGGAAGCCATCGAGCGATCTGCTGATCTGGCAATCCATAACGAGGTGCGCGCCCGTCTGGTGGCCTCTGAGTTGAACGCCATTCAACGGATGGCCGGGAGGCCGAAGATCCTCGCTACGGCTGCGAAAGAGTACGCCGGGAAGATGATCAATCGCCTGATGCTGGCGAACGTCAAACCACACCTGTACGCGGCTGCAAAGGCAAGGGCTGCGCGGGCTTCTGAGAAGGCTTTCAAGTCTGGAGACTTGCAGGCGGCGGCGGTTCAGAAGCGAAACGAGCTGATCAACTCTTACGCTGCTGTGGCTGCGAAGGAGGCTCTGGCCGAAGCGCGGGCGGCGGTGAAGTACTTCAACTCACTGACCAAAGGATCGAACAAGAAGACCGTTGAGCGAGGGATGGACCCCGATGTCCTGAACGCTGCGCGGTTCATCCTTGGGGCCTATGGAGTTGGCGAGAGAGCAGCGGAACGCGCGGCTGACTACTTGGATGTTCTGCGCCGAAACAATCCAGACATGGCGAAGGTGCTGGAGCCAAGCATCACGGCTGCGCTTGCCAATGCCCGACCGCTGGAGCAGTTGACGATTGAACAACTTCGAGGTCTTCGAGAAGAAATCGAAGCCATGGCGCACTTGGCGAAGCGTTCCCGACTGATGGAGGTTGGGGGCAATCTGCTGGACCGTGAGGAAGTCGTTGCCGAACTCGATGCGAAGCTGGAGGAAATCGGGGTTCCCGAAGTCATCCCCGGTGAAAAGTCGGCAATCACTCCGATGGAGAAGGCCAAGAGTTCACTCCAGTACGCCGGAGCGATTCTTCGCCGGGTGGAGCAGTGGGCAGAAGCCAAGGATGGAAAGTTTGGAGGTCCATTCCTGCGGTACGTTTTCCAGCCGGTGAAGGAAGCGGCGGATCGTTACCGCGCGGATCGGTCGAAGTACCGCAAGCAGTATCTTGACCTTGTGCAGTCCATCGCCCCAAGTATGAAGGGTGGATTGATCGAAGCCCCCGAACTTGGGTACACCTTCGGCAAGGGGCACAACGGGGTGGCCATGGCTGAACTGCTTCACGCCGTCCTGCACACTGGCAACGAGTCGAACAAGCGAAAGCTCTTGCTCGGTCGCGGCTGGGCGGTGGATTTGGGTGAGGGTCAGATGGATACGGGCCGGTGGGATGCTTTCATCGACCGCATGCACCGTGAAGGCATTCTTAGGAGAGAGCACTACGACTTCGCCCAAGGTGTTTGGGACTTGCTGGACAGCATGAAGCCCGCAGCCCAAAAGACGCACCGTGACGTGTTCGGGATGTACTTCGAGGAAGTCACGGCCAACGAGTTCAACACTCCCTATGGGACGTATCGGGGCGGGTATGTCCCGGCTCAGGCCGATCCGCAGATTGTCAAGGATGCTTCCTTGCGGGATCTGGCCGAGCAGGAAAACCAATCCATGGCCTACTCGTTCCCGACGACTTCCAAGGGTTTCACAAAAGCACGGGTTGAGTACAACCGACCTTTGAAGCTGGATCTTCGGAGCCTGTCCCAGCACATTGACAAGGTTCTGTTGTTCACCCACATGGAGCCCGCAGTTCGTGACGTGAACAGGGTCATCACAGACAAGGGGTTGAGCACGAAGCTGGCGCGGGTTGATCCTGCGTCCATTGACGGGATGTTGGCCCCGTGGCTCAAGCGATCTGCAACCCAGCAGGTTGAAACGCCGATTGCCGGTGATGGCGGGGTTTCCCGCGTTCTGTCCACGATCCGCTCTCGGTCTGGAATGGCGCTGATGTTCTTCAACATCTCCAACACCATGCAGCAGATCACAGGCCTTCCGGGCGCTGCGAACAAGGTACGTCCTGCCCTGCTGGCAAAGGCGGCGGCTAGCTACCTGTCAAGCCCAAGGGCCATGGCTGAGAACGTTGCTCAGTCCTCCATCTACATGAAGGATAGGATGGCTAACGAGGTTGCGGCGATCAACAACCAAATGTCGGAAATCCTGCTTGACCCCAGCTTCTTGGAGAAGGGGCAGGCTTGGACGATGAAACATGCCTACTTCCTGCAATCTGCATTTGACAACGTGATCGGCCCTATCGTCTGGACGGGTGCTTACAACCAAGCTCTACAACAGGGGATGACGGATGTTGACGCGGTTCGGTTCGCTGATGGCGTGATCCGGCAAACTCAGAACACGACACTACCAGAGGACGTGAGTCGGATCGAAACCGGCCCGGCATATGCCCGACTGTTCACGCAGTTCATCGGGTATTTCAACATGCTTGCAAACACCAACTCCTCAGAAATCAAGAAGGTGATGCGAGAGGTTGGAATCAAGAAGGGGGCGGGGAAGGTTGCAGGGATCGTGTTCTTCGGCCTTCTTGCCCCTGCTTGGATTGCTGAAGCCATCGCCATTGCCATGAGGGGTGGGCCGGAAGACGACGACGACGATGGATACTTGGATGATTGGCTGATGCAAGTGGCCGGGTTGGGGTCTGTGAAGTTCGCCCTCGCCGGAGTTCCGTTTGTTGGTCAGTTCGTCAACGCCGGTATCAACCGATGGAATGGGAATCCTGTTGATGACCGGGTGAGTCTGTCGCCTGCGGTCAGTCTTGCAGAGGGTGCTTTCGGCGCTCCGTATTCCGTGTATCAGGCCATGGTCAACGATGGCAATGCATCCAAGGCGGTGAAGGATGTGGGAACGGCTGTCACCCTTCTGACGGGACTTCCTGCACATTGGGCCGCTCGACCGCTGGGATACGTCACCGGAATTGCTGAAGAACGCATTGAACCTGAAGGCCCGGTGGATGTAATTCGCGGGCTTGTTACAGGTGTTGCAAGCCCTGAGAGCAGGCAATAAGGGTGGTATGCATACCAGTGTCCCCGGTGCATAGCATCGTGGGGCACTGGAGCGCACACCATGACCGATGTCATATCAAGGTTCAATAAATTTGTCTCCCCCCAGCCTACAGGTTGTTGGCATTGGACCGGTGCGAAGACAGATAAGGGGTATGGCCGCTTCTATTTGAACGGGAACAAGCATGCTCATCGGATTTCTTATGAGCTGTTAATAGGTCCAATCCCGAACGGCCTTGTTATTGACCACTTGTGCAGGAACCCGAGTTGTGTCAACCCCGCCCATTTGGAGCCGGTAACCCACGTAGAAAACGTGAAGCGTGGCGATCATGTAGCCAAAGGCTGGAAAGGAATATTACTCACTGTCCATCAGGGCATGAGTATTCCGATGAAAACACTTACGTAGAAATCAGACACGGCAAAAAAAGCAGGCATTGCTTGACCTGCATTCGATCACGTCACAGGAGCCCAAATTGACAATCTCCTCAGAAAACCGGAAGTCGGGGCCGTATCTCGGAACCGGAGCTGTCAGCTCATACCCTTTCAACTTCACCGTTTTTGCTGCGGCAGATATTGAGGTTGTCCGGGCCGATGATGTTGGGGCTGAAAGCACCCTGACCCTGACGCTTGATTACACGGTTTCACTGAATGCCGATCAGGATTCAAACCCTGGCGGCACGGTCAATCTGACATCACCGCTCCCCGCTGATTACATTTTGGTCATCACCAGCAAGGTCGCGGCACTACAGCCAACGGATCTGACAAACCAAGGCGGGTTTTACCCT
>JACCDR012080129.1_pt1 | contig 10173 bp, 9 predicted proteins | sample 7446431 | NCBI WGS metagenome assembly JACCDR01 (sample SAMN15323443, study PRJNA562643) | freshwater metagenome | isolation source: river surface water | place: USA:Blue River Watershed | collected 2017-08-17 | reverse complement strand
TGCCTTCACCACAGCCAATTCATATTTTTCAATCAAAGGATTGCACAAAAGTTTTTTGGCAATCTCATCGGCCTTTTTTAAAGCTAAATCCTGTGAGCTTTCATTCAAGTCAAGCTCCACATACTTTCCAACGCGGCAATTTTGAACAGCCATATTGTTTTGTTTGAGGGTCTGCTCCACAGCCCTTCCTTGAGTATCTAAAATCACATCACGGGGTAAAACTTTGACTGCCACCTTGATCATTTTTCTAGACTCCTTTGTAAGCGATTAAGAACTTCGAGATAACTCTCACGGATATTGCCTAAATCTCGACGGAAGCGATCCTTATCCAGTTTCTCGCCGCTTTCGACATCCCAAAGCCGGCAGCAATCAGGACTGATCTCATCGGCCAACCAAATTTCACCCTGGGTATCTTTTCCGAATTCAATTTTAAAATCGATGAGCTGAATTCCCAGTTTTTGCCACATTTCCAACATCACAGCATTTACTTGGAGAGCTTTTTCTTTCAGAGATTGCAGTTCTTTTTCGCTGACTATTTCCATCATCAAGGCTTGATCATCACTCAAAAATGGATCCGCCAAAGCGTCGTTTTTATAATAAAATTCTACCAAAGGTTTTTTAAGCTTTTGGCCTTCTTCGATTCCTAATTTTTTAGCCGTGGATCCAGCCAACCAATTTCTGACCACGACCTCGAGAGGAATAATCTCTAGCTTTTTAACGATCATGACATCGGACCCCAAATCTTGGAGCCAATGAGTGGGAATATTTTTAGCTTGGAGTTGTTTAAAAATAAGTGAGCTGATTTGGCGATTGATCGCCCCTTTTTCTTCAAACTCACCTTTTTTTAATGCGTTGAAGGCCGTCAGTGAATTTTTAAATTCCACCCACACAAGATCGCCTTCACCTTGGACAGAAAATATCTTTTTGGCTTTTCCTTCGTACAAGAGATTGGCTTTTTGATATCTTCCGTTTTTCATCAGAGCACCCTTGCAATCACAGTTTTAAGAGTTTTTTTATTCTTTGTGCCCTTGAAGATCTCTGAAACTTCTTTGGGCTTCAGGAGCCTCTTCAGCTCAGGGTCCTGCAGGATTCGATCTTTGAGATGATCTCCTCTTCCCATGGAGTGACACAGTCTTTGCACGTGAGCATAAGCGAGTTCTCGGTCTAAGCCCTTATCAACCAGGGCCAGTAAAACTTGGGAACTGTAAAGCTGCCCTTGGGAGAGATCGATATTCTCTTGCATTTTCTTTTTATGCACATCGAGACCTTCAATAAGAATCGCCATGCGATGAAGGGCATAATCAGCCAAAATAAAAGCATCTGGAAAAATGACTCTCTCCACAGAAGAATGCGAGATATCTCTTTCATGCCAAAGAGCGATGTTTTCAAATCCAGCTAGAGCATAAGATCTTAAGAGCCTTGCCGCTCCTGTAATATTCTCCGCAGAAATCGGATTCTTTTTATGAGGCATAGCCGAAGAGCCCTTTTGGCCTTTGGTGAATCCTTCGGTCACCTCACCCACTTCGGATCTTTGCAAATGTCTCAGCTCAATAGCTAAACGCTCAAGACCTGCCCCCATCAATGCTAAGCTATTGAGAACTTCGGCATGGCGATCACGAGGGATAACCTGGGTGGCGATGATTTCGGATTTTAACTTTAAAAGCTGAGCCACCTTAGCTTCCACCACCGAGGATTGGCTTGAATAAGTTCCTACAGCCCCGCTGAGTTTCGCGATTTCAAACTGAGAAAGCGCCTGTTGAATGCGCGCTTTATTTCTTTGAAGCTCAGCTAGGAAGCCCGCCATTTTAAAACCAAAAGTCGTGGGCTCCGCAAACATTCCATGAGTTCTTCCTGCACACAAAGTGTCTGCGTGCCTTCTTGCGATATTTTTTAAGGACTTTTCAAGAAAGGATAGACTTTTCATTAGAACAAGGCCCGCTTCTCGCACCTGAAGACTGAAAGCCGTGTCTAGAACATCAGAGCTGGTGAGGCCAAAGTGAATAAATCTTCCATGTTCACCCACATTTTCTGCCACGCAAGACACAAAAGCGATCACATCGTGTTTAGTTTGTTTTTCAATTTCCGAAATTCTTTTCACTGAAAATTTGCTTTTCTTAGCAATACTCTCAGCCGCTTTGCGAGGGATGATTTGCATCGAAGCTTGGACGCGAGCCACAGCTATTTCGACTTCGAGCATTTTCGCAAATTTATTTTCGATATCCCAAACCATTCCCATTTCAGGTCTTGTGTAACGCTCGATCACGTCAAATCTCCATCTTTCATCCGCGCCTTACTAGCAGTAGCTTGCGCTTCTTTTTTGATTCTTAATTCTTCTTTTTTTCTCCACCAATCAAACAGAGAATGGTAAATATCTTGCTGGTGAGCCATATTCCCTTCCCAGCCCAAACACTTCCATTGTTCAGGACCATCATAAAATAAATTACTCAGGCTTCTGATTTTTAACTGGCTCTTCATTGCGCTGGAATAAATAGGGTGTCTGGCCGGACCCAGCTCCTTGAAGGTATAATTCGCTTCTTGAGGTGCTTCTGAAACGCTGACCTGGTTATCTGGCAAGCGAGCGCTCAATAGCTGACAAAGAGCTTGAGCTTTTCCATCCAAATATGGACGGTGAAAACGATGCGCATGAGGGATCTTAATCCAAGCATCAAAAAGATCCACAGATGCTGTGCGGATAAGAATAATAAAATTCTCATGCGTCCACGGCAGCATCAAATCTTCAATGACGAGGCTGTGGGCTGGAATTTCATGCTGGGTCATCTCCCCACCTGGACTGAGAGATTTGATTTTCAATCGGTAACGAAGCCAAGCCCATTCAGGCTCAATGGCCCCTTTGGGGAAAAGATGATTCTGAATTTTCGTTCCCAGCATCCCTGTCTCGTCACTGGATAAACACCAAACAAATTGCTCGGCTCTAAAAATTTCTTGCCTGTCTGTCTTAATTTCAAGACCCGACATATTCTTTTTATCGCTAAAAGAAAGATCGAGAATATTCACATTCTTTAATACGTGCACGCCGGCGGCTTGGCAGCGCTGCAAAGATTTATCGATTCCTACTCGTGTGGCTGGACGGTGGTAAAAACTCGCGAAAAGATTCTGTCTTTTCCCTTGAGTATAGCTTTCCGGCAAAAGCGTAAAAATATTGCTCGAATACGCATGGGATAACTGTGCAAGCCAATGAGTTCTAAATTCACCCATGGGAAATTTATCTGATTTCTGTCCCTGCACATAGGAGACCACGGATTCTGGAATATTTAATTGCTGAAGGCGATGAGCTGCCACTGGACCTTTCAATTCAAGAGGCCCGCTCTTCAACCAAATACTGAGACCTTGGGGCAATACTTGAGTGGATTCGTCCTCGAACAATCTTTCCACTTGGGTTTCTGTCAAAGCCTCTGTTTTAAAAAAGCCAAAGGGTCCTTCCCAGTCCTCTGAAGCCCAATGGCCCATCTGACCAGAAATCTCAAGCAGAGTGACAGGAATCCCTTTTTTACCCAGCTCGGCTGCGAGCCAATGTCCTCGACCAAAAATGGAGACAATACAAATTTCTGATTTTAATTCCATGTGGCCCAAGTCCTTACTAATCTCTGTTCCGTTTGTGACACTAAAAACTGTGCCCTTGATAAATGCATTTGATGTTTCTTCGTTTTTTCAGCATCTAAAATTTTTTTTTGCAAAACCACCTGGCCCGCATCCATCTCTGTGATGACATGATGAATGCTGACACCCATGGCATCTCCGGCTTCATAACTTTTCTCGGTGGCGTTCTTTCCTGGATAAAGAGGCAAAAGACTGGGATGAAGATTAAAGATTCTTCCCTGCCATTTCTCTAAAAAACTGGCTGGCAGCAAACGCATAAATCCTAAAAGAAATATTTTATCAATTTTTCTCAACCTCAGCTCTTGATCGATTCTTTTCCACTCGGGCTCACCGAGCTGAGTATTCATCTTGATTACAGGGATTCCAGCTCGTTTTGCTCTCAAGACTCCGGCCACATGGGCATGCGAGCTCACACATAAAGAGATGTCGATTTCATGCTGAACTTCAGTTAACGCCTGAAGATTCGACCCTCGCCCCGAAATAAAAATGGCCCATCTGCTAGCAAGGAGACTCATATAATCTCTCCTAAATCAAAGGACTGGAATCCGTGATTTTCAATTTTCCTAGAAGCCGCAGTGACAAATTCAGAAGGCAAAACCAAAACAAGACCTACTCCGCAATTCAGAGTTTTTAATATTTTCTCATCAGACATTCCTGTTCTTTTTTGGACTTCTTTAAAAAGGGAAGGCATTTCCCAAGCCTTCATTTTCCATTTATGCTCACCCAGGACTCGGGGGATATTATCAATGCCGCCACCAGTGATGTGAGCAATGGCATGAAGCTCAATATCTTTTTTAAGATCTTTAAATAATTTTACATACAGAGCAGTCGGGATCATCAGTTTGTCGATCCACCGATCCATGTCCTCTTTAAAAACCTGTCTCAGGAGCGAATAGCCATTTGAATGGAAGCCGGAGCTGGAAACGCCGATCAAGCGATCCCCTTTTTTGACCCAATGAGCGCCCAGAGTTTTTTCTTCATCCACGATACCAACAGCAAATCCCGCACAATCAAAATCACCATCTTGATAAACACCCGGCATCTCGGCCGTCTCCCCACCCACAAGCGCGCAGTCAGATTCAAAACAGGCTTGCTTCACGCCGCTTAAGAAAAGTTTGGCTTCCTCTAATTTCAATTTTCCCGTCGCATAATAATCGAGAAACAATAAAGGCTCACCACCTGTACAAATCAGATCGTTCACGCACATACCAACAAGGTCCTGCCCGATTCCTGAAAAGATTTGATACTGAGAAGCCAGCTTGACCTTGGTGCCGACACCGTCCGTGCAGGTCACGAGGCAAGGTTTTTTCATCTGCGGAAAATCAGCACGAAAAAGCGAAGCAAATCCGCCGATGCCGGAGACGATACGATCAAAATGGGGGGATTTTCTTTTTTCTTCGGAAGATTCTGCTTCAGACAGCCAATCGACGAGTGCATCACCTGCTTCAACATCGACACCGGAAGATTTGTAATCCACCGAACCTCCTCATGCTTTGAGACGTGTTCAACACTAGCCCGGAATATTGATTGCGTCCACAAGGAGCTTCTAGTTATGCTCCTAGCTATGAATCTATATTATGTTCTTCCATTGATTGTCGGGCTGAGCGTCGTTTTACAGGGTACATTTAATCGCGGGATGGCTTTTCAATATGGCCTCTCCACTGCCGTGCTATTTAACGCAGCAGTTTTTGGTCTTTTTTGCGTGCTCTTATACGCGATCGCAAGATACGCTCCGAATAGCCTGCCTGAATTTCTTCAAATAAAATCTTCTGAATCATCTTTCGATTGGAAATACATTTTACCGGGATTTTGTGGCTTTCTCATCGTTCTCAGCGTCCCCTGGAGCCTTGTTAAAATTGGACCTGCAAATACTTTCGTTTTAGCCGTCGCAGCTCAGATTGTCTTGGGATTGGCTGTGGAAGCGATTGATCAACAAAGCCTGCCCGGGATAATGAAATTATCCGGGGCCGCTTTGGTTTTATTGGGTGGGATTATAGTCGCGATGTCTTAATTATTTCGCCGAGTGTGCGTAGTCGATATCGTTGCTCATATCAAAAAGCAGGCGATCTACACTGTCGGTGTCCATTAATAATTTTTCACCAAGAGCTGCTTTTTTGCTTTCAGCTAACTCATCGCCGTCTAAGATCTTTTTAAAATCTTTTCTTTTCAGTCCAAGATCATTGATGCCGCTCGCATCTTTAACTTTGGCTAATTCGATAGCACGAACGATATAAGTCGCTGCATAGTGAGTGATATCGTACTTATCAGCCACCATGATCACCCGAGAATCTGTGCTTTCAAAGTTTGATACTGGCATCACACTTGAATTCTCCATCGTCATCAACATGGAACGAATTTTTCTTCCCGGAGGGCGAAGTCCTGGCACCCCTTCGCTTCGTTGCTTCGCAGCCGTATTGCGCTCAATTCTCTCGAGACGATCTCTGTGATAGCGGTTTTCTCTTTCTGCGCGATCAGCCCGTCTTTCGGCGCGATGACGACGGCTGCGCTCAAAGGGATCATAACTGCGATAGTAATGATCGTGGTGATAAACGCCGTCACTGACGTACACTCCGGCCCATTGAATGTCACAGGCAGTGAGGCCGATGGCCGCGATTAAAGCAAGAATACCCAATGATAATTTTTTCATTTTTCCCCCTAAGGAAATGGTTATGGACATTTTGTCTTCCGGGGGACCTATAGCAAGGGGTGTACCAGGGTAAAATGGCTCTAGCGAAGATTCGTCTTCAAAAACTGAACAGCATGGCCTAGCTCTAGCACTTTATTCGAACGTTTATCTGTTCCATGGCCTTCGTCTGCAAAGATAATCAAGGGCGAGGGAATACCCCGAGCTTTGAGCGCTTTATGCATTTGCAAGGCTTCGCCGACAGGCACTCTGGGATCAGTCGCTCCCTGAATAATCATCAATGGAGATTTTACTCGGTCTAAATATGACACCGCAGAGAGCTGCATAAGCGCTTCTTTATCAATCGAAGGATCTCCGTATTCAGGGATTCTTAATTGTCTGCGGTAAGGAGCTGTATTGAGCAAAAACGTGTGCAGGTTGCTCATTCCTACCAGGGAGACTCCGGCATCATAGCTCCCTGCAAACATCGTCATTGCCATCAATGTCGAGTAGCCTCCGTAGCTCCAACCCATCACCCCAACCTTGGGCTCTATTCCATTCACAGCCCAATTCTTTTTAATATAAATCGCGGCATCTTGAATATCCGTGATCACATCTAAACGCTTTGGCCCATTGTCTGAATGAAGCCAAGTTTTCCCGTAGCCATCGCTTCCACGAACATTCGGTTCCGCGAAAATAATTCCCTCATCCACAAACATCTGAGCAAAAACAGAAAATCCAGACTTCGTTTGTGCTTCAGGGCCCCCGTGAAAATGCACCACCACCGGGCAGGGCTTTGTAAGATCTTTGGCTAAACACTGAGCAGGACGTCTGACAAACATCGGAATTTTCGTTCCATCTTTCGCCGTATAAGTTTCCAAAGTCGCTCTCACGAATGTATCTGTATTCACCTCAGGCTGACTTGGTAAAACCCATTGAGTGAGCGCTCCCGTTGTAAAATCATAGGAATAACTTGTACGAGGCCCCTTGGCATTTTCAATTCCAAGCATCACATGAGTGCCGTCTTTGGTGAATTTACCTGCATACACATGATCTGAGGTTGGAAAACTGGGCATTGTAATAGCCTGAAGACTTCTCGCATTCAACGCACGAATTCGAGTATAACCTCCCTCATTGATCGAGTAGATCAAACGCGTGCGAGTTTCATCTATTTCAAAGCTCTCCACGTCCCATTTTATTTCAGGACTGACAGGATTTAATTTTTTTAGATTCCATGTGTATAAGCGACGGTACTCGCCCATTTTTGGCGTTAGAACAAAGTATTCGTTATCCTTGGGGCCATAGCTAACACTGAAATCTTCTTTTTCATTCTGCCCAATGACTGGTTTAAGCTCTTTGCTTTTCAAATCATAATCGAAAAACTCGGCAGCTGTGTTCGTAATCACCTTGGCTAAAAGAATTTTTCCAGGCTTATGATCGGCTATCACCCAGTACCCATCTCGAGAAAAAATCTCTTCTGATTTTTGTGCCTCTAAATCATAACGATAAATCGTATAAGAATCCGCCTTGACATCATTAGCTCGGTAAAAAATCGCTTTGGAATCAGCCGTGAAGAATTCAAAAAAGCTCTGCACTTTAGCTTTATGTTGTATCAAGTTAAGGGGGCCACCACTGGTGGATTGCAAATAAATTCCAGGGTTCTCTTCTCCGTTGCGATCGCGACTCAGCACAAGCCATTTACCATCCGGAGACATTCCGACCAAAGAGGTCGAGTCCTCTCCGCCCGTGAACTGGACCGGAAAATTTTTGGGACCATTAATTTTCCAAACTTGACTGGTTCCCGTGACCCTCCATGAAAAGAAAAGGGATTTTTTATCCATCGAGAGCATCCCCAGGCCAGGAGAACGAATATCCAAATAGGATTGAATTTTTCTTGAAAGTTCAGAAGGCAAAGCCGGAGGAGCAAATTCAGCGAGAACTTTATCATCCACGGATTCGCGACCAAGACCTTGATAGCCCGACTTTTTCCCTGAAGAGCTGCAACCCGCAATAACCAAAGCCATGGCAATACAATATACTCGCATTCTTATCCTCCTGATAAATGAGAGCTTATTGTGACATCCGAGCCCCCTAGGAATAAAGCCGTTACGCGTCTCATCTTGAGACAAAGCTCTCATTTTCCTCTTCAGTTTTGAGCAGAGACGCTCGATAATAAGACATGGTCCAGAAACACTTGCTTCTTTTCTCTTTCTTCTTCTTGATGTTCGCAAGCTCAACTGTTTTCGCCCAGAATACATCCAATAAACCCACCAGTTATTTGCTGGCGCAAAATGAAATCGATGATTCTTACGACCCTTTTTCTGATTACAGTGAATTTGACGAGGCCTCTGACGAAGAAGCGGACATCAATTTTTTTCGCCATGGCCGATTTCTCACAGTGGGTTTTAATTTTGGTTTAAGAAGTTTTACAGGAGAACTGAAAAGTCTTTACTCGAGCGCTCCCACCTACGGACTTTTTCTTTCTTACTTTTTTGATATGCGCTCGGCCCTGGAGCTAGGATTCAATACGGGAGATCATGATTTTAACGTGAGCAATGGAACCAACCGCCTCGGCGGAAACGTTTCGCTCACCTTGATCCATTTAAACTTAAAGTATTACTTTAATACTCAGAATCTCACCAAGGGCCTAGGAAGTCTCAACCCTTACATTCTTGGTGGGTTTTCTCAAGTCTATCGAACTTACACCATCGAAGGCTCCGACGTTTTCAGCCGCGAATCCACGATGGGAATGAACGCGGGAGCTGGAATCGAAGTTCCCATTATGCGAAAGAAAGCTTTCATTGGTGCTCAAGCCGTTTATCGTTATATCAATTTCAGAGATGAAAATACGCCCGTCACAGACACCACCAACGGGATCGTCTACGACGCCAAACCAAAGGGCGACAGTTTTGATATCACCGCAATTCTAGGCCTTTCTTTCTAGTTTTTGAGCCTTGAAAGAACTGCTTGAGTGTTCAAGTTTCTAACATCTCTTAAAGCTTCAATCTCAGGGCCATAAGCATTTAAATGGCAGCAAAGAGCTTTTCAAGCTCGGCCCGCGACTTGCTCTCCTTGCTGCTTACTATGAAAAAAACAAGTCTTACTCTTTTTCTCTTTGCCGCTCTTTCTTTGGCTTATTCTCCTCAAGGATTCACTCAGGTGAAATCCAAGGCCGAAATAAAGGCTGAAAAAGAGGCCGCAAAACGTGAGAAAAAACGACTTGAGGAAGAAGAGAAAGCTCGTAAAAAACGCGAGAAAGAATGCCGAAAACGCCCCCTCAGTTGCCCACCTCCAGCCCCTGCTCCGGCGACGACAACAACGACTTCGGATTATTACTATAATACGACCACAACAACTCAGCCTTCCCCCTCTTATTATCAAAGCTATTATCAACCGGCACCCATCAGAGAAAGCGATGAGTCGGTTTTACAAAGAAAAATCAATGGCGACTATTCCCTGAGCCTTGAGGAAAGAACTCAGCTTCAAAATTTTTACTCTCAAATAAACTATTCGCCGATTTTTACTTCAAATTATGGAAGCTCTGCGAGCTTGACCTCGAAAGCCTATGAGCTATCTCGCTCCCTCAATGAAATCGGCGAGTATGGCCTGCGCGCTTCTGATTATTTGACATTCGAAATTCAAAATATTTTTTCTTCTTATTCTATTTATGACTGGGTGAGCGCGGAAATTGCCTTGGCCAAGCTCTTTGTGAAAGTGTCGACCCACATCAGCGTAGGACGACTGGATCCACGCAGCGTCTCTCCTGATATTATGTATGCGCCTCGCGAATTCACTCGCTGGGCGGACCTCCATCAAGCCTTTAGCTGGGTGGGGATTAAAGAAACTTGGAACCGCATCGAACCCCAACATGATAAATACCAACAACTCAAAGTCGTCCTGGCAAGACTGCGCCTGATTGAAGCTCAAGGAGG
>JACCDR011361513.1_pt1 | contig 10173 bp, 8 predicted proteins | sample 7446431 | NCBI WGS metagenome assembly JACCDR01 (sample SAMN15323443, study PRJNA562643) | freshwater metagenome | isolation source: river surface water | place: USA:Blue River Watershed | collected 2017-08-17 | reverse complement strand
GAACTGGCGAGACGCGATCGAACGCCACCGCGCGAACTACGCGAAAGAGGAGCGGTCGGACATCGACAAGGCGCGGCGCATGTACCGCGGCAAGGCGTGGTCCAAGTCGGACGAGAACGCCGCTGGAAACATGAATCTCGTCACGTTCAACCTGCTGTTCGCCATCATTGAGACGGCGACCGCAGCGACCGTGCCACCCAACCTCGCGTTCACGGTGTACGAAAAGCCAACCGCCAAGGCGACGGAATGGGAGAAGTTTCTGGAGTTGGCCGGGCGGATGGGTGACTGGCGCGGGGAAGCCTGCCTGTCGATGGTCGATGCGATGCTCACCGGCCGGAGCGTGCTGAAAACGACCCCCGGCCCGGACGGTCTGCCGCAGATTCGCGCCGTGGACCCGCGGCAGGTGTACTTCGACCTGTCCGTGCGGCGCCCGACCGACATCTCCTACTTCATCGAGCTCTGCCCGATGACCAAGGCGGACTTCAAGGCGAAGTTGGAGAAGCGGCCCAACGGCCGAAAGCCCGTCTACCGGCTGCCGCAGGGGGTCAGCATCGAGAACCTGACGGGCGCCTACCCCGAGCAGTTGAGCAACGACGCCAACAAGACGGCGGGCGACGACTGGATCGAGGTCTACGAGGTGGTGGACGTTCGGCGCCGCGTGGTGAGCCATTGGCTGGCCAGCGACGGCATCAACGAGCCCCTTGGCGTGTGGGAAGGCGACGACTACTACAACCCCTACAGCCTGTTCAACCTCAACCTCAACGGCCAGGACTGCCGCGGGCTGTCGGAGGTGCTGCTGGTTGAGGACGTGGTGCTGGCCATCAACCGGCTGCTCGTCTACTGGTCGGAGATCGTGCGTCGGCAGGTGCCGTTCACGCTCTACAGCGACGAGATTGAGGAGACGGAAGTTGTTCGCGTGCAGGCGGCCCCGGTCGGTGCGTGGGTGAAGATCAAGGCGAACGGCAAGCCGCTGTCGTCGCTGATCTACCAGCCGACGCCGGCCCAAGTGCCGCCCGACCTGATCAACTTCATGCGGAAGTTGGAGGAGGTGGTGGCGTTCGTCACCGCGATGTCCGACATGGCGCGCGGCCAGGTGGTCGGCGCCAAGACTGCGACCGAGCTGGCGGTGATCGAGAGCAAGGACAAGACGCGGCTGAACCATCGGGTCGCGCGGTTCTACTCGGCGTGGGAAGATGCCGCGCGAAAGGCGATTGCGCTGGGCAAGGTGAGCAATTCCGACTGGCCGGACCCGTATCTGGTGCAAATGGAGGCGTACAGCGCGATGGGGGTGAGCCGCGAGGTCATCCGCGAGCGCGTGATCCAGGCGCTTCCGCTGATGGAGGGCAAGCCGGGGCGGTTCAACCAGCGGGCGGTGGACAAGGCGTTCGTTGAGGTGATGGGGCTGCCGTCGGACGTGCTCGCGTCGGATGAAGAAGTCGCGGCGACGGCCCAACCCGCTGTTGAGTCGCCGGAAATGGCGAAGATCGCAGAGTCGGGCGCGGAAGAAGCCGCGAAGCTGGAACAAGACCCGTCGCTGGGCGCGATTCCGACGCAGGCGACCAACCGAATCGATGCCGCACAGGGGATCGCATGACCGAGACGTACAGCATCAAGCCAAAATCTGCCGCTCCGCCACCGCCGCGTGAGGTAGCAAGCGGTCCAACGACGCTGATCTTGCCGGTCGGTGTGGCGGGTTCGTTCTTCGCGCAGATGCCGCCGTGCATGCTCGATGATGACGCGATTCTGTCGCAGGTGCGCAACGCCGTTCAATCCATTCGCGAGGGCCACGGCACGGTTCCGCCCGACGACGTGCTGCTGGCGGTCTACCGCTACGCCTACCGCACGCACAAGAGCCCGCGTCGCCGCAAGTTCTTCCCGCAGATGGCGGCTCAGGCATGGGCGCTGCACGAGGCGATCAGCGTGAGCCGGGTGTGGGCGTCCAAGCGTCCCGACCACCGTGGTACGCACATTCAGTACCAGCACATTGCGGACTTCGTGAACCGGGTGGTCTACAGCGGGGAGGCGGTAAAGACGCCTGAGCCGGCCCCGGTGGAGGTTGAGGTGGAGGCGGCACCAACCCCGCCCCCTCCTCCGCCGCCTGTCCCTGAACCCGTACGGCCGCTGATTCCGGTGGCGTTGCAGCCGATGACGAAGAAGGTGGACGGGCGCACCAAGGCTGGGCGACTGGCACGGGGGTTGAAGTAGCCATGCGTCGGATGCGTGATCTTCGTTGCACCAATTGCGGCGCGATCTTCATTGATGAGTTCGCCGACGACTACTTCCGGTGTACGTCGTGCTCCGGCCCGGTCGAGTCGTACTACGGCGCGCAACTGGTTGAGCTCGGCGGTGTCGAGCGGCGTGCGGATGGGTTCGTGCCGGTCACGTTCGGGTCGGTGCGGTACGACACGCCGGACGCATGGGCACAAGCCAAACGGGACTGGCAACGCGACCACGTAGAGGAGCTTCACGTTGAGGGCGACTCCAAGCGCGCACGACTCGCGCGGCTGGAGGAGGACACGCATCGCAGCATTCAGCAGGCCCGCCGTCGTGGTATGCACGACATGGCGGACCAGTTGGAACGCCGAGGCATTCGCTAAACCCAAATCAAGAGGCAACCGTCATGATCGATCCCGAAATGAAGAAGCTGGTGAAGGAAAACTTTCCCTCCTACGCTGGCAGCGAGAACACCGATGAAGTCGAGATCAAAGCCAAGGCCAAGGAAGGCGGCGACGAGATCGGCATGAAGATCATGGAAGAGGCGAAGAAGCTGGACGAGATGAACAGCGAGAAGGGCGGCGAGAAGGGCGGCGAGAAGGGCGGTGGCGACACGGCCCGCATCGAGCGCCTGATCAAGCAGTTCGGCGATCCGACCGCGCTCTCCCCCTCCGACGCGCGGCTGATCGGTCCCGAAACCGTGGCCGAAATGGTCAAGCGGTGGAAGGCGATGAGCGATGAGGAGAAGAAGGCGTGCTGCGGCGACGACATGCCCGGCGCGGCGATGGGCGCCGCGAAGATGGAAACCAAGGAGGAATGATGCGTAAGTCTGTGTTTCAGGTGTGGAATCAGGACGCGGCTGCTGGCGTGGCTGTTGAGGCTGCGCCGGTCGCTGCGGTGGCCGAACCTGTGGCGCAGACGGCATCAGAGTCCGTGGCAGCGCCGGCCGAACCGCAGGCTGCTGAGCCTGTGGTTGCGGCTGAGGCGGATACCGTCGTAGCGGCGGCGGATGTGGAGAAGAAAGCGGACGAGCCGATCGACCCGTGGAACGGCGAGGTGGAAAGCCTGGAGGCCGCGGAGTGGTACAAGGCGCTGGAGGAATCCAAGCGGGCGGCGGTGGCCGAGGGGCTGAAAGCAAAGCTCAAGCAGTGGGAGTCCGGCTACGGCAAGAAGTTCCAGGAGACGGCTGACGCGCGCAAGCAGATGGAGAGCGAACTGGAGAAGGCGCGCGAGGAGATCGCGGCGGCCAAGAGCAAGTACGACGTGGACCTCAAGACGCTGATGGAAATGCTCGGCAGCGATGACGCCAAGGCCGCGCAGACCCACTACGACGCCGAGCTGGAGAAGTTGCGCACGGCGACTGCGGCCACCGTGGCGGAGCTCACCAAGGAACTGGACGAACTGCGCACGTTCCGCAGCGAGGCAGAGACGCGGGAAACGAAAGCGCGCGAGGCTGCGGTGTCTGCCGAGGTGGCGCGCATCCAGAAGGAGTACGCCGACATCCTGGAGGTGGATGCCGCGGCGGATGCGTTCGAGAAGATGATGGCGGCGGGCATGGAGGAGGACGCGGCGGCCAAGTTCGTTCGCTCCAACTACGTGCCGAAGAAGCCGACGCTGCCTGGCGCTGCGGAGAACGCCTCCCGTGGCGATGGCCCGCGTACATCAAGCGCGATGCCGTCCGGGCTGTCGTGGAATGATCAACTGGAGTGGCATGTGAATCGTGCCGCTGAGAAGATCGGTGGCCGCGGATAGTTTTGTTGTCCATCTTGACAACGGATTGGCGGCCTGTATACAGTGTGGGTATCTCGGATCGAGCCCGACCGTAACCTGACGTAAGCCGGCAACGGAGCGTTGGGGGAAGGCAGGGTAGGCGACATCGAGGCGAACCATTCGCTTCTGTCCACCACGGTAATACGTGGGCCTACCAAGGGTGTCTCCGACACAACAAGAGCGGTTGATCGTCTCGAAGTCGAATGAAGTCCGGGCAACTTCACTTCGAGGACTTCAATGCCGCAGCCTTCAACCGAACTTCTGAACACCACGCTCGCCGACCTCGGCAGCACGCTCGTCATGACCAACGCGCAGTCCATGCCGCTCATGGACCAGCTCATGAAGAAGAAGAAGGTCAACTGCGAGCCCCGCGGCGGCACCTACATCGAGCGCTCGTTCAGCGGCGGCTCTCCCGCCGAGGCGACCCGCATCGACAACGGCGACGAGGTGGCCGTGATCACCCGGCGCGCGCAAATCCGCAAGTTCCAGGTGACCTCCACCCGGCACTTCGTTCCGATCTTCATCCCGCAGGTGGAAGTCGATCGCAACTCCGGCAAGAACGGCATCATCAAGCTGATCAAGCAGTACCCCGAGATGACCGCGGTGGAGTACTTCCTTGACTGGGAGCGCTTCCTCCTCACCGGCGGCTACCGCAACTCCGCGGTGTCCTGCGTGCGCTCGCCCGGCTTCCTCGGCTCCTGCACCCTCAACGGTGCGGTGACCGCTGGCGCCGCCGGCCTGCTCGACTTCGCGGCCCCGTCCGCGCAGACCGATGTGGTCCAGGGCGTGGCCAAGAGCGAGGCCATCGGCAACATCAACCAGTACGGCGTGGTGACCTCGTTCGCTGGCGACGGCATGCTCCAGGTCGGCCTGGCGTACGACACCGCGGCGGGCAACTCCCGCTCCGGCCCGGACCTCGGCTTCGCTGACATGATCAGCTACCAGCAGATGGTCACCTACAGCGGCGACAACGTGCGCATCACCAGCACCGACCAGCCGGTGTACGGCGCCGAGAGCCGGTCCTTCCTGCCCTACAAGAAGGCCAAGCTCTACGCCTCGCTGCAGCTCGACCCGACCGACGCCGCGTTCACCGGCACCACCGGCTTCTCCACCTCGTCCATCACGGGCGGCGTGATCTACTGGCTGAGCTCGGACGACTGGGAGGTGCCCTACTACAAGATGGAGGTCACCCCCGAGTTCCGCGACGACATCCCGAACCAGGACGGCCTGCTCGGCAAGATGGTCATCGACATGGGACCGATCTGCACCCGCCTCAACACGCAGGCGGTGGTCGGCGGCACCCGCATCCCGTAGTTCCACGTAGGGCTGGGCGTTTCGGCGCCCAGCCTATGCGCTTTCCACCTTCCCAAACTTCGAGGATTCCATGTTCAAGTCCGCATACCTTGGCGACATCGACGCCACCAGCGCCACCGACGATGAGGGTGTCGGCACCCTCCGCTGGTACGACCACCCCACCTACGGCTGGCAGAAGTACCGCTGGGTGCAGAACACCACGGGCGGCGCGCTTGCGGCTGGCCTCGGTGTCATGCAGGCCAACGGCACCGGCATTTACACCACCACGCTGTCCGGCGCGACCACGCCGAACGCCCGCGTGCTCGGTGTGGCGCAGGCGGCCATCCCGTCCACCTACTACGGGTGGGTTCTCTGCGACGGCATCGGCACCTTCCAGTCCGATGGCTCGACCACCGCCAACACGATCCAAATCTGCGCCGCCAACGGTCTGTTCACCGACGGAACCGCGGTGACCTCGGAAGGCATCGTGTGGGCGCAGGCCACGGAAACCCCGGCTGGCTCCGGCGGCACCTTCCAGGGTCGCATCACCGCCTGTTAGTCGGTCGTTCGACGTGTCGCGGGCCGCATCGGATGCTCTCTGGTGCGGCCCGTTGGCGTTTGCGCTATAGGAGTTGCACATGGCGAAGAACCGCGACGAGATCATCCGGTCGGCAAAGGACATCCTCAACTGGGATGTCAACGACCCCGTGTACCGGGCGCTGGCGATTCGCATGTTCGACAACGCCTACAAGCGCACGGCGAGCGAGTGCCCATCGGCGCTTGTGCCGGACGAGATTCGGCAGCGGTTGCCGGCGTCGTACACGTCGGGAACCGGCGATGCGGTGGATTCCTACGTGTCAAGCACCGCCGACCCGTTCGTGCTGGAGTTCAGCGACGCCACGGAGTCAGACTTCGCGCCGACGACGAACGGCGAGTGGGACGGCATTTACTGGATCGAGGTCACGCTGTCGGACGGCACCCTGTTCCGGTGCCAGTGCCGCGAGTTCTGGACCAGCGGTGCGCCGGCTCAGCGGTACGTGACGATCGATCGCCCGTGGTCGGGGTCGGCGTTCACCAATCTCAGCTACCGGCTTCATGTGCCGTACCTCTGGCTGCGAGACGACTACGAAACGGTGGAGATCGGCCAGTTGTTCGGCACCAACGGCGGGCCGATCCACACCAAGTCGCTGGGCACGGCGATCGCCCGCAACGAGTGGTCGAACGTCAACACGCGCCAGTTCGGCTACCCGGAAAAACTGCGGCGTGAGGTCAACTACCAGCAGCCCGCGCCCAACATCGCGCCCATTCTCACGACCGACGACGGAACGTGGGGCGACGAACCGTGGGGCGTGTTTGAATATTGCTTCACGTACATATGGGGATATCGGGACGGGCGGCACAAGTCGCCCTCCGGCAACTTCATTCCGCTGTTCGAGTCGTCGGCGTCGCCCGTTTCCGAGCAGGTGACGGTGCCGGATGCGCTAACGGTGGTCGATGTCGCGCTGCCCAACATCGCCTGGCAGTTGAACTACGGTGACGCGCTCACCCTTCGGTACGGAAAGACGGGCTGGAAGAAGCGGCTGTACCGGCGGCGGGTGAGCGTGCTGGGCGGCAGCAACCCGTCGATCGAGTACCCGAACGTCTTTCAGATGTTGGTCGATGTGGACGACCTGACGACCTCGTTCACCGACGACGGCAGCATCGTTCCGGACTACACGATTCGGCTCAACGACATCCACGGGTACTACGCCTGGTCGATGTGGCCGTTGCCGCAGGACGGGAACATTCTTGAGTACCAGTTGAGCGCGACCCGGCGCCCGGAGCCGCTGCTCAACGGCAGCGATTCGCCGCGGATCGTGCCGTCGTGCGAGGATGCGCTGACGTTCTACCTGGTCGCCTACATCGCGCGGCACGACAAGGACACGGCAACAGCGGAGCTCTACGAGGGCAAGGCGCTCCAAGTGCTCAAGCAGTACATCGGGCGTCACGCAAATCCGACCGGGATGGTGGAGCGTGAACCCTGGGACGGCGGCTATCGGTCGGCTGGTTGGCCGGTCGCTCGGATGGTCTGATGGCTGGTCAACGCGCCGTTACCAAGCTGGGGCAGTCGCTCTTTCAGAGTGGTGTGCTCTACAAGCCCGGCTCGATCGCGCGCCGGATCGTCAACCTGCGCCGCACGCCGGAGGGCACGCTGGAGACGCTGCCGGGGTGCGGGCGGTTGGAGCCGAAGGTCACGACCGGAGCGGGCGGCGGCAACTTCAACGGCCCGGTGCTCGGGCTGGCCCATGTGGAGACGTTCGCGGGCGCCAATCAGGTCACGATCATCCGTGCGGGCACCGAACTCCTCCGGCACCAGGGCTGGGATCGTACGTTCACGGCGCTGAAAACCGGGCTGACCTACGACGGTGGGCAGAAGTACCCGGATGTCTGCCTGCCGATCAACGGGTTTGTTGTGTGGAGCAACGGCATTGACCGACCGCTGATGGTGGACTGCCGAACCGATGGCCGGCTGGTGACTCCGCTGGGGTTCGACACTGCCCCGGCTGCACCCACCGCAATGGGGCCGTCGCAGGGCGGGTTCAACGCATCGGCACTCGGGATTGGCTCTGCCCTTGCTGGCGTTGGCTCTGGCCCGTACGCGCCGAACACGCTGGGCTACTCGGTGCCGGGCAACATCGGCACGGTGTCTCAGTTCAACGGCGAGGACGGCGCGCTGCTGGAGTCTGCCCACCAGTACGCCGCGCAGTTCGAGGACATCTTCGGCAACCTGTCGCCGCTCTCGCCGCTGTCGAACACGGTCAGCATCGCGCCTCAGTCGTGCGGGTACACGGCGCCGGCAAGCGGCACGTACGTCCGTAAGAACAAGCTCGATCTTCTCCTGCGTGGGTTCGCGGTGAAGATGGCCGACGTGGGCGAACTGCACGTTGCGGCGATGCGGCTGTACCGGACCACCGACACGTTGCACTCCGACGGCGAGCTTCACCTTCGGGCGCGGGTCGATGGTCGGATGCCGTTCACCTACCCGGACGGGCTGAGCGATGGCGCGCTTCTGGCCGGTGACGTTCCCATTCGTCCGTGGGGCGTGCGCGCGTTCAAGGTGGCGTGCGAGTACCAGGGCCGGCTGATCATCGGCAACATCGCGGGCGCACCCGGCATGGTTCGCTGGTCGCAGCCCGGCACCATCGGCACGTTCGATGAGGACGATTGGGCTGTGCCGGATGCCGGTGGCGGCGAGGTGAAGGGGCTGTGCTCCTATGCGGGCGCGGTCTACATCTTCACCGACTCGTCCGTGTTCCGGCTGGACCTCGACGCGGAGGGGCGCCGGTTGGTGCCCATTTCGCAGACGGACGGCACGGTGGCACCCGCGAGCGTTCAGGTGCTTCCTGACGGCCGGCTGGTGTGGCTCTCGCGCAACTCGTTGATGGCGTACGACGGCAACACGGTCACCGACATCGGGCTGCCAGTTCAGGTTCAGGTGGCGCGCATCAACGTGTCGATGGCCGGTCGAACGGCGGCGGCGATCGATCCGGAGACGGGCGTGTACCTGTGCGCGGTGCCGATCGACGCGGCGAACAACACGACCGTGCTGGCCTACGATGTGCGCACGGGCGGCTGGAGCGAGTACGACTTCGACGGCGCGCGCATCAACGTCATGCACGCGGCGACCGGTCGGGCTGGCTACCTGTTCTGCGGCGTGACGAACTCCTCTGGCACGTCCTACACGCTCAACGTGTGGGGCTACCCGGATGTGAACGGCGCGTACCTGACGGCGCTGGCGTCGTCCTACGAGACGACCACGATGCGGGTGGACGAGCTTGGGCTGGTGCCGTTCCGGGTGCGCGAGATTCTGATCGGGTTCATTGAATCCGACTCGACCGCGAATGACCCGTCGCTGACCGTGCGCGTGTACCCGACCGCCCGCACCACGTTCGGTACCCCGACGGCGCGCACGATCGACACGAACGGAGAGGTGAGCCGCGGAAGCTACACCGACTACCCGGCAGAACTGGTGGCGCAGGACTTCGTAGACACCTGGCGGCTGGGCAACGTGACGCTCAACGCGACCGAGGCGTACTACCGCACGCCGATCGTGACGTGGCGGCGCGTGCTGGTCGATGTCGGCACTACCAACGGGTTTGCGTTCAAGCTGATCGTGGCGTCCGGCCGGCGCATCAACCTGTACGGGTTCGCGATGATCGCGCAGACGGAAGGCGAAGAGGCCAGCCGCGTGCCGGGTCCGACCCGCACCGTGGAGGATTAGTGGGCTACCGACTTCCAAAGCGCCGTCTCTCCACGCGCGACTGCCCCGATCCCAAGCTGTTCAGCGAGGCAATCAAGGGCGTGGCGGAGGAGCTGGCGGGCAACGTCAACGAGCACAACGTAGAGGCGGATTCGCTCAACGCCGTTCGTGTGCCAGCGGCGATGCAGTACGACTTTCACTACGTCAGTGTGGACGCGGACTCCGGCATCAACCCGGACGACTTTCCGAACGACCTGGATAGCGACGCTGTTCGGGTGTCGGACGGTGGGGACTGGCAGGTGGTGCAGGACATGAGCCTGACGTACTCTGCCGCTGAGCATGTGGTGTGGGCGATCGGCTGGCTCTACTACGGGCTGGTGGACACGTCGTTCTCCACAACGTCCACTCCCGCCAACAAGCCGCGCGTGCAGTTCGCACTGGAGATCAACGGCACGATCATCGGCGAGACGATCACGGGAACCGAGCGACCGGACGAGGGTGCGCCGCGTACCCTGCGTCCGATCGTGCAGGTGGATGCAGTCGGCCCGAAGTTCCGTACGCTGGATTACGAGTCGTCGCCGTCTACGGGCGCGCTTTCGTGGCATGTGCGGCCCGTTCGCTTTCAGTGCAACATTCAGGTGCCCGAGGGCGAGACG
>JACCDR011752466.1_pt1 | contig 10174 bp, 35 predicted proteins | sample 7446431 | NCBI WGS metagenome assembly JACCDR01 (sample SAMN15323443, study PRJNA562643) | freshwater metagenome | isolation source: river surface water | place: USA:Blue River Watershed | collected 2017-08-17 | reverse complement strand
TTTGAGGTTAGAAAAACCTTTGATTTTAATGTCCTGCTAGGCTAACTGGTATCGCCAGAAAACTTAAAATTTTCTGTATTCCCGCAAGGGTATCCCGATTCGACTTCGGGGCAGGACACCATTTTTTTGTTTGACATTATTTGTCTAATAGTATAGAGTAACAGCATGAATAACCAATGCCTTCACGAAAAATTCAAAACAATGTTCGACATTGGATTTGATATTAATGCCGATGGAGAAGAGCGTCAAAACCTAGATATTTGCGAAAGTTGCGGAGCAAAAAGATTTTGGGTGAAGTTTATTTCCTTTGACAAGGGACCAGAAACACATTACAATCAATGGGAAGAAAATACCAAAGATAATTTTTGGAACGCTCCAATTCATTTTGGAAGATTCAATTAACTATGAAAGAAATCACTCTAAAAACCACTCTTTTTATCAACGGCGAAGAAATTCTTGTTGATTCCCGCGATTTCAGCCAAACTATTTTTGAGTACGAAAAAGAACAAGGCTACGAGCTTGACAAGGATGAAGTAATTGATTACATTATTCAACCTTAACACATGGACACTTTCCGCGAACTCCAAAAAGAAACCTGCCACGATGGCGGCTCTAAAGCTGGCGCTTATGGTTGCCCTTGCTGCCGCAAACACGGCAGTTTGAACAAACACAAAAAATACTCCCGCCGACTCGCCCGCGTGAGGCTGAATCAAAAGGACAAAAAAGACTTGATTATTGAAGAAGAAGAGGTAGAATAAACAACATGAAAACCTCCTACAAACGACTCAAACGCGGCGATTTGTTCACCGTTTCCCTCACTGACAAAGCTAAAAGTGAAGACAAAAGCACAATCATGTGCGGCGACATTTTGCGCGTAGTGACAAAAGCCGCGCCGTATATCATTGTTGACATTTATGATCGGCAAAATAAACAATGGAAACCCTCTCCCTGGAATGTGGAAATTGAAAATTACAATTTGATTCGCCTCAAGAAAGAAGTTGTTGAAGAAATTGGTTGATTTAACCCTAAACCTTAGCTACCTTACCAACATGAACGAACAAACTGAACCCCGCTCTCCCTTCAAACAAAACTCTATCTGGAACGCTGCCCGTGCGAAAACTTCCAAAAAACATTGGAGTTTCAGAACGGCCAAAACTCGCGGCGAATTGCCTGAATTGCCCAAAAAAATCAAACAAATTGGCTTCAACACGGGAATCTTTCAATGGGGGCCATACAAAGGGCCGCTTGAAGCAATCAAAGAGTTTGCCCGTTTTAAGGGAGTAAATGAGTTGAAATGTGGGGCGATCAAGTATAAAGTGGCATAATTAACAAAACTATGAAAGAATTTTCTCAATTTTATTTTGAAGTTGGATGGGTTATTGCGTCTATTGTTGGTTTTGGGGTAGGTCTAACTTGCAAATTTAAGACTGTTGTTTGGTGGTGCGTTTTAATGGCAGTTGTTGTGGTATTAGCTTATCATTATAAGTGATTTCTCGAAAGAGATTGAGCGCGTGGTTTTAACCATGCCAAAGCATAAGGATAATAGACGGGAGGTTTAGCCTAATCGCCACTGGCGAAACCTGATTAAATTTCAGAGTCCTGCCGCCCTTACGCGCTCAAAATTTTCAACACTTAATTTTTAAAAATTTGTTGTTTTTCTTCGTTTTTGGTGTGTTGTTGTTCTTTTTGGTTGACAGGTGGAGGGAGTAGATTATTGTCTCTTATGATTCTAACTCAAGAAGAGATTAACAAACTAGGAGACGAATGTGGATTTGGCACGCCAAACGAAGACTATCCAGATAGTTATTCTCTCGATTATTCCGCCATCCTTTCGGATGCGCTCAAAAAAAGATTATCGGCGCAACAAAAAAGTTGACGCTAACGACTAATTTCAGCTAGGCCGTGAGGCCGAAAATCCCGCCAAAGAAACCAGACGAAGAAAGCCGTGCGAATTGATACCTCGCTAGTCTGGAAGGAGGAAAGCCTTTTATCAAGGCAACAAATGACCAACTTGGGGATGGAAACCAAGGGGCGGGAGTGCTGGATAAACAAATTATGCACGATAGACCTTGACAGTTTAATGAGCAGTGTTAATTTACTATTATGAAAACTCTCTTATCTTCAATCTCCATTCTTTCAAACGGTCAACGCGGCGGGTTTGACATTGAAATTCGCCATTTGCCAGATGATTGCGATGAGTTTGTCAATTACAATTTGTGGGTTTTCTCCATTGAAGGCGTGGAAAAAGCAATCGCTAATTTTCGACGAGAGTATAGTTTATAAACTTGGCGAGCAAAAAATCCGAAGTGGTTGTTGTCAAACAATAACTCCGCCATTATACTTTCAACATGACACTCGAAGAAATTGAAAACCAAGATTGGGAAAACGATTACGAAGAAATGAGCCTCCAATGGTGGATTCGTGATTTTGAAAATTTGCCTATTGAATAATTATGACTCTAACACCTAACCAATTTGACGAATTCTCAAACCTCGCATGGGACATTGGAGGCGAAGTTTATGAAAATTATAGTGGCCGTGGAATGTTTGGAAAAACCTGTTTAGGAATCACGGTTGAAAACTTGGAGCATGGCCTTTTTCGTTTGGGTAGAGCTATCGGAGAAGAGGATTTTTCCTTTATGGTTAAAGAGGTTGAAAACTTCCAAACTGACAACTTGGGCCGAGATTATATCATTTACTTTCCTAAGCTTCAAAAAGAGGTTGACAGCGAATAATTAACTGTTATAATTGTAGCATGATCTACAAAAACCATTTGATCGAAAAAACCTTGACTGGCTGGTACACTTGCTTTATTGTAGGGAGTGGAACGCTAAAGGCTGACACTTTGGCGGGAATTAAAGAACTAATTAAAAACCATGAAACGCCCATCCCCTAAATACGCTGAAATCGCCCAACAAATCGGTTTCTTTTTCCTCGCCCAAAACAACCGATCAAACTGAGCAGCGACCATGAAAGAGTATTGCCACCACAACAATGTTTCGAGTCACTGCATGGAATGTGCAGCAGAGCAGATGGGCTTCAGGTCGTCTGCTCCAGTGGCGGGTTCGGCCTTGGGCGATTACACGCCGCCGCCCACTTACCGCCGCTGGCAATTCTCGTGCACGTTTGCCGTCTGGGCGCTGCCGCTATGCATCACCCGCTACAACTGCGGCGGGTTGGCAATTCAATTCCTGTGCTTCGAGATGCTCACAGATCGTGCGCACCGCTGGCCGAACGACCCAAGTGTGCCACCCGAGGGCGCAAAAAGATCATGAATACACTACAAACTCCGCCGCCCGATGGAGGAACTTGAATTGGAACAAGAGCACGAGGCTTACGCCAGCTTTTCAAAATTCATGGAAGATGAACAAAAAACAACTTGCGGCCCATTAAATTAGCAAGTATGGTTCAACCATGCTCAACCTAAACAAAACTCTCCGCAAAATAAGCTCGGAACTTTCCAAGTTGGAAGAGTTTCACGAAATAGACGGCCACGTTGTCAAGAGTGAGTTTGTTTGTAATTTTGGCTTCATGAGCCGCTGTTCGCGTCATAAAGTTTACATTGACAACAAGGCTGTTGGATGGTATGAAGAGGGGCCAAGCAAATCATTTTTAGAGGGGAATTGGAGTCTTTGGATTTTGGATTCAATTTTCTTTAAGGATGAATACAGAGACGAGTCTGGCAATGTTCTCGAATTCAAAACTTGCGAAATGCCATACAGTGATCCGCCGTTATTTTGTCCAGTTTTTGATAATGCGAATGATTTTTTAAAGTGGGCGGTTAAGTTTAAATTAGCATGAAAGTTTTTCTTCTTGTTAAAAAACGCGGAGCACCACAATCAGAATGGAAAATCCATGTAAGAATTAAACGCGGATGGAGAAATTGGAGCAGGCGGGCGAACGACCTAAGAAAACAACTTGGCGGGAAGTTTGTGGTGAAAGTATTCTGTTCTTATTGTGGGCCGATAATCAGGAACGGTAAACCGTTTTTCGAGCGTTTGGAAAATCCCTATATATAAACTTGCGCGGCAGAATAATCAGAGTATAATTCTACCTATGAGCAAACAAGACAAAATCACCTCAACAATCAAATTCATTCAAGGCAAACTTGCTAATGGATGGAACTTGCAAGAGGCTATTGTCAATTCTAAAAATCTTTGGCATCTTTCTAATCGGGACATGAAAACTGTTGCGGAGTTTTTCAAACAAAAGATTTGACGTTGGTTGAATAGTTTGCTACTGTTTAAACATTAACACAAAGCCCTTCGGCGCTTGAGAAAATGAAATACTCCATCCGTAAAATCCACAAAAAAGTCAACGAACAATTTCAAGAGGTAGTTTGCGTTTGCGCTAGTGATGGCGAAAATGTTTCAATCATCGCTGAAATTCACGATTTCAACCTCTGCGAAGAACACGGAACGCCCGAAAGTTGGGCCGAAAAGATTGTTTCAGCATTAAATATGCAAAGTTTTGTTGACAGCGTGGCGGTCTAAGGTTATCCTTCATTATGAACTTCTACGAACTATACCAAAAAAGCCTCGCTAAAACTATCATTGAAGCGGCGGAAAATATCCTATCTTCCACAAAAACATGGGAAGAAAAATACAATTTGATTTTCAGTGAAAAAATTTCTAAAGCATTTTTGGCCGTTTGTCCTAGTTTTGAATATTATGATCCTGATTGTTCTTATGAGGATGACGTTTTAGCATGGTTGAACGCTGCAAAATATCATGCAAAGTGGAATCCAGAACTTGACTTTAACAGTTAATCGCCTACCTTTTACCCATGAACACTCAAAAACTTTTCGCAATCACTAGCAACTCCGACACAACAGAGGGACGGGGAAGAACCATTATTCATGGCTATTGCAAAGAAAAAGCCCATGCTGTTCAAATTATTGAGGATGAGCGTTTTTATAAAAAGTATGGCGTAATGGGATGCCCTGCATGCAAGGCGGAAAATGATGCGCGAGAAACTGATATTATCATTTTTGACGATCCAGAAGAGTTTTTCAAGGAAAATCTGCGCTTGCAAGCATTAAAAAAGCTAACCAAAGAGGAAAAAGAAGCTCTTGGGCTGGTTTAAGCTAAAAATTCACTTGCGGCGAATCAATTCTCTGATATATTCAATCCATGAAAATCACCCTCCAATCCCACAACATCCTCAATGCCGCCCGCCATATTCAAATTTTGGGTGAAATATTTGGTGTCGGAGTTATTAACCCATACGCCACGTTTGAAATCCTTTTGAAAGCGGAACGTGAGGCCCATCGCCAGACTACCAAAGAATGCAACGAAGCAATCAGCGATGAAGAAAGCGAAAAATGGAGCGAAAAGTTTCTCGCCCGCCTCACAAAGAAACTCGGCGTGGAGAAAATGCCAGATGGTTTTTTTATTAACTATGATCCTCGCGGTTATGCTTTGAAGATGAAACAAGGGACGTTCCCGCAAGGATTACACACTGATTTTGGCGGGTATGGAATTTTGGCTCCTGAATTTTAATTCTCAAGCGCCGAAGGGCTTCTGAAAATAAATCTTGACTATTCCTTTAATCTCTTTATATTTCCCCCATGACAAAAACCATCACAACAATCATTGGCAAAGTTCAAGACGACGTTTTTGGTTCGTGGGAAGATTGCAGTCCTGGGACATACATCGGCCTTGACAAAGTAGATTCAATTTTCAATAATTTTTACGGCAAAAACATCAAAGTCACGATTGAAATTCTGCCAGAAGAGAGTGAGGAAGAATAATTCTAAAAATTTGAGCGCGTGGCGGAAAAATTAGACGCTACTCACACAAGAGAAGTCCAAACGATCATTGGACATGCAAGTTAAAATCTTGCCGCGCTCTCCTCTTTTAATTGTTGACAAAGAACAAAACCTAAAGTATTCTCAACCATGAATCCTCTCAATCTCCGCTGGCCTTATAAATACATTTACTGGCACCAAAATCTTTCTAGCGCCGAAAGTCAACAGGTTTTGTTTGCTATGGATTTGACGGGCCGATATGTGAGGTAGTTTTCTCAAAATAAACCTTGAATTATTAACCGCCGCGTGGTAATTTCTAACCATGAACAACGAACTTTCCATTTCCGCCAAAATCGCCTTCGCTTTGGGTGCTCGTAATTGGCCGCACTTGCGCCAGATTGCCCTCTCTATCGCCACAAGGCAAATTATGGAATTGCACCAACATGGACGATTTCCTGCTGGCATGGAGCTTTTGGACCGCGTTTCTAAGCGATGGAAGCTTGGCGATTACGTTTGTGCAATGAGGGCGCATTACCCATTTTGACAGCGCAGTTAATTAACGCCGAAAAACCAAAACACTCGACAATAATTAACTCAAATGTCATTCTACGAAATAAACCTTTCTAATTGCGATGGCTACAACGCTACAATTCACGTTTTTGAGAATGGCAAAATTGATCGTAGGGGAAATTCCTACAATAAAGTAAAACGCTTGGCTAAACTTTGTAAAGAATCAGAATATGATGAAGAAATGCCAGAATGGGCAAAAACTGCGATGCGGAAACTAGAAAAGTGAAGAAAATACTTGCTAAGTATTGGATTAAATGATAGACTCCACGCATGAAAACATTCACAGTCCGCGATTTCTACCACTATTCGCAGCTTGACGGCGGAAAAACGTATTTTGATTTGCCAGTTGTTTTTGAAGGATCAATGGCCGAATGTCACGCTTTTTGTGAAAAAGAGCGCGGTTTTCAGTGGCATCGCTCCGATGAAATGATTTTTGGCGGATATTATGTTGGCAATGAGGGGAAATGTCTTATGATTGTATAATGAAAAACGAACTCTATGCCCAAATTTTCAGGCAATCCCTTTCTTATCATCTTAGAATGATTCGCTCATGGGTAAAAGCGTCTCGCGCGCCTATGTTGCCTGCTGGTGTAAAAACTGCGCGCCTCAAAAAAGCAAAAAAGCACGCTGCCGAGTATCGCGCCACGATGGATATAATCAAAAATCCTTTACATCCTTTGCATCCATGATTTCTGTAAAAATCGGCTGGAATGAGCCGTCAAATGAGCAATTATCAAATCTTCGCGCCGCTATCAACGATCATATCGGCAGAGCGTGGCAAATATCAAATTTGAGAATCAGTGGGAATTATGTTTATGCAGACATAGAAAATCGCTTGCCTTTGTCATTCAGCGAAAAAGATAAATCGTACATTCAAGGTTTGATTGCTGGTTATCTAATCGCTATCGAATGCGAGGTTTTATAAAACAACTTGCGGGCAAAAGTTTAATGTGATATATTCAAGCATGAGACAATCAATTGCCCGCCCATCGCGCTTTGACAAAGATTTTCGGCCAGTAGAAAATACTTTGGAAGTTTTACTCGCTGCAAAAAAGAGACTAGGAAAACCAACGCGCATTTTCAAAAGTGATAAAACAATTTGCTATTGGTTTGCTCATTTTTTCGGCTTTGATTATTTCACGATAATTGTTGACAGGAAAGCGCCGCGTGATATTGTAGAGGTATGAACAAAACCGTCTCCACCGCTCAAAAGGAGCAAATCGCCGCTCTCCGCACTAAATGGGAAATTCAGGCGAAAGAATACGCTAAAAGCGAAATCGAAGTTGCAATTCGTTTCCATGAAAACGGAAGCAAAAAGAAACTTAGCGAAGAAGAAAAACATCGCACTCGAATCGCTGCCGAAATCGGCGCAATGCAAGCAATTAAAGCAATGATGCCTGATGTGATAAAAAAATTGCTTGATTAATTATCAAACCGCGCTATCTTTTCTTATGTTTGATCCTGCTTTAACTCATCATTACCTTGTTCAAGAGGCTCGCCGCTCTGGTTCCGTCTTGACTTTTGAAGAAAAGGTTAGTCATTTGGTGCGAAAGTATGGAGTTTTGCGCTCTCTTGCTGCTTTGGCAGTGAATTATGCAGAAAATCCTTGATTAATTCACCAAACAATTGTAGAGTTTAATTATGAACAAAAAAGAACTTCAATCCAGCCTAAAACACTCGCAAATTCAGGCACGCGCAGCGTGGCGCATGGTTGATGCTCTTTGTGCTGTTTATGGCATTAATAATGATTGGCGGGACGAAGAAACTTTTTTCGCCGCTCTAAAAAAGAAATGCTTGGAAGAGGCGCAAAAAGAAGAGCAAAATCTTGGAAAATAACTTGCGCCGTTCTTTAAACCTGTTATATTCAATTCATGAACGCCAAACTTCTCAAACAAATCTCCGACAACCTCACTCCCCTTGACACGGAGGAATTGTACGCTAACATGCTAGACAGTTCTTATGGAGAGGTAGAAATCGCTGGATATAGTTTTTCAACGTCTCGCGCTCTCAAAGAACTTGATCCTACGGCTTTTCGATGCGGGATGGTGGATTACATTGATTCGCTGTCTCTTGTGGAAATTGGCGGGGATTATTACGAGCAGGACGCCGTTGAACAAGAGCGCGATTCTCTAATTGACGACTTGGAAAGCGAGCTTTCCGACTTGGAAGATGAAAGGGAAAATCCAGAAATTGAAAACATTCAAGCTCAAATTGACGCTTTAATTGCCGAAATCGAAGAAATCAAAAAATACACATTCTAACCCTTGACGGGCGAGAATAATCTGCTATTGTTTAGGCATGAGCAAAACCGAAGAAGAGATTAGAAAAACACATCCAGTTGGAACTTCTTGTTTTATCTGGATTTCTGATCCTTTTATGGCTTTTGAAGGAGAGGTTATTGAATTAATTAAAACGAAAACAGATAAATATCCTTGGTATCGAGTCAAATATTACGATACTCGTTTTAATTCTTTTTATTTTGAAATAGCATACGAACTTTATTTGACCATTGAATCGGCCAAAGAAGCGCACGATATAATGAAAAAAATATTTTTGGAAGCGTAGGTTAATAAATTTGACACCTCAAACAATCCGTGCACTTGAAGAGTTTAGGGTTTGATTTTTCTTGACTTCTCTTTGTTTTTAATTTACTTTCTAATATGAAACCGCTCACGGAACAAATCGGCACCTACTCATGGAACGAAAATATGCTTTTGCATTTCCACATCGGGCGGGCCGTTAAAATTAGGGAATTTTGCCGCATTCATGCAAAATGGGGGCACGTTACAGGATTTACGTTAAATCCAAGCGGCGAAACTATTCTTGTTCTTAGAACAGAATTAGGAACAGAGCAAAAAATCCACCCCGCAAATGTGGAAATTGGTTGACTCTTTGGTTTTCTTTGGTATAATCTCTGTATGAAATTTTCAATTGGCCAATTTGTTGCATATTTTCCTCATCGAAAGGCCGAAAATCCTTTTCGTTTAAAAATAACCTCTTGCAGCGATGAGCATGTAATGCTAGAAAGTCTGTATGGCACTCATCATGAATTCTGCCCCAAAACAGGCAAAAAGAAAAACCACATTTCGGGCGGATATATCACGCCATTAACTTTTGAACTAGAAAATAAAATCGCCCATAGAGAACTCGCCGAAGAATTGAGCAGGTTTGATTTTAAAAGCTTATCATTAAAAGAGCTTAAAGAGCTAAAAGCTAAGATTCGATATTGACAAACACTTTTGACCGTCTTATATTCCAATCATGAAAATTCCTCCCGTTTGCAGCGTAGTCATTCCAAAAGAAGATTATCAAAAATACCTTGACTGGCAAAAATCGGGCGAAAAACATTGCCCTTTTGGCCTTCACACTTACAGAGTAACGCACCATAGAAAAGAAATTCCTTTAGAAAAAAATCATCCGCTGGCTAAAAAGTGCCGCGCAAGGCTTAAATTTTCAAAACCAGAAGAGGCTAGCTGGATTAGCGGTACGGGAGTTTGCGGCATTTTGCGCCACGTTTCGGAAGTTGTAATGATTAAGGAAAAAGTCGAATGGCCAGAAGAAAAGATTAAAAAAGAGCAACAAAACGCCGTTTCTAGTTTTTGGCTTGAACTTGATTCTTATAATTTGCCTTATGTGAAGCATGAGGGAAAATTAGGTTGACATTTTTGGCCGTTTGAGTTACTTTCTAATCATGAAAATCAAAGAGCTTATCAAATGGCTAAAAGAAAATTCCTCTGGCGATTATCGGCCCTCTTTTGAGGCCGCTGAAAGGTTGGAGCAAATGAGCGAGGCTTTGGAATGCTTGGCGCTTGACCTCCGAAACGCTGCTAATGGGCACGGAATTGGAAATCTGGAC
>JACCDR011210991.1_pt1 | contig 10174 bp, 13 predicted proteins | sample 7446431 | NCBI WGS metagenome assembly JACCDR01 (sample SAMN15323443, study PRJNA562643) | freshwater metagenome | isolation source: river surface water | place: USA:Blue River Watershed | collected 2017-08-17 | reverse complement strand
TCCATCCCTGCAGCTCCGGCGGGTTCGCCTCGTGCTGGGCTTCGTTGAGATCGATCTGAGCCTGGCGCGCATCGATGTTTGCCTGCCGGCCGTCCTCGGTGGCCTGCTTCTGATCGGTGAGCGCCTGTTCGTAGTCGTTGGTGGCCTGGCGCGAATCCTGCAACGCCTGCTCTTTGTCGATCTCCGCCTGAGCAAGGTCGAGGCTCGCCTGACGCGCCTCATCCGACTTCGCGCCGTGCTCCTTGACGACCTTGTTGTACTCGTCCTGGGCGATCTTCGCGTCGAGAATGGCCTGCTCGCGATCCTGATCAGCCTGGGCCTGATCGATCTCCGCCTGCCCGAGATCGAGGCTCGCCTGCCTCAGGTCGCGATACGACTGTTCTAGGTCGATGGCGGCCTGATTCGTGTCCGCCATTGCCTGCTCGACGTCCGTCTGAGCCTGTTCCAGGCGCTGGGCGCGCTGCCGGGCGAAGTCCTGAGCATCCACGACGGCCTGCATGCCGCCCGCGAGCGAGTCGAACGCGTCCATGGCGCCCGAGGTGGCGGCGCCGAGTGATCCGAGCCGCTGTTCCAACCGGCCGGACGCCTGCCCCGTGTCCGCCATGTCCGAGGCGGCGCGCCCCGAGGCGTCACCGAAGTTCTCCACATCGGTAGCGGCCTCCTGTGCGGCGCGCTGCAGCTTCTTGGAGTCGCCGGCGAACTCGATGGCGACGGTGTTGCCGGCCATGGCTACTCCTCGTTCAGGCCGGCGTCGCGCACGACCCCGGACAGCGCATCCTCAAGCAAGGTCATGATACGGGGTCGCTCCTCCGCCAGGGTGGGATAGACATACCGGCCGCCGGGGATGTACGGGCGCGCCGGCGGCCGGCCGCGCCGCTTGCCCTCGCCGCCGAAGTCCAGCCACGGGAAGTGGGGAGCGTTATTGCCGCCCACCTTGATTCGCGCCGATGTTCGGGTTGAGCCGACCTTCACCGATCCCTTGGCGGCGCCGGTGACTGCCGGAATCTTCGGTCGGATCCTGTCGGCCACCTGCTCGGCGACGGCATTGAGGGCGAGGCGGAGACGTTTCGGGGCATCGCTGTCGATCGCGCGCAGAGACTTGCTCAGCTCTTTCAGTCCAGCGACGTATACCGCCTGCTCCACCTCGGCCCCCTAATCCACCCCGGCGTTCGCCAGCTCCGCCTCTTGCGAACGCCGTCCGTAGAACACCATCCACGCCGCATACTCCCGCGCGCTCATCTCGCGCCGCATCTCCTCCACGGAGCGCCATCCCAGCTTTTCGCAGAGGAAATGATCATTCTCCAGGTCGGGATGCTGCTCGAAGAGCCTATACAGCGCTTTTGCTGGCACCCTCGCCGAAACCGCTCAGATCGCGGATCTTTTTGACGATCGCGGCGATGACGTTCGACGGTGCCTGCTCGTGGAACTTCGCGGCCTTGGCGGGGCTCAGCGCCGGGGAGACGAGCGCCTTGGTGAGCATGCGACGCTCGATCTCCGAGGCGTCGCCTTCGGGCACGCCCTTGCCGAGCCACAGGTGCTCGGCGCGGGTGAGGCCGCGGACGGTCACCGTCTTGCCGCCGGGGATCTCCACCTCGGCAGTGGAGTCGGTCGCGAGCAGCGCGAAGAGGTCATCCTCGCTCGCTGGCGACGGCGCGAGATTTTCGTGCAGTTCGTCGTTCGATGCGGACACGTTGTTTCTCCGTTCTCAGGGCGTCAGGCCTGGGCGCTCAGGTCCCACGAATCCGACGGCTCGGTCTCCAGCGCCCACGCACGGTATCCGGCGACGGGCGCGGTTTCGGTGTACTTTGTGATCACCGCGTCGAAGCTGCGCTGAGGCAGACCCGAACCGGTGCCCTCCGGGCGGTACTTCACGTTCACCTTGGTCCCGACGAGGTTCTCAAGAATCGCCCGCGGCGACGTCGAGGCGCTGTCGTCGTACTTGCCGCCGCACGAGAACACGCCGTCGAGCAGCGTCGGATCCTTCACCACGGCCGTCTTGCCGTACGTGGTGTTGTCCTCCGTGCCGGAGTTGCGCTCGCACGTCGAGTCCGTGCAGTGCGAAGAGATGTCGCTCCCGTTGACGATGATCACCGTGAAGCGGCTGTGCTTGCGTGCCATGGTGGCGCTCCTGCTCTCTCTGTCCTAGGCCGCCACGATCAGGCGGAACAGCCGATGATGATCACATCGTAGGTAACGCTCGTGCCGGAGGACGAGTTCGCGACGTTGATCAGGTCACCGGTGCCGGCGGTGACGGTGACCTTGCCGTCCGCGGGACACGCCCACATGAACGTCCCGCCCGGCGGAATGTCGATACCGTCGGACGCCGCGAGGAACAGCGGCACCCCGTTCGACGCCGGCCGGATGACGCGGACGTTGTTCGTGTTGCTCGACGACGCCCGGAAGATCACCGCGCGCAGCTCCACGAACGTCATCGCGGCACCGGTGAGCGGGTTGGTTAGGCCGCCCGCCAGGTCGAGATCCTCGTTCGCGGAGGCCGCGAGGGTGCGCTGGTCGTGGAACATCAGGTCCGCGGAGTTGGCCGCGGTCCCGTTGTCCAGCTCGGTCTTGTACTCCTTGAGGAACGTGTCCGTCGGGTACGAGAGATCGAGCAGATTCCTGTAGAGCGCGTCGACCTTCACCGTCGCAACGGTTCGAAGCGTGGTTGCCATGGTTCCTACTCCTAGCCGGAGACGGTGATTTCGAGGTGAAGCACGGTGTCAAGGTATTCTACGGTGCCGACGATCAGTGTTGTGAAGTCCGCCGAAGTGACCGTGACGACGTCGCACGACGCCCACGTGTGCGACTCCAGTACCGATACCGCGGACGTCGCCGAATCGCGGTCCAGCCACGCCGTGACGGTGTCGAGCGCGGCGCGATCGGTGACGCGCTGGCAGATCAGGTGCACGGGAAGGTCGGCGATCGCCACGTCGCCCTCGCCGTACGTGCCGTGGAAAGCCACGCCGGCGCCGTCGGGATAAGCCACCACCCCGGCCGGCGGTGCCAGTGTCGGCACCGGGTACGGGAAGACGCGTAGCCCGGTCACGCTGCCCAGCACCGTGGCCACTTCCTCCATGATCGCGGCGAGGTTCATCAGGCGAATCCGGGAAGACAGTAGGGCGACACGAGATCCTCGATGTCAGGATCGAAGCGGGAGATGCGGATCTGGCCCTCCGGACCGAAGCCGGCCACGCCCTCGGGAGAGTCGAGCCGCACGAATCGACGGTTGGCGAGCAGGAGCGTCGCGTTCGCGATCGGGGCGGGGATGGTCGGCCACCCCCATTGCGCCGTGACCCTGACGAAGCGCGCGTCCCACGACGAGTTGATACGCGTCAGGCGGGTATACGCCGCGCCGGCAGCGTCCGAGTCCGCCTCAACGAAATAGCCGGAACCTGCCACGGTGCTCCACGTCGAGCGATCGTCGCTCACCTCAACGAGCGTGGGCTCGGCGCCCATGTCCGGGGTGAGGAGCACATCGCCGTCATCGTCGCGCACGACGCGACCGCGGGACCTGATGATCCGCGCGGCCGGCGTCGCGTCGAGCCAGAACCAACGCCCGGTGCGATCGTCGATCGCGCGCGAGGCCTGCTCCAGCGCCCTCATCAACGCCGCATCGTCCGCCGTGTCGCTCAGCGGAATCTTGCGAGCGCGCTTGAGGTCGCTCAGCGGTGCGTATTCGTTGGTCATGGCCCCTCGTGATCAGTCGCGATAGCCGCGCTTGCGCAGCTCCTTGGTAACCTGCTCGGCGCGATCCTTGAGCTGCTTCACCTTGGCGTCGTTCGTCTCGCCGTCAACCCGCTGCTGGTAGCCACGCCGCTCGATCAGCAGCGCGTCCACCATGTCACGGTCATTCGGCTTGACGTTCTCGAAGGCACGCTTCCGCGCCTCCGCCGAGTCCTCCCGGCGCTCCGTGGCGCGTTCCTCACGCACCTCGGGCGACTCGTCCTGGCGAGCCTCGCCGGCGTTGACCGGCTTCGACACGGGGGTGTGCTCCGTGTCGAGGTTCTCCTGATCGGTCCGGACGTACGGCCGTCGCTGTGCCATGTCTTCCTCCTGCAGTGGATGCGATGCGCGGGGGCGCGCATCTCGCGACGCGCGCCCCGTTGCCACTTATCAGACGCCCGTGAAAGTTGGGGCAATCAATCCGGTGCCCGCGATCTTGCGAGCCTGAGCGTAGCGCGCGTGCGTGTACGCGAAGTACCCGTAGACCACCATCAGCACACCGAGGGAGGCCGCGTTGGTCTGTTCCGCGCGGATGTACATCGGCGCGTTGGGGTCCTCCCACAGGTGGCACTCGTTGCGGTCGACCAGGTAGATCTCGTCCTCCGTGCCGCCGCCGAGGGTCGTCGCCACGTTGTTGTCGACGATGACCGGGGTGCCGTTCGGCAGCAGGCCCCGCACACCGCGGCCGTACGCCTCGCCGTAGTTCGCACCGAGAGTCTGCGCGATCACGCCGGGCTGAGTGATGAGCGGCCACGTCGAACCCATGGCGTTCTGCATCCAGTACCAGCGCCGCGAGTGCATGACGGCGAGGTTCTCGCCCGACGCCTGGTCGAGCAGAGCGGCCTCAACGCCGGACAGACCCTCGATGATCTTCGGGTAGGCCTCGGCGACGGTCGGCGACGCGTCGGTGTAGGCCACCGAGGTCGCGACGTTGGTCAGGCCGTTGGTGGCCTGGTTGAGCAGCGTCGAGTCCAGGTTGGTGTGGTACCGACGGAACAGGTCGTCCAGAACGACGGCCTCCACGCCCGCACCGCGCTCGATCGCCTGCCGGCTGAGCGTCTGCTGACCGGCGTTGGTCTGCACGTTGATCGTCAGCAGCGTGTCATCGATGTTGGTCTCGCTGACCGAGGTGTTCTCCGAGGCCTGCAGCGCGGCCGAAGTGGCGGTAGTGATCCGCGAGAGGTTGACGGTCATGCCCTGAGCCGGCAACGGGTGGTTGCGGATCGCGTCCGCAAACGGGCGCTTCGCCGCGGCTGCCGGGGCGTAGAGGTCCGTCAGGTACTGCGGGACCACCAGGCCGGTGAAGGCGCCGGTGCCGACGGCGCGGATCTGGCCCGGGCGCTCGACGCGCTCCTCCGAGTCGTGCCGCGCGAGCCGGTCACGCGCCGCGTAGTCGCCGAGGAACGCGGCGGCCACGTCACGCTCGAAGTTCGCGCCACGGGGGTCGTTCTCGCGCGTGTAGGTCCGCGGCTCGGACTGGACGCGCGCCTGCATGTCGAAGCCACGCACCTCGGAACCGGTCGGCGCGACGCGCGCGGCCAGCTCGGTCAGCTCGCGCTCCCGAGTCTGGTCGGCTTCGAGCCGGGTCAGCTCGGCGCGCTCGGCGTCCACCGTGGCGCGCGCGGCGTCACGGGTGGCGGCGGCGGCGCTCACGGCCTCTTCGGTCAGGTTCTCGCTGGACCCCAGCGAAACGAGAGCGTCCTGCGCGGCGCGCTCAGCGGTGATCGCGGCGGCAACGCGGGCGCGCGCCTGAGCGATCATCTCTTCGAGAGTCATCTCTCGCACTCCTGTTCATGGTTACGGATGTGATGATGCGCCGTATCCGAACAGGCGGCCGGGGTGAGGCAGTGCGCCACCGCGATCTCGCGCGAACGTCTCGTGCGTTGTTGCAAGGGGGAAGGAAGGGATTCGAACCCTTGGCGGCCTCTCAGCCGTCTCGCCGCCTCAGCGACTCACCGGATAGTCCACTCCCGGCACCTTCCCCATTGAGTTGTCAGCGTGCGATCGCGAGGCTCAGCAGAGCACGCGCGCGCGCATTGTCGTTACGCTGCGATCGTAGCGCACCGCTGGTCGTGGGGTTAGCCCCGTATCCGACAATCGCCACGTCCCCGCGATGGATGTCGTACTCCTCGATGCGGTACTCGGTGTAGTCCGGGCTCCACATGCCACGCACGATACGAAACGCGAAGCTCATTTCGTCAATCAGCCCCGCACGCAGCTTCGGCGCGATGTAGGCCACGTCGACGTCGGTCGGGTCCAGCGCGGGCGCATCGACGATGAGACCCTCGTCGGTTTCGGTGAGCGTAAGCGTCCCGTTGAGGGTCCGCGCCATCCGCCGGAGCTGATCGTGACCCAGCACGAACGGCACATCGAGATCGGAACGCGCCATCGATCGCGCGCCCGCGCCGGCCGACACGACCTCGTTGTAGGGGCCGAACATGTCCCACATCTCGTAGGGGGCCTCATACGCGCTCGCAACGCCGTGAAAGTCGAGCAACGCCGACGACTCGGGCGCGGCATCCTCTTCGATCGCGTCGTCGGGCGCGTCGTCGGGCGCGAGCGCGTCCTCCGCCTTGGTCTTCGCGCGCGTAAGCGTGATCTGCGCGCGCGCACGCATCGCCGCACGCGTGCCGAGAGTCTGCGCACCGCGTCGCTGTGACGGCCGATCCGCACGCGCGCGAACGTTCTGCGCGCGTTCCGCGGCGGCAGCGCGCATCATCGCCTCGAAGCTCATGCCGGTACTCCTGTCATTTCGTCGTCGAGAGATGGAGGCGCAGAGGGGTAAACCGACCAGACTTCCCAGACGGGGCCAGCCTTGCAGTGACGCCATCCGCACGCCTGCCGCCCGGGGTGCGCTTCGCAGCAAGGCACAGTCACCGTGTCGCACCACTTGTAGTGATAGATGCGTGGTGCGCTCATGCCGGTACTCCTGTCGTGTCTTCGGCCGGCACGTCCGCCGGGGTGAGGGGTGCAGCGGAGCTGGATCCTCCGCCGAATGCGCGTTCGAATTCGTCGTACTGCGCGTCCGAGAGCGGAGCAAGATCCTCCAACGCGCGCGCCTCGTTCGGGGTGAGCGTGCGCGAGTCGATGCGCACCTTGAGCGTCGCCGCCCGCGTTGCCGGGTCCATCGCCAGCAACTTGCCGCGGTTGAGCTTCACGTAATGCGGCGCCGGAGTGAGCGTCGTCAGCGCGTCCTCGCGCCGACTCAGCGCCGGGTCGAGGTGCATGATCAGGAACTGCAGGTTTCGCTGCGTCATGCTCGCGTACGTGATCGACCCCGTGCTGACCGCGGCGTCGATCATGTCCCCCGGGCAGCCGAAGAACCGCGCGATGTCGCCAAGGGCGAAGCCACGCGTGGCCAGGAACTCGGACTGCTGAGCCACTGCTTGGATCGGCTTGTACTCCCAGTCGCGCCCGTGGACGAACAGATCCCCGTTGTCGACCGCAGCGCTGAATGCGTCCTTCGCGGTACGCGCCTCGCCGGGCGCGAGCGTCTTGGCGATATTCTTGAGGCTGCCCATCGGTACGGCCTTGCCACCGAACCAGTCGAGCGCGAACCGCTGTGCGCCGAACGCCTCTTCGAGCGTCCACGCGGCATGCGCCACGGGGGAGAGGCCAAGCGGAGAGCCGGCCACGGTGAACTGCTTCTCGTGCCAGACGTCGCGGAGGCCGCCGTTCTCGGCGTTGTACTTCACCCCGGCGATCTCGTATTCATAGATCTCCGCGCCACGGGCGCGCACAATCACGTCGCCGAGCCCTACGAGGTCGATGCGCGCCGGCAGCCCGAGCCCGTTGCGCTCGCTGATCACCCCGAAACAGTTGCCGGCCCGATCAAGATCGACCTGAGTCGAGTACAGCCACTCTTTGATGCCGACTCGCGCGCCGCCAGGATTCACCAGCACGGGCATCGTGTTGACGCTCGTCTGCACGTCCACGCCCATGAATCGCACCTTGCGGTACTGGTCAACGGGCATCGTCGACACGAGGTCGGCGCGCAGCCTCAGGCACGCCCACACCGCGGAATGCCGCATCGCTGACTCGGCCGTGATCGCCACGCCGCGCGATGAGCGCGATCGCCGACGCTCATTGAGCAAGTCCTCGGCGGACATAATCGACGCAACGCGCTGCTGCTCGCCCCCGCTCAGCCACCCGCGGAGAGTGCTACGGACACCCATGTTCACACTCTCTCTCAGCCGAACGAATCAGCAACATCATAGTCATCCTCCATGATGACCGAGTCGAGCAGCGCAAAGTAACCCCATCGCGCCATCGTCAACGACGTCACGGGCGTGATATCCACCGCGCGATCGGTCGTCACCCACGCCATCGAGTCACCCCGGCGCTGCACGCGCGCCACCTTCACGGCCGCGTTGCCGGCCGGCGTGGGGACGTGATTGAGCGATCCGTCCTTCACGGCGTCGATGATCTGCGCGCACGCGGCGGCGTTGTCGATCGCGCTCAGCACGACGATGTCACCGGGCACGCGTTCACGCGCGAACGCGCCGTGCTCGTCTTCGCTGCGCGCTTCCGGGCGCGTGATCCCGCGCTGCGCGAGTTCCACGCGCAGCGACTCGTACGTCCCGCGTCCCATCGCGATCGCCATCGGCGCGATCGCGTCACGGAACTGCACGATGCGCTGCACGATGCCGGCCGGCGTCCCGCAGTACGCGACCTGTGCGTGCCCGTTGCCGTCGGCGCGCGTGCCGTACACCGCAATCGACGCGTAGTCGCGCATCGGGGAGACATCCACCGCGAGGCAGACCTGGCCCTCGCGCCGCGACTCGACGTCCGCCAGGGTGAGCCATTTCTCGTAGTCGATCTCCGCGCCCGACTCCAGCTCACTGAAGATCCCGAGCGATTCGCGGAGATACTGCTCGGCACCCTGGCGGATCTCGCGCACGACGGAGTCAGGATGGATGCGCACGCCGAATGCGCGGTTGGCGGTCGCGACGTGCTGCATCAGCTCCGCGCGCAGCTCCCGACCGATCGGCGTCTCCGCCTCCTCATCGCTCATGTCACGGTTGCGCTCGATCAGCCGGAGCGTCTCGTCGTACTTGCCCGGGCTGGACCACTCGTAGTACACCATGCCCCGCGCCCCGCGCCGGCCGCGCTTCACGATGTCGCGCAGCACCTCGGACGTGCGCAGCGGGGCGCTGCTCATGTAGTAGATCTGCGGGTTGCGTGCGGCACGCGTGGCGTACGTGATCGCTGCGACCTGCTCCGGAGTGAGCGCGAACGCCTCGTCGAGGAAGAGGGGCGCCACGCCGGCGAAACCTCGGCCGCTTCCGCCCGATCGCGCCTTGAACGCGAGCGTCGAGCCGCCGAACTCCTTGCGCAACACGATCTCCGTGTCGTGCGTGGACTGGCGAATGACCTTCACGCGTTTACGCAGATGATCCCAGTTGTCGAAATAGCTGCGCATACGCAGGAAGCCTTGCTTCGCGGTGCTGAACTCGTGCGCCGTCCACACGAGCAGCGGCTCTTTCAAGACCAGCATTCCGAGCAAGGCGCGCGTTTCCAGCAACACGCCCTTGCCGTTCTGTCGCGGCTCGATGTCCACCACCTCGGACGCCGACCACCTGCCGTCGGCGCGCCGCACGAGCGAGTCACGCGTGAAGTCCTCTTGGCCGGGGTCGAGGGTCACACCCACCGTGGCCATCAGGTTGATCGCGCGTTGCCCGAGGCCGTGATCCGCGCTCGACCCAGGGTCGGTGACGGTACGGAAGCGGGGTGTCTGGCTACCGATCAATGTCGGCGGAGAGTAGGTCAATCGGATCAGCCTCTTCAGGGGTCACGTCGGATGCGGACTTCAGGTCTTCCAGGTGCGCGCGCAGCTCTTTCGCGCACGACGCGGTATCACGCGCGCCGGGCATGCCGTCGAGCGTATCCGCGAGAACGCGCGCGGAGTGCGCGAGCGCCGATTCACGCACGCGCGCGGGCATGCGCGCCAGGTCACGCTCAAGCGCGGCGCGCACAGTCGGGATGTCACTGTCCATAGTTCACGATCCGGTAGCGCAGCGGGTAGTTCGCGGAGGCGAAGAGCTTGCCGGCGCCGCCGGGCGCGATGACCGCGATGCCGAACGTGATGTTGCCGCCGCTCAGGTCGCCCGACGCGCACGTCAGGATCATCCCGAGGTTGCCGTGCGGACGGAACGACGCCACGTCCGGGTAGAGGGAGGGGTCCCCCTCTACCGCGGCCACCGCCGAGCCGCTCGACGCGAAGCGCACCGCGCTCCCGCTGACGAGCACGCACACGTCCCAAAACAAGCCGGACGCCGGCTGCTTCAGAGCGGACCACTCAAACTCCACGCGATCGCCGGCCACCGCCGCGATGGAGAACGTCGGGCCGCCGGTGAGGGGCGTCATCGTAGCCGCGGCCTGAGGCGTCACGTCGCCCGAGGTGACGTAGCCATGCGCCACGGTGAGTGTGGAGCCGCCAGCGCCCGAAGGGGTT
>JACCDR010569126.1_pt1 | contig 10176 bp, 17 predicted proteins | sample 7446431 | NCBI WGS metagenome assembly JACCDR01 (sample SAMN15323443, study PRJNA562643) | freshwater metagenome | isolation source: river surface water | place: USA:Blue River Watershed | collected 2017-08-17 | reverse complement strand
GTGTTTGAACCCAAGGCCACCAGAGATTTAGACCCCCCCTCTCCCCATCAGCGCCATCGCTTCCTCGCGCTGCTTCGCGCTGTCGTGGCACGGCTTGCACAGGCACTGCAGGTTCGCGCGATCCCAGAACAGCGCCTCGTCGCCCCGGTGCGGCCGCACATGGTCCGCCACCAGCAACCGCGACTGCGCCTCCACGCGCCCACACTTGGCGCAGGTGAACATCGCTTCCAGCAGCACCTGCCACCTCAGCCGTCGCCACCGCTTCGTGCCATACCAGGCCTTCCACGGCGCCGCCTTCGCCGCGCCGCTCGCGCCGGCCACCGTGAACGACGCCAGCCTGGGCGGCAGCGCCGAAAGCCGGGGCGGCAGCCGTGTCAGCCTGCCCACCCATCACCTCGCTCGGTTGAAGCCCGGCGCGCCTGTCGCCACACTAGCCGCCAGATGCACCAAATCCGGCCCAATTCGGACAGGCAAAATCTCACCCACCAATCTTTTCCCGCCTTGACAATCAGGAAGCCCTGCAAGCTTCGGCGTTTAGCTTGCCACAGATGCGCGAGAGCGCCCGCCCATAGGCCTTGCGCAGCGCCTCGGTCGTCGTCTCCACCCGCGGCCGCCGCCTGATCTCGCTCCAGCGCAACTCCCCCGCGCCCGAGGCCTGCCACGCCACCGCCACGCCCACCAGGCGCCGCTGTTCCGGCGTCAGCCACTCGCACCAGCGCAGCGCCTCGTCCATGCGCGCCATTTCGTATCGAGACACGCCCGGCCGCGCCGCCTGGCCCTCGCCATCGATGTCGACCCGCTCCGGCGCCACCTCGCGCCACAGCGCCATCATGCGCAGCCGCGGGCCCGGCGCCGGGTCAGGCAGGGCCCACAGCGTGCGGAACGCCTCCACGAGCCGCCCCTCCACGCTCTCGAAGTCGATCAGCTCGCCCCGCTCTCCCGGCACTGGGGGCGCCGGCTTCACCTCGCCAGCCCGGAGCACGCCGGAAGACCCATCGGCCCAGAGCAGTTTCGAAGCCGAAGCGATCACTTGCTCGCCTCCAGCACCGCCGCGAGGGCTGGCGCTGCCAACTTGACGGAGTGCCGCCATGCCCGATGAAATCGCTGAGTCCTCAGGTCGCCGGTAAAGGCATCAGTAAACTCATTGTGCACGTCTGTCGGCCACGGGTCGAAGCAAGAGTGTTCATAAAGCGCGTCGGGGTTCAAGCCCTTGCCTTGACAGATCGCCCGCGCCATCACCTCCACCAGCCCCGCATCCCCCGCCTCCACCCGATCCAGCAGACGCATGGCGCGCTCCATATAGGCCAGCGCATCTTCGCGCGTGATGCTGGCCCGGAATGTGAGCCCACCGACCCCAATGGAAGGGTTGGAAGGGTCAGACCCCGCCGAACCGGCCCCATCCTGAACCCTTCCACCCTCACTAGCCTTTGAATTCATTATCTTTCCTTTCACTGGATGGAAGGATTGGAAGGGTTGGAAGGATTATTGGGGTTACGCCTAACATATGGGTTCCTGCGTGCGCGCGCGCATATGTGCTATAGCGCCGCCGAAACCCTTCCAATCCTTCCAAAGCGTTGCATTTCAGCGGTTTAACCCTTCCACCAACCCTTCCATAACCCTTCCAACTACCCTTCCATTTCCCATTCCGGCGCCGTCTCGGCCCCCGCCTCGGGCAGATCGGTGCGCGGCCGGCCCGTGCTGAAATCGATGAAGTCGCCCACGTCGCGGGTCATCTTCAGGCCCAGCCACCACACCCCGTTCGAGGTTTTCTTGCGGAATCCCCGGTCCGCCATCGCGGCGGAGAAGCCCTTCTGGGTCCACTCGCCTTCCCCGGCGAACTTGGCCCACGCCTGGTACACCTCGTACAGCCGGCTCGATTGCGCCCGCGCCTCGGGCTCCATCGCGGTTGCCATCTCCAGGAAGCGCCCCAGCGGGTCGCGATCCTCGCGGTAGCTCGCGGTTGCCTCGCGGATCTTGTCCGCCAGCGGCAGCCCGGCCGCCATCCAGTCGCACGCACCCACCAGCAGCCGGTTCAATATCCCCGCGCCCTCGGCCCGCAGCTTCACGGCAAGGTTCTTGTCGCGCCGATCCGCCGGGATGATCACCTCCCACGGCACCAGGATCACACGCCGCCAGAACGCCGCGTCGCTCGAGGCCTCGGGCCGCTGGTTCGCGCTCACCGTGATCTTCATCACCGGCACGAACTCGAAGAAGTCGCGGTTCAGGTGCCGAACCTTCATCGGCTCCTGCCCCGTGATCAGCTTGATCAACTCCTCCGCAAAGCTCTTGCCCCGCCGCGGCTCGCTGGTCCGCACGAAGCGCCGACCGGGCAGCTCGGCAAGGTCGGGCGTGGCATCACTGCCCCGGCGCGACGTGCCCTGGTCCAGGAAAGTCTCGATCGGCACCGTGGTTGAGTAATCCCCCGCGATCCACCCGATCACGTCGCTCCACACGCTCTTGCCGTTGGCGCCCAGGCCATAGTTGATCGCGAACACCTGCTCCGCCGTGTCCCCGGTCAGGCCATAGCCGGCCCAGGCGTCGAGGAATCGGCGGATGTCCGGGTCCGGCTGCACCTCGTTCAGGAAGGCGTCGAACAGCGGGCACGCCGCGGCGGGGTCATAGGGCACCGGCGCCAGCTTGGTGATGAGATCGGCCGGGTCGTGCGGCCTCAGCCGCACCAGCGGGTCGGAGCAGCCCTCACCGGCCCGCTCGAACACCAAAGTCCCGTTCAGCACGTTCAGCACCATCGGGTCGGCATCGAAATCGGTCGGGTGGCCGCTCACCTTCGGCTTCGCCAGCACCTCCACCGCCTTGATCCGCGCCGAGCTCTCGCTGGCCCGGCCCCAGCTCGCGATCTTGTCGCTCAGGAACTTGCCGCGCCCGTTCTTGACCTCGATCAGCCGGTCGAGCCCATACTCGCTGGTGAACAGCCCGGCCTTCTCGATCGCATCCAGCGCGGCCACCTGCGCATTGTCGCCCAGCTCGCTGATGCCGGCCACCCCCGTCGCTGCCACCGCGGCGGCTTCGTCCTGGATCGAGCGCACCGTGGCGAAGATCGATTGCTGCAGCATCGTCTCGGCCTCGGGCTTGTTCCAGCGCCGCCCGTCCCACGCCAGCCAGCCCCACTCCGGCACCCAGCGGAACGCGTCGCCGTAGCGCATCACCCACCGCTCCGCGTTACCCAGGTCGGTCTGCGGCAGGAAGGCGGCTGTCTCGTCGAGATTTCCGCGCCCCCGCCCCCTTTTCGGAGGAGGCCCCCCGCTGCCTTCCAACTGGAAGGGTGGGAAATCATCCCCCATCGGGGCGGGGGGTTCCTGCCTTGGGCGCGCAGCGCCGCGCGAAGCCGAACGCTCCGCCCGCTCCCGCGCCTTGGCCTCGATGTCGGAAAGGTCGCGCGGGCTCGCCAGGCCGGCCTTGAACCCGCTGTCGAACGTCGCTTCGCAGGCGCGGCGGCCATCCTCGGCCGCAAGCCCGTTGGTCTCGCACGCATCGAGCAGCGCCGCGCGCACCATCCCGGCCGAAAGCGCCCCGGCCGCGACCAGGCTGCCCATCTTCAGCGCCGCCGCGTTCAGCGCGGCATTGCGGCCGCCGCTGCCCATCCCGGCCAGCTCGCGCGCCTCGGCATCCAGCGCCGCCAGCGCATACTTCCGCACCGCGTCGGCCGCGTCGGGAGCCGAAGACGACGGCTTGCCGTCAATTCGAGGCCCAGCAAGAACGCTTGAGGTCGCAGCCTGCGACCTCGATCCCCCGCGGATCAGCGTCACCAGCGCCTCGGGCGCCGCCACGGGCGGGCAGCTTTCCGGGTCGCGCCGGTCGACCCACTGGTAGGCTCGGCCGTCGGCGCGCACCGAAGGCGGCGCGATCACGTAGCCGCCCAGGCCCCGCACGTCGACATGCGCCGGCAGCCCGCCGGCCCGGTTCCCCAGCGATTCACCTTCAGGCTGAAGATAGAACACATGAAACCCGCCCGAAGGCGTGCGCGAGGCGGCCGTGGCGGGCAGCTCGTGGCCCAGCAGCGCCTCGGTCTCCGCCTTCAGCTGGCGGTAGGTAAACTGGGTCACCTCGCCCGCCTCGGGGTCGGTCTCTTCGCGCGGGTCGAAATCCAGCGCGAAGAGGCCGGTGGGCCCGCCCAGCGGCAAGCCGATCATCGCAGCGGGCCAGCGCGCCCACCAGGCCCGGATCATGTCCGGGTGGGTTGAGGCATCCTTCAGCCCCCGCTTCACCAGCGGCGCCTTCGTCTCCGGCGAGCACGGAAACACCGCCCACCCCCGCGCGGCATAGGCCAGGGCGGCGCTCAGAATGTCAGCAGGCGGCGCGGCGGGCATGGTGGGGGCGGAACTTTCGGAAGAGCTTAGATTTCAGGGATAAGGCCGCTTAAGGCTGATAATTCAGCCTCAGAACGGCACGTCGTCGTCCAGGTCATTGTCCAACCCCGGCGGCGGGGTCAGGCCGAAGCCGGCACCCGCCGTGCCCGCCGCCGGCGCCGGCGCCGGTCGCTGCCCGCCACCTTCCCGCCCACCGCCGGCATCCCCCAGCAGCGTCAGCACGCCGCGCGGGCCCAGCACGATCTCGGTGGTGTAGCGGTCGTTCCCGTCGCGATCCTGCCACTTCCGGGTGCGCAGCTGGCCCTGCACGAAGAGCTTGCCGCCCTTGCGGCAATATTGCTCCACCACGCCCACCAGCCCGCTGGATCCGGGCGACGCGTGCACGCTCACGCTGTGCCACTCCGTCCGTTCCTTGCGTTCCCCCGTGGCGCGGTCCTTCCAGCGCTCCGCCGTCGCGATGCGCAGGCTTGCCACCCGCCCGCCATCGGGGAAGGTGCGGATCTCCGGGTCCGCGCCCAGGTTCCCGATCAGCTGCACCTGGTTCAGCATCAATTATCCTCCCGCTCGGGGCGCGTTGCCGCCAGCCCGGCTTCCTTCATCAGTTCCACGTGGAGCGTGCGGCTCATCAGCGCGACGAGCTCGGCCCGCTCGCCCGCGGGCACCAGGCTCAGCAGCACGTCGCCGATCGTGGTGGCCAGCGCCGAGACCAGCACGGTCGCCGCCTCCGCATCGCTCGCGCCCTCGTCCTGCACCTGCTTGCGGATCCGCTCCGACGTCGAAAGCAGCCGCATCCGCGCCGAATCGAGCCGCGCCCGCTGCACCGGCGCCATGTCATCGGGGCGGATCATGCCCGCCGCCCGATCTGCAGACCGAACTGGAAGCGCCGCCACTCCACCATCAGATACCAGCCTTCGAATTCGGTGCAGGCGCCTTCAAAGCACGGCCCCGATATCGAGCGACCAATAACCATGCGCGGCAGCCAGCTCACAGGCTCGCCCCCACCACCACGCCCAGCGAGAGCGCCAGCGACGAAGCCAGCCCGGCCAGTGCCCACCAGAACCAGGTCGGCATCATGCCCAAGCCCTCAGCTTGCGGCCCACCCACTGGCGCAGCGGGCTGCCGGCAAGGCCGAGCGCGCGATAGGCCGCGATCACCGCCTCGGCCTGGTTGCGCGCATCGTCGGCCGCGTCGTGCAGCAGGCCCTTGTCCCGGTTCACCCGCACGCCCGAAAGGTCGAGCAGGGTGCGAAGGTCGCGCACGTTGCGAAAGTCCCAAGGCACCGTGTGCGAAAAGGCGCGGTGCAACTCCTCGAGCAAGGTCACGTCGAACCCGGCGCCATGCCCCCAGGGGTAGCGGCAGCCGTAGCGGTCCCAGTACGCGGCAAGGTCATGCAGCGCGATGGAAGGGCTCATAATGCCGACCTCTAGGCGCCCCCGCGCCTCGGCAGACTGCTCAGCCCACCAGGCCACCGTGTCCGGGTCGATCTTCAGCAGCGCCACCTGCTGCGGCACGACCTCGAGGTTCGCGTAAAACGGCGCCGCCATCACCCCCCAGACGGGATCGAACGCGACCGCCCCGATCGAAAGGATGACGCTGCCCGGCGCCGTGCCCAGCGTCTCGAGGTCGATGCTCAGATGCTCAAGCGCCACAGCTCGCCTCCCCTTCCAGCACCGCCGCCAGCGCGGCCAGTTCGTCGGCCTCGGCCGGGGTCAGGCCGATCACGGCCTCGAACTCGCGCAGCACGCCCAGGCGGCGCACGGCCCAGCCCCGCTCCGCCTCGGTGGCCGAGCCGTCGCGCAACCGCTCGGGCAGCCCGGCTTCCGGCGGGCGGGTCACCGGGCAGCCTGCCGCTGGCGCCGCGCGATCTCGCGCGCGTGCTGGTGCGGCTCACCGGTCCAGCGGTTGATCGTGGGGTGAAACGGAAACGGCTTCGATGCCCGCGCCCGCTTCGGCGCCGGCTTCGCCTTCTGCCGCTTCTGCTTCGGCGGCGCTGAGCTCACGTCGAGGCGGTCGAACCCGCCGGCCATGCCGGCGAGCGCCACCCCCAGAAATGCCATGGCCGAAAGAGCCACCGGGCGGTTGCCTTGATGCATCAGCGAGCCCCCTCCCCGTCTTCAAACACCTCGATCGTGCGGCGCAGCGCGTCGGCTTTCACTTCCACGTCCAGGCTTTCGGCCTGCACCGCGTCGATCTCGCGCAGCAGCGCGGCGCGCCGCTCGCCCAGCGCCGCCAGCTGCGCCTCGAACCCGGCCACCTTGCCGCGCAGCATCGTCACCAGCTGATCGTCGCCCAGCTTGGACCAGGGGCGGATGGCCGGCAGCTCGATCGGCACCGCCCACGGCGGCGTGCGGAAGCCATCACCCTCAATCTGGAACGGTGGCACATCGCCAACCATCACCCCGACACCGCCGGGCCCCGCAGCCGCCATCGCCGCGACCCGCGCCTCGTGCTCCACGAAATCCGGGTCGGGCACCACGGTGCGCGCGGCATCCCGGTCGGCCCCGGCCCCGGCCCGCATCGCCTCGCCCGCCGCCGCGATCGCGGCCTCGGCTTCGTCGACCCTCACCATCACCGGCCTCGTCTTCATGTCATCGCTCCCGCCAGTTCGGAGGCCACGTAGCCCTGCGGCGGGCGCGTCGGCGCCTTCTCCACCACCCGCGCCTTCCCCTTGGAAACGCGCCACATCTGCCCCTCGAAACTGCGCAGCCAGTCCGCGATCATCGGCATCAGCATCTCGCGCGCCTCGCCGGCCGGGATGCACTTGGTCCGCGTCAGCCGGTAATATTCGGCGCGGAACGGCGGCGGGCACCATCCCATCTTCGCCTCGCGCACCGCCGCGCCGATCGTGATCGGCTTGCGCGCCGTGGCGATGTTGGCCCGCCACGCCGCGCGCCGCTCCGGCGGCATTTCCTGCCAGATCCGGCGCATCGTCTCGGCCCGCTTCGCCACCGTCTCGGCAGAGGGGCGGATGCCCTTGCGCCGCTTCACCTTGCCCCGCGCCGGCAGCGCGGCGAGATAGGCGGCGCGCAACTGCTCCGGGCTCAGGCCCAGGCCCAGCTCGGTCATCTTGCTCCGCACGGCATGGCGCGAGCGGCCCGGCAGCAGCGCCGAAATCTGGCGCGACGAAAGCCCGGCCGAAACGGCCCGCCGCAGCGCCTCGATCTCGTCCTCGCGCCACCGCCGGCCGCTCATGAGGCCGCCCTCTCTCTGGCCACGAAGATCCGCGCGGGCCGCAGCCGGCGCGCCCGCCGGATCGCGAGGTAGCGGTAGCCGCCGCCGTCGCGCTTCTCCTGGGTGAAGAGGATGTCGCCGTCGGCGAAATAGGCATCCAGCACGGCGAGCGCCGGCGCCGTGCTGCGCTTGGGCAGCCACACGCCTTCGGCATAGACCAGCACGTCGCCCGCCTTCGCCTTCGCCATCCAGGCCTCGGCCGCATCGGGCATGCAGATGCGCGTGTCGCGCCCCCGCTCCCACAGCTGCGGCTCGGTCCGCACCTTCGCAAGCCTCGCCACGGCCTCGCCTTTCACCCGCACCATGTCAGCCCTCCCCGCAATCGGCGCGGCGGCGCCAGCTGGCCGACTGGTCGGCCGGAATGTCACGGCGAGCGGCAATGCGCTCGGCGATGGTGGAGCGCGGCGCCGTCACCAGATAGCGCGTCTGCTTGATCCCCAGCGCCGCGTCGCCGCGCCAGTGCGCTGAAACCACCTCCAGCTTGCCCAGTCGGATGCGAAGGTGGGCCCGGCAGAAGTGGCGGCACCGCTCGCCCGTCAGGTGCGCTTCGTGCACCTTGCCGCTTTCGTCGCGCTGCTGGGCGAAGGCCTCCAGCTTGAGCTCGGTCCAGCCCCGCAGCGGAAACATGCCGGCCGTCGGGCGGGCCTTCAGCAAGCGCCGCTCCAGCCCGCGGTGCGGCATGTGCTGCTTGCGGCCGATCACCCGCGGCGTGTTGATGATGGCCAGCAGTCCGTAGACCGTGTGGGCCAGAACTCCGGGGCCATTCGCCCCAGCAGCAGCCATGTCAGCCGAGTAAACCGGACGGACAGACCGGATGTCTGACATGCCGCGGATTTGCCCCCACTCAGCAGAAGCGCCGCGGGCGAGAATTGTCACATCGAACGCGTCACCTTGCTCGCTCACCCCTTCTTCCAGCAGCAGGGCAAGCCGGACCGGGGCGCCGGTGTCGGGATGCGGCTCGACAAACTCGATCCACGTTCGTGGGGCGGGCAGGAACATCGCCGCGTCGATCGACCGCTGACAGCGAAGCGCATCTGCCGCCAAATTGCGCGCCAAGCCCATCACGGCGCTGCACTCGAAGAAGTGCGCGTCGGCCATCTTGGGCAGCACGCCCGCCACGTCGTTAAACTCGCGCCGGGCCTCCGGCACGAACATCTGCTTTACGATGTGCTGGGCCAGCGGCGTCATCAATTCAGCTTCCCGCGGTCGTGGGCCGCGATCACCTGGTCCATCTGGGCGCGCACGGTGCGGGCCCGTTCCGCGATCACGGCGGCCTCGCGGTGGTCCACCCGGCCGTCGGCCATCGCCTCGGCCACGGTGGCGGTGAAGCCCGCCGCGCCTGCCATCAGCGCGGCATGGTCCACCCCGTCCGCCGCGTCCGCCGGCACCGCCTTCAGGCCGAAGTGCGCCAGCAGCTCGTCCAGCGCGGAGCCGTCGGCCAGCAGCAGGTTCATCAGCGCCCGGCCGGAAAGGCTGTTCCGCCCGTTCAGCGCGTTCTGGATCGTGCGCTCCTCGCACCCGGCCAAATAGGCCAGCGCGCCGGGCCGCCGCGATAGCAGCAGCCGCCGCAGCGTTGCGGCAACCAGCGTGCGGAAATCATCTTCCAGCAACGGCCCACGATGGGGCGGGACATTTCCACTATTCATGCGGCATACCCCCGGCATGGTCGGAAGCGCTCTTCAGAATCCTACGAATGGTGGCCCCGGTCAGCTCGTACCGGGAACTGAGGGTAGCCACCCGCACACCGCGGTCGCGTTCGCGAACAATCTCAGCATCCCTAAGCACAGACTGAAGTGCTCTGGTGCCGCCAAACTTGCGGACCAATTTGTAGACTTGCGCAACAGAGAGCCCGTAATCGAGGGCGACGCGTTTGACTTTTGCCCCCGCCGCCACCTTGGCGACAATCACACGGTCTCTCTCCTCGCCCCGCAAAGCACGGCGCGCCGCCGCAGGCTCGCAGAAGTAGAATTCAGGCAAACTCAGCACGAGACGCCCTCGGCACCAGACCCGGCCACGGCAGGCAGCCGCACCCCGGTGCAGAGCGCGCGGGCCTTGGCCACGTCGCTGGAGAGGCTGGCGGCGGAAACCGCCCCGCCCGTCTCCGCCTCGATCTTCAGCGCCACCTCCACCCGAAGGTCGAGCAGGCCCCGCTTCGCGCGGTTGATGGTGGTGTGGGCCACGCCGAGCCGTTCCGCGAAAGCCGCGTCGGTGAAGCCGTGGTCACTCAGGTAGGTGGCAAGCGTCATGCCCTATTCTTGCGGCACACGCACAAACTCTGTCAAGGGCCTTTGTGCGCCGCGGGCAATTTACCCGGCGCCGCCCCTGCGCGAAAATATTTGCATGGGACGCCCGAAAACCATCAAGCCGCCCCTGCACCAGAAAACGATGCTGCTGCTGTGGCGCACGATCAACGGCTACACCCAGGCCGACGTGGCGAACGGGCTGAAGAAGCCGGTTTCCACCACCACGATCTCGCGCCTGGAAGACGGCCTGCTGCCCTACAACCAGGAGCTGCTGGAAGACATCGCCGAGTTCCTGAACATCTCCGTGCTCGAGCTGATGCACATCAACCCGCTTGATGTTGCCGGGTCCACCCGCCACATGCTGGCCGGAAGCCGCC
>JACCDR011440011.1_pt1 | contig 10177 bp, 3 predicted proteins | sample 7446431 | NCBI WGS metagenome assembly JACCDR01 (sample SAMN15323443, study PRJNA562643) | freshwater metagenome | isolation source: river surface water | place: USA:Blue River Watershed | collected 2017-08-17 | reverse complement strand
TAGCGGTGCCATTGTAAGTAGTACCATTGAGCAGCACCCGTGGAAAGTTAAAATTCACATTGCCATCAAAGCGGGAAGTGGGTCCCAGAATCAGTAAGGCTGCTCCTGTGGGTTGCAGCATGGTTTGTGGGGTAGCTCCTAGCTGTGTAAACCGAAGCAGCGACAATGTACCTGTAACAAAGCCTCCGACACCTAACGAAATGGTTTTGGTAGCAGCTAAAGTAGAACTGGCAGCGAGTCCATTATTGAAAAAGATCCCATTTCCAGTACTACCTGCCGTGTTAGAAACGACAATATTGCCATTGTATGTAGACGTTCCAATCGTTCCCATCTGAATCTGGGTAGAATTATGGGAGTTAATCTGATTGACAGTCAGGTCTCCATTATAAGTCGCAGTGGTACCACTACCTTGCAGGATACGAAAGTTGTTTTGTAACGTTCCCGCCATTGTAATGGTCACTGGGCCGTTAAACACAAGCGAGACGTTAATTCCCTCAGCAATCAAGTACCCCCAAGTATCTGTTCCTGTAGTCTTATTTGAATAGAACGTTACATCAGAAGCAAAGGTAGTCGTCTGGTTGTTGTGATTATGCGCCACATACATCCGGCTAGCACCTATATTGTTAAAGGTTGTACTGCCATTAAACTGGTCGGCAAAACTGCCGCCTGTCAGCAGATAACCAGATCCACTATTGGTAATAGTTGTAGAGCTATTAAACGTATTTCCACCTGAACCATAATTGTCCGAAGCACCATTTTTTTCGATGGTAGCAGTACCATTGTAGGTAGTACCATTCAAATATACTTGTGGAAAATTAAAATTCACATTGCCATCAAAGAGAGTGGTAGGCCCCAGAATCAGTTGAGCTGTTCCTGTGGGTTGCAGCAGTGTTTGTGGAGTAGCACCTAGCTGTGTAAAGCGAATCAGAGACAGTGTACCTGCCACAAAGCCTCCTGCACCTAGCGTAATGGTTTTAGTAGGAGCTAACGTAGAGCTAGATGTATTGCCTGTGTTAAAGAAGATACCACTAGAGCTACCCCCTGCCGTGTTAGAAACGACAATATTGCCATTGTAGGTAGACGTTCCAACCGTTCCCATTTGTAGCACTGTAGAGGTATGCGAATTGGTCATATTCAGTGTCACATTGCCATTGTAGGTAGCAAAACTGCCCGTATTGGTTAAAAACTGAGAATTGCTTTGGACACTACCAGAAGTATTAAAAACAAAATTTCCCTGTACTATCATGCCAGTATTGATTCCCAAACCCACAAAGAAAGACCATCCATCTGCACCACCTGTTTTGGCAGAATTCAGTGTCAGATCGGAAGCAAAGGTAGTCGTCTGCCCAACATGGTTGTAGGCAAAATAAAACCGATGGCTACCTGTATTATTGAAGATAGTAGCAGCATTAAACTGATCGGAAGTGCCATTGCCCAACAGTACATACCCCGAACCGTTATTGGTGATTGTCGTACTTGCGTTAAATATATTCCCTCCACTAGAGGCATCATTAGATATGCCTGTTTTGGTTGCATCTACAGTTCCGTTAAAGGTAGCTCCATGAAAATATACACCTGGACTGGTAGAGGTAATATTGCCGCCAAAGGTAGATAAAGGACCAAATTGCAGATAGGTAGCTGAAGCACCTAGTGAAAGTGTAATAGGTGCATTGCCCAGTTGGGTAAACTGCCGCAAAATCAGGTATCCAGCATTTAGTCCGCTCGCACCTGCTGCAATGGTTTTGGTAGCAGCCAATGTAGCCGTAGCCGTTCCATTTCCTCCACAAAACTGTATTCCTTGGGCACTACCAGAGGTATTGACATAGATATTTCCATTAAATACATTACCCGCCGTGGCCCAACAAGGCAATAATCGTTCATTACTATTGTTGGTAAAGGTCACATCGGCATTCCAGGTATCGGGCAGCACATTGCCTAGCAGTAGAAAGCTGGTTCCGTTGTTGGTGATGGTAGTGACACCATTAAATACATTTCCTCCATTGCTATAATCTCCGGTAGGCCCTGTTTTAATTGCATCTACAGTTCCATTAAAGGTAGCTCCATGAAAATATAAGCCTGGACTGGTAGAAGTAACGTTGCCGCCAAAGGTAGATGAAGGTCCGTATTGCAGATAGTTTGCTGTAGTGGTCAGTGAAAGTGTATTGGAGGCATTGCCCAGTTGTGTAAACCGATTTAAAATCAGGTAGCCTCTGTCAAACGTACCCGTATTAATAGATTTTCCAGCTGCTAACGTAGCAGAGCCGCCACCACCACCAAAATGAATACCCGTTGAACTGCCTGTAGAAGTCACCGTAATATTTCCGTTAAACTGGTTTCCGGCTGCATTCCATGCAGGTACTATCCGTTCACTTCCGTTGTTCACAAACGTAACATCTGCATTCCAGATATCGGGACTCGACCATCCAAACCCAAAATAGCCAGCACCTGTGTTGGTAAATTGAGAGATACCCGTAAACGTATTTCCACCAGGGCTGGGATCTCCGTTGGCACCTGTTTTGGTCATATTCACAGTAGACTGAAACGTACTTCCACTAAGCCAGAATGAGGGACTGGTAGCCGTAAAAGCTCCGCCAAAAGTAGAATTTCTGGTATACAGGATGGCATTAGCTCCGGTTAAGGTCAGATTCATAGCAGCTGAACCCAGCTGCGTAAAGGCACCCAAATACAAAAATGATCCAGCAAATCCTGCACCCCCTATTTTGACGGTTTTTCCAGTTGCTAAGGTAGGCGTACCTGTACCGCTTGAAAAACCCAAATATACTCCCCGCGAACCTGCCGTACCAGTCAGTGTGATGTCATCGTTAAACAGATCATTGGAGTTGTAGCCCAACATAAAATAGCCCCCTGAGCTCTGCTGATTAATGGCCAGTGTAGCATTAAAAATATTCTGACCACCATTGTTATGATCATCTGTTCCACCTATTTTGGTAAATGTAGTAGCTCCATTGAAAACCCCTCCCCGGATGTACAAATCAGGTGCTGTAGCCGTAAATGTACCCCCGAAGGTGCAAGGACCTCCTGTTCTCTCTACATATAAAGCTGCCATGCTGGTAAACAATAAATTGATGGCGGCATTTCCTAGCTGCGTAAAGCCTCCTAGGCGCAAATATCCGTCACTGAATCCGGCTCCGCCTACTTTAATGGTTTTTCCAGCAGCCAGTGTAGGCGCACCTGTACCATTATACCAACCCAGGTTTATTCCGCCACTACCCGTGCTCGTGACCGTGATGTCATCATTAAAAAAATCGTTGGAGTTATAACCCAACATAAAATAGCCCGTGTTGCTAGTCAGATTGATGGTACAAGTGGCGTTGAAAATATTCTGGAATCCATTGTTGTGGTTATTTCCACCACCGGTTTTGGTAAAGGTAGCAGCTCCATTGTAGGTACCTCCATAACAGGTAATATCTGCCGCCGTAAAATTAACCGACCCTGTAAATATATTTTGTTGCAATGTGAGACTAGTCGTACCTGTCATAGGTAAGCTAATAGCTGTGGCATCGGCTTGTTGTATCCGTAAAAGTTGCAGATAGCCTGATGAATAAGCTCCATTGAGAATAACACTTTTGGTAGCTGCCAGTGACACAACCGGAAAAGTACCACCCCATCCAATAGCAATCCCAGAAGCATTGGTTGTACCACTTTGACTGATATAGATATTGCCATTGAAGACGTTATTGGTAGAATTCTGCCCCATAATAATTCGTCCACCACCCGTCGAGGTGTTGGTCAGATACACATCGGCATTGTAGGTATCGGCTGCGCCATTAGCAAATCCGATATACCCAGAACTGGTATTGGTAACCCTGAGTACACCATTGTAGGTATTGCCACCTGATGAAGGACTGTTACCTGTTGTACCTGCCATGTTATAGGTCACCGCCTGGGCAAAAGTAGAAGTCTGTGCCGTAATATATCCGGCATTCACGGTTAAGGTTCCGCTGAAATTAGAACGATATATGTTTACACTTCCATTGTTTCCTGGCGAAAATACCTGTGGCGTAGCATTGGCCTGTACCAATCCATAGATATGCAGACTGGCTCCAGCAAACGTTGTACAGGTAATGGTAATGCCCGTATTTAAGTTAACCGATCCTAGTCTACCAATCTGAATAAAACCCGTACCAGAAGGATTGTCTACCACTACATTGGCATTGAACGCCACATTTTGAGAATATCCGATGTACAATTGTCCCGTACCAGTCGTACGAAATGTGGTTGGGCCATTAAAAGTCTCGTTTCGACCAGCACCTCCGTTTGTCAGCAATAAATAACCGGAGCCAGCATTGGTGATAGAAGTAGTTCCATTATAGGTATTATTGCCATTGGATTGTATGTTGGATGCATTAGTACGAACCACAGACAGATTACCGTTAAATGTACTTCCATTTAAGTACACATCGGTGACATTGGCTACCACATGGGCACCAAAGGTAGTTCCGGCAAAAGTCAGAGTGGTTGCTGTAGAATTGAAGATTCCATTGGTACAACTGCCCCCATTACAGGCCACTATACCTGTTGTGTTTAGGGTAAAAGTATTTAAGTTCAGTGTTCCACTCGTAATAGTTAGGTTAGAGATAGTTCGGTTAGCATCTAGTATACAGTTGTTGGCTCCTGTCACCACCGTCACATGGTCTGAAGCCAGTGGTATTCCGTTTGGTGTCCAATTGGTAGCTGTGTTCCAATCAGTAGAAGTTGAGCCATTCCAGACATAGGAGGTCTGTGCCCATGCTATATTCAGTGTTACCAGATAGAGAAACACTCCGTACAAAAACTTCATAAGGATAATAATTTTAACAAATCCAAAGAAATAAATAAACTATCAAACACAAATCTCTTTCTTTCTACAGTTAAAATTTTCCCTTTTTGCAATAAAACCTTACACTTTTACAGAAGCCTACCAAATCATAGATATATGGCAAATCTTACGATTGGTCAAAGGCACTAGACACAAAAAAGCTTCTGTCAAAAAAGGAAGATTTCTCGGCCATTTTTTAACAGAAGCTTTTTTGTAGGTAAGTTCATGCTGAACAATATACTAAACAGCATTACTTATGCTGTATGTCAGCATATATCCAAAAATATAGATTTTTTTATCCTTCGTTTACTTTTTTGTAAATTCTACACAAATGCGTTTGGCCACACTTACACGGCTATAGTTACGAATATACCCGTTTTTAAATGTCCATTCCTTATTTAATACTGCTAAAGAGGCGGCTCCAGCGTACTTTGCTACCGATTTCGCCCCAGGTTTTGTTGGGATTGATAGAGAGCCAAACTAGTACAGCCTTACCTACCACATGGTCTTCAGGTACAAAGCCCCAGTAGCGGGAGTCTTCCGAGTTGTGGCGGTTGTCTCCCATCATCCAGTAGTAGTTTTGTTTGAAAGTATATTCGGTAATGGGTTGTCCGTCTAGAATAATCTTGCCATTTTCTTCCTTCACATCGTTGTTGTGATCGAAGAGAAGAATAATATATTTATAAAGAGCCATATTTTTGGCATCCAGCGTAATTTTATCTCCTTTTTTAGGAATGTATAACGGGCCAAACGTATCCCGGTTCCACTTCACCAACGTTGTATCATAAGGCAATACCTGTAGATTGGGTTCGGTTTCCAGGGATGGGTGTACAGCTTTTACAAAATCAAGTTGCTTCAATTTTTCTGCGGTTTGCGGCGAGAGGAATCCTACAAATCCATTGGCTGTGGGTCGGTACTCACTGATTTCAAACTTCTCAAAAAAACGTTCGTCCAGGGCCTGTGTGGTAAACACCTCGTGGAGGTATTGCATATGTTCCGGATTCTGTGCCAGTTCACCATTGACATACAACTGCCGTTCCCGAAGCTCAATCTTGTCACCTGCCACGCCTACACACCGTTTGATGTAGTTGGTACGCAGGTCAATGGGGTACATGTTGTATCCACCGTAGCGGTCGCCAGGATTGCCAGGGTTTCCAGGGTAGTTAAACACCACTACATCATTACGTTTGACAGATGAAAAGCCAGGTAGGCGGGTCTGAGGCATTTGTATCCAGTCTACAAACGAGGGAATACCTGTTCCCCAGAACGTCTGGTGTGTGAGTGGAAACTGAATAAGGGTACGTGGTGTACGAGCCCCGTAGTGCAACTTACTAACAAACAGAAAGTCGCCTGTAAGCAGGGAACTTTCCATAGAGGAGGTTGGAATGGTATAGGGCTGAATAATAAGCCAGTGTACCGCCGAAGCTACTACAATTGCAAATACGATGGATTCAAGCCATTCACGTAACTGACTTTTTTTCTTCTTAGTCGTCCGGGAGTCTTTCGTTACACTTGTCATTGGAAATAGAAAGGATAAATATGTCTGTATAGACTAACGCAGTACAGTATGCTGATTATTGCAAATAAACTCAAAAATACTGATATTTATTTTAAAAAAAATGAGTAAATGAGTAAATGAAAAAGACTCGTCATTTATTGCGGCTCATTTTCTCTCATTTACTCATTTACCAACTTACTCATTTTTTCATTTTTTCAGGTAAGCATACCGCCGTCTACCTGTAGTACTTGGCCAGTGGTGTAGCGGCTCATGTCAGAGGCCAGAAAAACGGCACAGTCGGCTACTTCTTCGGGGGTTCCACCTCGTTTGAGTGGAATGCTGTTGAGCCACTCTTCCTTGTTGCCGAGTTCGTGGGTCATTTCTGTTTCGATAAAGCCAGGTGCAATGGCATTGCTACGGATGTTGCGAGAACCGAGTTCGAGGGCTACTGACTTGGTAAACCCAATGATACCAGCCTTGGAAGCCGCATAGTTGGCTTGTCCGGCATTGCCCCGGATGCCTACTACGGAAGTCAAGTTGATGATAGAACCACTTTTCTGCTTCATAAACGGACGAATGGCCGCTTTGGTCAGGTTAAAAACTGACTTCAGGTTGATCGTAATCACCGTATCCCACTGTTCTTCAGACATCCGCATCAGCAGACCGTCTTTGGTTATGCCAGCATTATTGACCAGAATATCGAGAGTACCAAAATCAGCCAGTACAGCACTCACTAGTTCTTCAGCTGCCTTGTAGTCAGAAGCATCAGACCGATAGCCTTTGGCTTTGATACCCAATGCCTCTAATTCTTTTTCCAGGGCCTGACCTTTTTCTACACTTGACAGATACGTAAAGGCAATATTAGCTCCTTGTTGAGCAAAACGAAGGGCAATGGCACGCCCAATACCTTTGGAAGCACCTGTAATCAGGGCTGTTTTTCCTTGTAATAAATTCATCAGACAGGTTTATACTAAGAGGTATTATGAAAACAAAAAATTTGCCCCGCAAAGTAAAAGGATTTTATAGAAAAAAAAATGAGTAAATGAGTAAGTGAGCAAATGAGTAAATAATCCACGGGGACTTTTCTTTCAATGAGAGAGAGTGTGAATGAATGAATGAATAGTCCTCGGGGACTTTCGCGAATGGTCTCCACAACTCTGTTACTGGGCAACTACGTTGCCCGATGCTGTTCTGGATTTGTAATCCAGAACGTGCCTGCTGTGGATTTGCAATCCACCAAAATGCGATAGCATTTTTCGCTGTCAAGCACCCGACAGGTTTGTGTGTGAGACCCACAAGGTGTTTGTCTCAAACGGCTTTGACAAATGCTATCGCATTTGGTGGATTACAAATCCACAGCAGATTCATTCTGGATTGAAAATCCAGAACAGCATTGGGCAACGCAGTTGCCTCATTCACTCATTCACTCATTCACTCATTCACTCATTCACTCATTCACTCATTCACTCATTCACTCATTTACTCATTTACTCATTTACTCTAATGAGCCATTTCGGTCATTGTGTGTTTCATCTCGTTCAGAATAGCCTGCACATCTACCTTCAGTCCAGTAGCAACACGCATGCCTAGGTCTGGATCGGCCCGGAAGAAATGGCACAGCTGCCGATGGATAATCAATTCCCGTTTATGGGTTTCGATGCCCCCCATGGCGGCTACGATGGTTTCGACCAAGTCTGTTTTTTCGGGTGCTGGCATAAGCCGATACAGATTTCCAGGCTGTGTATAATGGTCGTTGTTGCCTTTGGCATTACGGTCGTACCAGTCGGCTACGTAGCTGTCCAGTTCCCAGTTGGGTTCTTTGTACGACTCGTCTACTTCAATGGCATCAAAGCTGTTGGGGAAATAGTTGGGATTCGAGCCTCCATTGCCATCTACCCGCATAAAACCATCCCGCTGGTAGTTGGTTGTTGCATATGGACAACGATTGACAGGAATCTGTTCATAGTTTGCTCCCAGTCGGTAGCGGTGTGCATCCGGATAAGACAGCAGCCGTCCCTGCAACATTTTGTCTGGTGAATAGCTAATACCATCTACCACATGAGCTGGAGCAAATGCCGACTGTTCAATCTCAGCGAAGTAGTTGACCGGATTTTCGTTCAATTCCATGATTCCCACATCTATGAGCGGATAGTCGGCGTGTGGCCATACTTTGGTCAGATCAAATGGATTCCACTGATATGTACGGGCTTCAGCCGCAGGCATGACCTGAATCTGAAGTTTCCACTGTGGAAAGTTTTTGTCCCGGATGGAGTTAAACAAATCCCGCTGGGCAAAATCCATATCTTTGGATTTCATGGCATCAGCTTCTTCACGGGTAAAGTTTTTAATCCCTGACAGGGTTTTGAAATGGAATTTGACCCAGAATCGTTCGTTTTTGTCATTGATGAACGAAAACGTATGGCTACCATACCCGTTCATGTGTCGGTAACCATACGGTGTACCCCGATTTGACATCAGAATGAGTACCTGATGCAAGCTTTCCGGATTGAGTGACCAGTAATCCCACATCATGGTTGGAGATTTAAGATTGGTCTGTGGGTCTCGTTTCTGGGTATGAATAAAGTCACCAAACTTTTTCGGGTCTTTGACAAAGAACACAGGCGTATTGTTGCCCACCATATCCCAATTTCCATCTTCGGTATAAAATTTCAGGGCAAACCCACGAGGGTCACGTTCGGTATCTGCAGAGCCTTTCTCTCCTCCTACCGTCGAAAAACGAGCCAACATTCGGGTCTTCTTTCCAATCTGGCTAAAGATTTTGGCTTTGGTATACATGGTAATGTCATGTGTGACCGTAAATGTTCCGAAAGCTCCGGAGCCTTTGGCATGTACCACCCGTTCTGGGATTCGTTCCCGGTTAAAGTGGGCCATTTTTTCATGTAAAATATAATCTTGCAGGAGAATAGGTCCGTTGGGGCCAACAGTCATAGAGTTTTCATTCTCCACGAAAGGCCTGCCAGAAGCAGTAGTGAGTTTTTTCTTTTCCTCAGACATAAGATAAGGTCGTTAATGTGAAAAAATAAGTAAAGGGAATTACCTGTGCTACGATTAGAAACATACCTAACAACTAGCTGTCAGGAACTGCCTAGCTCGTAGAGATAGCTACAGAAAAGGACAGTCGTATCTGAGTTTTAATATGTATACAAACTGATAATGAGGAACATAGTTTCAAACATTTTTTTTTGTCCAGATATAACTGCCTGTGTGCAACAGATGCTACCTCAAAACTCGTCGTTAGAAACAGATAAATCAAATCAATATTTTTTACTAATTCATCATAAAAATCTATATTTACAGGAAAGTACAATTCAGGAAGAGGTTATTAGTCGCTGCTGTTTTACCTGTTTATGCCAAAACCATGCTTTTCCCTAAATTTTCAAGGTCATTTTAGTCTAAATTTTGCTTTTTTTTAGCTGAATATCAAGAACATAACCAAATCACTAGTCAACCTGTCCTATGAAACATCACTAAAAGATACTATTCGGAAAATAAAAAAAAATGAGTAAATGAGTGACTAGTCCTCGGGAACTTTCGTGAATACTATCCACAGCTCTGTTACTGGTCAACGGAGTTGCCTCATTTGCTCATATTTATTCACACAACTGTTCACCGCTGTTCCAGATTTGTAATCTGGAACGAATCTGCTGTGGATTTGTAATCCACCAAAATGCGATAGCATTTTTGGGTGTTAGGCACAGGATCTGTTTGTGTTTGAGACTCACAAGGTGTTTGTCTCAAACGGCTCTGACAAATGCTATCGCATTTGGTGGATTACAAATCCACAGCAGACACGTTCTGGATTGAAAATCCAGAACAGCATTGGCTCATTAACCAAAGCC
>JACCDR012063780.1_pt1 | contig 10178 bp, 13 predicted proteins | sample 7446431 | NCBI WGS metagenome assembly JACCDR01 (sample SAMN15323443, study PRJNA562643) | freshwater metagenome | isolation source: river surface water | place: USA:Blue River Watershed | collected 2017-08-17 | reverse complement strand
GTGCCGCCAGGAAGGTAGTCGGAAGGCCGCATCTCCGAGCCGTTCCAGTACGGAAGAATGCCGACCACCACACCGAAGATGTCATCGCCTGCGCCGGAGTGCTCGACGGTGCCGTTGTTGAGCAGGCGGACCGGGTCGCCGATGCGCAGGTCGATGTTGGCCGCCGCCTCACTGCCTTGGTAGGCCGTGGCCACCGTCATTTCGATGGGATTCGGCATCGCCGATCCATCCATCGTCATCACGGGCCGAAACCCGTACTCCACCCGATTGTCCGCCATACTCTCGCTCCTTTCAGATATCGAACGAGCTCAACGGCTCGGTCTCGTTCTCGACTTCCATCATCCGCGCCGCCCCGGCGATGCCGCGAAGCGCGTCCGCCGCCGCGTGCTCGCGGTCGATGATCGCGTCCTCCAAGCGGTCCACGAACGCCTGGCCAGTGCGGCCGTTGTGGCCGTGCTTCTGGAGCTCGGCGTAGTCGCCCTGGTCCATGCACATCAGCACATGACCGTCTACCTCGACGGTCGACTGGCCTTCCGAGCGCGACTTGCGGCCCTTGATGCGCTCCTCGTCCGTGTTGGGGTCCACGTACTTCCAACCGTGGTCCTCGTACCAGTCGGGACCCTGGATGTGCGCGTTCTTGAGGACCAACACGTACTTGCGGTCCTTTTTCGCGCTCACGATCGCATGCCCCTCGCCTCCGTCGTAGGGGCGCGGGGCGGGGTCTCGCCGCTGTTGAATCTTCTTGGGTGCCTGAGCTCGTGCCATAAAGGGATCCTTTCGCCATCTTGCAGACCGGCGATGCGTCCCCCCACGAGAGTCAGGCTGTCAGGCCTGGGGTGCCTGAAACCGTACAGGCGATGACCCCCGAGCTGGGGTCACACCGACTCCGCAAAGGTACACACCGCCGTCCGCGGTTGTCAACTCACTCTGCAGCCATGGGACAGTGTCACACCGCCTTGCGCGACTTGGCTATGCGTCGGCCGGGTCCCTCGGCCCACTTTTTCCAGGCCTTCTCGGGCGACTTCTTGGCCAGCTCCGGGTAGAGGTTTTCGGCCATGCGCTTCTCGTGGGGGCCCAACGCCACCTTCACCCTCCCCTCCCCGCCGCCACCGCCCGGGGCGCCACGCGGGGGAGCCGCGTACTTGCTCGGGTCGGGCCGGGGGCCGGCGTTGCGCGATGGCGCGTGCTCGCCGATGCGCAGCTCGCGCTTGGCGGCCTGCACGGCCTGCTCGAGCAGCTGCGGTCCCGGCCTGCCCCCCTTGGCGGTCAGCAGGTGGAAGTGGCCTTGGATGGCCTGCTGCAGCGCGCGGTTGTTGGCGATCTCCGGGTGGCGCGCCAGCATGGCGTCGCGGGCCGCGTTGGCCGGGTTGGGCGCCTGAAAGCCCTTGGCCGCGGCGCGCTTTTCGAACTGCGCGTCAGCCAGCTCGTCCTCGAGCCGATGGGCCTTGGCCTCGTAGTCGGCGAACTGCTGCTCGGTGACCTTGGCCGGGTCGAGCGCGGCGAACTCGCGCTGTAGCCCCCTGCGCCGCTCGCGGATGTCGTTGATCTTGGCGTCGAACGGGTCGGGACCAGGATCCTGTCGCGTCTGCTGTCCGCCCCGCAGCAGCACCTGCATGGCGCCGTTCAGGCGGGCGATCTCCTCGGCTTGGCGCGCGGAGCGCTCGTTGGCCTCGCGGGCGGACTCCATCGCCTCGCGGTAACGGTTGCTCTTGCTGGGCCGAGAGCGCCCACGGCGCGGCTCGTCGTCGCCATCATCGTTCTCGTCGCCATCATCGTCCTCGTCGCCTCCGACTTCGATTTCCACCTCCTCCTCGTGGCGGTGTCGCGCGCCGCGTGGCTGTGGGTTGTCGTCCGGCTCGTCGTTCGACTCCTGCTCGCGCTGACGCGACTGGGCGCGCTGGCGCACCTTGGCCACGGCGCGGTCGTTGGCGTCTTCGGCGCGGTCGTCGTTGTCTTCGGCGGAGCTCCGCATGCGATTTCGGTCGTTGGCTGCCATGATCATCCCTCCAGCATGTCGGGCTCACTCGGGAGCCAGGTTCGATCGTCGTTGAACACGTGCTGTTGCGTCTTTTCGTCGAGCGTGATGGACACCTTGCTGGCCCGCAGATTCGCTGCCAGGTCGAAGCTGGATGTCAGGTCGCCGACGCGCAGCATGCACACCGGTACCTCCATGCCGCCCACCTCGCCGACGGGCATGCGCCACATGCCCAGGCGGATGTGGGTGATGATGTGGCCGAGATCCACGCCATTGGCCCGCAGCACGTCGAGCGCCTTCTGGCCCGCCGACACGATGATGCCCACGGGGGCCTCGCGCTCGCGGCGCTTCTTGCTGCTCTCCGGTTGGATGATGCTGGTTCCGGGAAAAAACTGCCCCTGCGCCCACTTGGCTTCGATCTGGAAGACGAACACGCGGTCGAACAGCGGCTGCTGATCGAACACCGCGTCGATGATGCCGTGCTCCAGGCGCCGCGCGTCGAGCAGCGGGGGCAGCCCAAGCGCGCCGGCCGGCGACATGCGCGCCTGGATTTCGCGCGTCCTGACGATGGCCGTGGCCTCGTCCTCCGCGCTCAGGCTGAGCGTGTCGGTCTCGATGGTTCCGCTCATCACTTTACACCTGCCTTGCGGAAGGTCAGCGACAGCGCCTCAGCGGCCACCAGCGTGGCAAACGCCGCGGCCACCTTGGGGTCGCTCGTTGTCCTACACGCCCCGCGCAGCGCGTCCATGCACTGAGCGACGTGGCCGTCTTGAGCCCTGGCCAGCTCCTGGGTAAATCCGTGGGCTACCCAGCTGCGGCGCAGCTCGCCCTTCACCTCTGCTTCGTCTGACATGTCCTGCTCCTAGTTGCTCAGCCCGGGCGACCGGGTGAAATCTGCGCGCGTCGTCCGGGCTGCGAGGGTCCACCAGGCTGTCCGGGTGGCGGGCCTGGTGGCGCTCCGGGCGGAGCCACATGAGGCGCTCCTGTCGGCCCGCCAGCGCCTGGCGGAGCCCCGGGCGGACCCATGCCTGGCGGCGGGGGCGGGGGGATGCCGAACGGCGTCTGTGGCGGTGGCGGGGGCGGTCCGAGCGTGGCGATCAGGTCGTGGCGGTCGCGCGCCTCGAACGCCCCGCGGAAGGCCGCGTGCTGGAAAGCCAGGTTCTGCATCAACTGGGGAGCCTGGCCCATCTGCACGAGCTCGTCGGCTTCGGCTACCCGCTGGCTCTGGGTGGTGAAGCGCAGGTCCGATGTCAGCTGCACCATGCACTGTTCGTCGTACATCTCGCGGCCGACTTCGACGTACTCGTTCTGCTGGCTCTGCTGGTCGAACACGAAGGCCATCTCGCGCTCGGGCATGAACATGCGGTTGAGCTTGGCGTTGTTGCGCACTATGCCCAGAAAGAAGTCCCCGTACCAGCCGGTCGACACGCTGATCTGCTTGGTGGCCTGCTCGAGGCGCCCGAACAGCCCGCGCGCGGTCTCCCCGCTCTTTCCGGGCTCGCCGCTCAGCACGCTCGGGGCCTGGATGCTGGCCTGCGCCGATTCCATCATCAGCTTGGTCACGTCCAGAAGCTGCGGATTGGCGGGGCCCGGACCGAACTCCGCGACGGCTTCCTTGACCGACAGGCCCTGCAGTCCGGTGATGCGGTTGAGCTTGCCGAGCACCAGCTCCTTGTCCTCAAACTCCACACCATCTGGCGCAAGCCAAGTGCGAGTGTTGCTCAGCGTGGCCTGGTCGGTGAACTGCGAGAGCGACACGTTGGCCGCGCGATTCAGGTCGCTCTGGATGCGCCCGTAGGAGAGCCCCAGGTTGCCCACCAGCGGCTCGATGCACACACCGTGGCGGAACATGTTGATGGGGACCTTGCGCGGAGGGCGCGGCGCCTTGGTTGGCTGGCCCTGCTCATCCAGCATCCACTCGGGCGGCACGGGAGGCGGCGGGATCTCCGTGCGCTCGATGGCCTGCTGCATCACCGCGCGGTCGTCTGGATGCATGGTCGGGTCGTTCACGCCCGCTTGGAGCTGGGCCAATCCAGCTTGCAACTGCGGCACCTCGACGGCGTGCGCCTGAGCCGCCTCTTGGTAGGCCTGCATTTCCGCGCTCTCTCTCTGAAACCGCAGGCTATCCTCCCAGTCGTCCTCCTCGTAGATACGCAGCGAAAGCACTACGCGCGTGGTGTAGTCGACGATGGCCTGGATGTAGCGCTGGCGATCAAAGCCTTCCTGGTCGGTGTCGAACTTGTACCATCCCTCATACTGCAGGATGCGATAGGGTGCGTGCCGGCTGCGCGCGGGCTTGTGGATGCCGTTGACCTCGGCCACCGAATCTCGCAGCAGGGTCTCCGGATCGTCCTCGTCGGAAGTCTCGCGCTCGAGCACCGTGTCGACGTCGTTCCAGGCGTCGCGCATCGCCTCCAGGTCGTGGCGGTAGAGGTTGAGGATGCGCACCTTGTAGGGCACATCGCTCCAGTCGGGGGCGGTGCTGGTGTGCACGAAGGGCACCACGAACTCGTCGCAGGTCAGGATTTCGTGGCGGTTGCGGCCGGTGATCAGATCGCGGCTCGAGCAGCTGGTAACGTCGCCGCCGTGATAGAACATCAGGATGCCGCGGGCCATCTGGCGGCGGAAGTCCAGGATCTGCGTCTGCAGCTGCCAGTTGCCGTGCTTGGAGAGCACCCGGGCGCGCTCGCGGTCGGCGGGCCCCATCGGCTGCACGGCGAACCACTCGGGCCGGTCGAACAGCTCGCCGTAGGCCCGGAAGCTCAGTCGGCTGATGTTCTCGAGCGCGATCGGCACGTGGCCGTTGGCCGAGTTCTGAAAGGGGAAGCTCTTGGGCGGGAGATCGCCAGTGAACAGCTTCCAGTTGTCAGCGAAGCGCTCGCGGTACTCTTCGGTGCTCTCCCAAGCGTCGTCGAAGTCCTGGACCACCCAGTCCGCGCAGGCCTTGAGGACGTCCTTGCCATCTTCGGATCCTGCAAAGGTCAGGGCCAGGTTGGGGTCGTTTTCGTCGATGAAGAACGCTGGCTGCTCATCTTCGGGCAGCTCCTCGGCGGGGGCCTCGACCTTGCCTTGCGCGTCCAGGTCGTAGATGGTGTCCTCGGACATCAGTACCCCTCTCCGTACCCGTACCGGCCGCGGCGCGCGTGGACGGGCTTTTCGTCGTCGTCCGCATCCCGCTTCCGGGACGGTCGGTGCATAGAGATACCAGAAGGACCGCGGGATGCGTAGCTGCAACCGTACATCAGGGTGTCGTGCGGATGGTCCTCCCCGCCCTTGGCCGGCTCCTCGGGGCTGTCCGGGTCGGGCTGGATGACGGGCAGGGTCTTCAGCAGCTTGGTGCAGCTATCGAAGAACACGAGCCCCGGCACCTTGGAGCCGTCCGCGTGGTCCCCGAGGCGCTTCAGCACGTGGCCGGCGTTGGCCACGCGGCTCTTTTTGTTGGCCGGAACCCAAGTTACGCCGTGCTTGGCGAACACCTCGGCCTTGGTCAGGCCCGTGTCGCCGCGCTCTTCCCAGAGCTGGGTGTCGGCGGGCCCGGTCAAGAGCGAGCGCTTGCCGTCCCAGCAGCCGAGCTCCTCTTGCTCGATCTGCCGGATGCGGTCGGCCACCTCCACGTCGGTCAACAAGCGAAAGTCGAGCTCCTTGATGACGTACAGGCGATCGTCGTAGTCCATGGCGAACCACAGCACGCAGCCGAAAGTCTTGAACCCCCAGTCCATCGCCCGGAACATCTTCCAATCGCTGGGGATGCGGAAGCCCTTGCGCACGTGAAGACGCGGCACGAAGGCGTCGGCGTAGAAGCTGTCGGCGACGATGTACCAGTCGCCCTCGATCAGCGCGCTGCGGATGTGCGGCGCCTTGTCGATCAGCGTGCGCATGTAGGTGCGCTGGAACTCGACGCTGGGGTTGTCGGTAAGCTTCGCGGGCAGGTAGACCCGGCTCTTGCGGATAACCTCGCCGGTGTGCGGGTCCTTGAAGTCCTCGTAGAGGATCTTGCGCCCAGCCGGGTGGTCGTCCACGAAGCGGCGCCTGACCCAGTGCGGGTCTTTCACGGCCGCGGTCGATCCCTCGCGCTTGTAGAACGGATTCGACATCGCGCGCACCTTGAGCATGGTGCGCAGAATCGGGTCGCTCGAGCGCAGGCGGGTGTTGATTTGGCTGTACTGCTCCTCGTCGAAAGTGACCAGCTCGTCGTACATGATCAACTGGAACTCGTCCGAGAGGTATTGCTCCCAGTCCCCGGTGTCCGCGCAGTGACCGAGCCGGAAGGTCAGCCCGCTCGAGAAACGCCCGATCTTGTCGCTGATGTTGTACTCGAAGCCCGGGTCCATCCGCTTGTAGATGATACGGATGTCTTTCTCGACCTGCTTGAGCTGCGTAAACTCGCGGCGAAGGAACAGTATTTGGCCCGAGCTCTCCCCGCGGCGCAGCGGGTTTTCGGCCAGCAGTTTGGCTTGTGCCGATGGCATCTTGAAGCTGCCGATCAGCTCGTCGGCACTCATCCTCTGCGTGCGCCAGTGCTCGAATAGCGCGTAGGGGATGATCTCGTGCTTCAGCACGAAGGTCTTCCCCGGACCGGCCGAGCCGGCGCCCAACGCCTCGTCAGTGGTCAGGGCGTGGTACTCAGCCCCCCACTTCGATGGCGTGTAAGCGACGTCGAGGCTCACCGGATGGCCCGCTCGAAGTAATCCTGCTCCCGCTCGAAGTCTTCGAAGGTCGGCTGGCGGCGCGCCTTCTGCGTCTCACGCCCATGGGCCGAGAACGACTGACGTTTTACCTTGTCGATATTGTAGGCCTTTCGAATGCGCTCTTCCTTGGTCATTCGTACCTCACCACGATCTCCGCGCTCAGCAGAAGCGCATCACCCGTACCATCGGCGCGTTTGCGGACCCCCCCGTACAGGTGGCCGTCAACCGGCGTGAAGGCGGCCAGAAGGCTGTCGGCCGCCGCGGCGGTCGTGAGCTCGGTGCCATCCACCACGGCGCCCGCGGTGTAGTCGTAGAGCGCGAAGGACACGCTGGTGCTCGCACCGCTCAGGCCGCCCTTGATGTCGACGTAGACCACGCGCGTGCGTCCGTTCAGCTCCGCGGGGTACTCGTCGTCAACCCAGGTGAGCTGCGATGCCACGCTCGGCGCCATGGCATCGACGCCCTGGTAGAGCGCGCTGGTGCCAGCCAAGGGCTCGTAGAAGACGCCGACGATGGGAATGCGGGTCTCGTCGCCCACGGCGCCGTTGATGGCGTCACGACAAGCGCGCAGCACGGGCGTGATGCGGCGGTTGAGCTCGTCGATGACGGTCTCGAGGTTTGTCTCCGGGCTCAGCGGCTTCTCGGACAGGGTTCGAAGGATCTTGCTCAGCATCATCCCACCAGCGGCGAAAGGGCCTCACGGATGGCCCGGTACAGCGCAGCGCGCTCCGGGTGCTTCGTGGGGCCCGTGGTCATCCAAAGCTGCTTCTCGCGGTCGCTCATGCTGAGCCACTCCTTACGGGGCTCGGCGAACAGCTGGCGCGCGATGCACAGCTGCCGGTCCGCGACGACACACACCTGTGCCACCTGGGCGATGGTCATGCAGGTGGCGGCAAGGTCGCGCTCCCATTCGGAACCGCTGTTGAATGGGCGGAGGATCTCCTGGTTGGGACGGTCAAGCTTGATGTGGTCGATGCCGTCGCGCACCACCAGCCAGCCGCGGTCCCCTGTGCCCTGGCGCGACTTGTACCAGATGCGCTGATGTGGAGCGGGGTCCCAGTCTCCTGGTCCGCGCAGGTCGTCGTCGAGCAGGTCCTCGTTCACCGTCCGCCTACTTTCTTGGTCTCGTACTCGGCCATGGGCTGGAACACGAAGCTCACGGCAACATTCAGCTGCGGGGCGGCCTGGGACGCTGTGGCGCGCGCCTTGGCCATGCCCACGTAAGCCTTCGTGGCCAGGGACAGCCCGACGGCAGCCTTGCTGGCCGGGCGCCATGCCTCGAGCGCGATGCGGTGGCGCTTGATGGCCTCGTTGATTCCGTACTTCTGGATCATCTCCGGCGAGGGGCTCTGCTCGTTGGGGTCCACCTCGGCAAAATTGGCGATGGCCTCAACGACGGACGCCTGCTGGACGAAGATCTCCTCCTCGATGGCGCGAAGCTGCGCAGATCGGTCCTGCGTGGCGAGCTTGGCGGCTGCGGGTGGCGCCTGAACAATCTCGGCCGGCGGGTCGTCCAGGTCGTCGACGTCGAAGTCCATGCCCTAGATTACCCTTTTTGGAGGATGATGCGCGACTGCTCCGCGCTGGGGGCCAAGAGCTCGGGAGCGCCGTCGTCGTGGATGAGCTCGGTCACCAGCGGCCTCACGGCCGAGGCGCGCAGGAAGTTGCTCAGGAAATCCGCCAGTGTCATCACCTCGACCATCCCAACCTGCTTGGTCTGCGGGTCCACGTGTCTGACGCACAGCGAGGCGTCCTTGAGCAGCTCCTTCAGCTCGGACTCGAGCTTCTTGGCGTTGAGCAAGGCGTCCTGCTTGTCGTCGTAGACGCGCATCGGAATCGCCAGTACCGAGCCGGCGTTACATGCCAATGCGACGTTGAGCTGGTGCTTGAGCTTTTTCACGAAGGTTCTCCAGACACTCCTCGCGCTCGAGGATGCGGCTTCCGAGCCAAAGATGGACGCCGACTGGCGCGCCCACGATGAAGTGGTGCCGGTAGTCCAACACCTGCGTCCAGCCGTCGTTCGGGATGTAGCCGGCCTCCTTGAGTGCGTCCTCTAGGATCTTCTGGGCACCAGCGCCGACGTTGCCCTTGTCGCGCTGCATGCTGCGCTCGACACACAGATAGGTCCAATGGGCGCCGTCGAACGGGAGCAGACCCTGGGTGCGCGCGTGCAGGGCGATGACGTCCTGCCAAGACGATTTCATCTTCGCCCACAGGTTGCCCCTGCCTCGAGCAGCTCCTCGAGCGTTGATGATCTCGTTCAGCCCAGGCAGCGGGCCTGGCACCCAAAGGTGCTGCACGGGTCACTCCAGGTCCGCGAGGGCCTCGGCAGCGGGGACGGCAGCGGGAGGGGGCGTGGTGGCGCGCAAGGCCGCCTGACGCTTCTGGAACGTGTCCGTGAGCTCCGCCAGCACCGTCAGGGCACGGTCGGGCCCCAGCTTGTCGAGCCGGCTTTCGCACTGCTCGAGGATGGCCACGTTCTGGCGGGTGATGGACTTGGCTTCGAAAGGCGTCTTGGTCTTCTTGGGAAAGTTCATGGTTTCGCGTGCTTCCTGCTTAGGGTTGCGAGCACATTATGCTCTCATGTCTCGCGTGTCCAGCATTTTTGCTTGCCATCTGGCGGCGAAAATAAAAACGCCCCAGGTGTTGCCACCCGAGGCGCTGACCTGTTACGGTCGCGGTTGCCTAGACCGATGAAGCATTTGTATGCACATTCGGCGCGCGTTTCAAGCGCCAAAGCGCTCCCGGTGGCGCCAAAAAGCTCCCTGTTCTGGGCGGGGCGCACGGCTGCAGCCGAAATGGCCGGCGCGCGGGCGAGTGGGCTAGACGTCCGACTCTCCTCGCGAAACAGCATCAAAGCGACTTGTACTCCACCAGGTGAGGCGGGCCACTCGGACCCCGTAGAGTCGAACCTCACGACGTCAGCCGCGGGCAGCCGCGGGGAGTGGCGTCGTCGGTCTGTTGCACCCGCTACGCGGGCATAGGCGGGTCAGAGCCACGGGCCCGCAGGAGATCCTGGGCCCTGGTAGCAGCCAGCCGGAAGGAACCAGCAGCCGTCCCTAACAGGACTCTAGTCCGAGGTGCGCCAAAATGCAGAAAACGACCACATGCCGCAAGTTTGCTACGTTCAGCAAGTCGTTCGTGAATCCGAACATTTGCAGCAAGTTCAGGGTCTACGTTCTCGTCGACCCGACCGATAACACGGTCCGCTACGTCGGTCAGACCAAGTGCAGCAAGCGCAGACGTAGGCAGCACCTCGACCCTACGCTCTGGCGCAAGGACGGCGCGGCCCTGCGCCACTGGAAAGAAAAGTTGCGCCTATTCGGGCTCGAGCCGGTGTTCGTGGTGATTGACTGGTCGCCGACCGAACAAGGTCTCTCCGATCTCGAGCGGCGCTGGATTGACACGTTCCGAAATCTCGGGCCGCTCTACAACCGAGCCAATCCCACGAACCGAAAGAAGAAGCTGGCCATCAGGCGCGTCGGGAAGAAACAGCAGCGCGCCATCGTTCGGTC
>JACCDR011036019.1_pt1 | contig 10178 bp, 6 predicted proteins | sample 7446431 | NCBI WGS metagenome assembly JACCDR01 (sample SAMN15323443, study PRJNA562643) | freshwater metagenome | isolation source: river surface water | place: USA:Blue River Watershed | collected 2017-08-17 | reverse complement strand
GGTGCCTTTATCGCGGTTGTTCGACCAGGGGATTCTGCCTCTGTATATCTAGGTACTATCGTAACTCGAATTACTCTCGTTGGTGCCGTATTCCTTTCATTTATTGCCGTATTGCCGCTCGTACTCCAGGGTGTGACTGGAAATACCTCATTTGCTATTGGAGGAACAGCACTTCTCATTGTGGTGTCAGTTGTGATTGATCTCCTTAAGAAAATCGAAGGTCAGGTCTCAATGCGACAGTACTAATTAAGTGTCAAAGTAGAGAAGTCTCTATTTTGCAAAGAAAAAAGCGTGCCTAAGCACGTTTTTTTCTTTCTGGTATAATCTCGGAATGAAGCCACAAACATTTATCTTTATCGGTCGATCGGGGAGCGGCAAGGGTACTCAGGCTGATCTCCTCACTGAGTTCTTGAAGAAGCAGGATTCATCGAGGGCAGTGTTCCGTCTTGAAAGTGGCAAGATCTTCCGTGAATTTATCCAGAAGGACTCTTACACCAGTAAGATTTCGAATGAGATCTATCAGGCTGGGGGTTTGCAGCCAGAGTTTCTTTCGGTCTGGATTTGGGCAGAAGGCTTCATAAAAAGCATGAATCCAAATGACCACATGATCGTAGATGGAGCACCAAGGAAGGTGGCAGAAGGTGCAATATTTGATTCAGCGATTAGTTTCTATAAGCGCGATAATCCGCATGTTATTTTCATGAATGTCAGCCGGAAGTGGGCTGAACAAAGACTTGCGGAAAGGCACCGACTAGACGACACCCCTCGAGATATTAAAAAGCGAATGGATTGGTACGAGACAGACGTCGCTCCTACAGTTGAGTATTTTCGAAACAATGAGCGTTATCATTTTCATGAAATTCACGCAGAAGCCTCAGTAGAAGAGGTTCATAAGCAGATTGTGGAGGGTATTCTTCATGGCAATAATTAAATCAGAAAAAGATCTAGAGGTTATACGAGAATGCGGACGAAGGCATGGGCACGTTTTGCGTGCTTTGGGTGAAGCTGTTCGGCCGGGCATGACCACTAAGGATCTTGATGATCTTGCAGCAAAGCTCATTACAGAAATGGGTGATGCTTCTTCTTATCTCGGATACACTCCAGAGGGTGCGGATCGGCCGTTTCCTGCATCTATTTGTGTCTCAGTGAACGAGGAGATTGTTCATGGTATTCCAAATGAAAACATTAGAATTCTGAATGAAGGTGACATTGTGAGCATTGACGTCGGCATTAACCATAAAGGGTTTTTTACTGATGCGGCTATTACTGTTCCGGTAGGGAAGACTGATCCTGATTCTCTCCGTCTTATTGAAGAAACTCGAAAAGCCCTCTATGCCGGTATTCGAGCGATACAGCCTGGTGGCCACATTGGAGATATTGGCTATGCTATCTCGGCTCATGCTAAAAAGGCAAAACTAAAACTCGCTGACGGTCTAAGTGGTCACGGTGTGGGGCGACATGTACACGAGGATCCTTATGTGCCGAATTGGGGCAAGAGGGGAGATGGTGAAGAGTTGGTGCCGGGCTTGGTTATTGCGATAGAGCCGATGCTTAATCTAGGCACTGCCAACATTGTCCTCATGAAAGATGGTTACACTTATCGAACGGCCGACAAAAAGCGAAGTGCCCACTTCGAACACACAGTACTTATCAACGACAGGGGGTATGAAATTTTGACAGAGTTTAGCGTATAATGTAAACATTATGGCAAAGCGTATCTCTTCGGAAGGTTTTGATCCAGCAGAAGGACTGGTTGGTCTTGGAGAAGTTTTCGATGAGGCGGTTAGGAGAGGGAAGACTCGGTCAGAAGAGAAAAAACCATCTCCAAAAAACCTCCCAAAGAAAACTGCCAAAAAAACTAGAGAGGTTTCAGCTGCGCCAATATCTCCAATCGAAGGTTATATAACACAGCTCCAGGATGCTTTTAAGGATTTCCCTGGTGACGCGACTCAAGCTGATGCAGCTCACAGACAAAAGGTAATCATTGAATTTGCAATCGAAGCGGTTAGGGAAATTATAAATACTGACAAAGGTGCTGGGCCAGAGACGGTGGCTGCATATCAGGAGCTTCTCGAGAGTTTAGAGGGAATAAACGGCTTATTGGCTGAAGGCGTGGGCACATCAGATGTTGAAAGTCGTGTGAAGTTTGTTAAAGATAAGGTTGAGAGTGGTATCGTTCCAATTCTCAAGAGAGGTTTTCGTCCCGCGAGTGTTCCTGGTCAAAATGAGCGAGGGGCGGAACAGATGGATGGTCCTGAAGAATCGCCCGAGCAAAAGGAGATTGGAAGATTTTATAGAAAAATTATCGATGGATTAAGAGTGCTTCCAACGGGGTCGGATCTCGAGAGTTTGCGCAAACTTGATTTTGAGGTCGATGCCTTAAGTCGTGTTATTTCCGATTTTGCAGATAGGCATAAAAGTAATGCTTCGGAGGGTAGCAAAGCGCGGATAATCGCAAGGGATTTGATGGAGGTACACTTTTATATACAGGAGTGTCTAGGACACGGGACGACCAGTCTTGCTGGGTCTTGGGCCAGGGATATTATCGAGGGAAGAATCTTGCCCATGGTTCAAGGTAATTCTCCAATTCCGGCGTATGCTAAAGATGGCTTTTCGGTCATCCAGGCTCTTAGGCTGAAAGTTGAAGAGGAGCGAAATCGACTTAGAGAAGGGCGGCAAAAAATACAGCAACCTCAAATGCCTCCAGCGGAGGCAGAAAACGGGTCGGCCGCTGGTGGCGCTGTTGTGTCTGCGCCAGCATCCGGACCTGATCGGTTAGGTCCAGAAGGTCAGCAACAGGAGCGTCCGAAGACAGAAATGCAAAAGTTTGAGGATGAGGTTAATGATTCACCTGAATTTCAGGCTATTTTGGCAAAGCTTGGTGGTCTAAACAATTTAGACGCGACCTATGTAACGGCGGTCGGAAATAAGAAGGTCCGAGGCAGAGACATACTTAATACTATTCTCCGTGAGTGTCGAAGGTTCAAGTCGAAAGCTTTTGCGAGACTAACCCCAGAGCAAAAAATAGCCGACATAGAAGAGTTTGTTGAAGATACACCCGATATTGTTGCCGATGAGCTCGACGTTCTGCTTGTAAAATTTTTTCCACCTGCTGACATTGAGGCAGGAGAGGGTGTTGGGCCTGTGGCTGCCGAAGTTTCTGAGCCAATTCCCGAATCGATTCCTGCACCAGTCGAGGTTCCCAAGCTAGGTTCTAAGCAAGAAAAGAGTGCGGCTAGACTTGAGAAGTTCTATACCCGGCTTGGGGAAGCTTCATCTGCGGCAGATTTTCTTCTAACATTTCAGACACTCGCTCGAGAAGAAGCACTTGGACTCCCCGCAGAAGAACAGCGAACACTCGTGTCCGTGTATGAAAACCTTGTGAGCGTTAATACTGTCTGCAGATCACAATACTTTCTTCTGCAGCCAGCTGATTCACAAAGGTTACAAATCGAGCTCATGATAAGAGGAGGGGGTGGTGACTCACGTATCACTGAAAAGTTTAAAGAGTTGCTTCTAAGAGAGGTTGAGGAGCTTAGCGCTGTTCGGCGTTCGGGTGAAGCGCAAGCCAAAGCGTTTGATGCGATTAAGACTGATATTGCGACGCCTCCAGCTCAGAAAGCTCAGGAAGCACAGAGGCAGAAGCCAGCTACTGCCGCTCCAGCTAAGGAGGCTCCAGCTAAGGCGGGTAAAAAAACATCCCCAGCAGAAAAACCCGCAGAGTCTACAGCTCCCAAGGGTGCAGCTACTACCCCTGAAAAGGCGCTCACTTCAGATGAGGCCTTGAACGATGCGGGCTTTATGGAATACATCAGTTTCTTGAGTGCAAAAGGGACTCGTGTTGAATTGCTCAATATCGAAGAACAGGTAGAAAAATACAACAGCATAAAGAGCGCTGCTCGGGGTGCTATCAAGAGTGGCTACAAACTCTTCGGTATTAAACTAGAACCTGGCCAGTCAGGATTTGAAGATTTTGAGATAAATATAAGAAGGTATTTTTATGAGAAGGGTTTAAACGGTGAAGACACGTATATTGGTGAGTATAATGCCGCACTCTCGAAATTCAGTGAGGGTGATAGGGCTATCGCTGTCCTCGAGGAGCGTATTCAAAGATTGTCGGAGGCGGTTAATGTTGATAGAGAGAAGCGTGATGAGGCTGTGCGAAAGGTGGGTGTGCTGGAGCGTGCATCAAAGACGTCGATTTTTGCAGGTGTAAAAGCATTGTGGGAAAGGGTTACCACGGGAAGAAGTGTCGCGCAGATTCGTGAAGAGATAGACAGGTTAAACGAGGCCAAGAAGATGCCTGGGTTTCCTCGTTCACAGAGTGATATGTTTGAATCCGAGATTGGTCGCCTCAGTGATCAAATAGAATCAAGGGAGAATTATTCAGCACGAAAGGAAGCAGAGAAGCTTCTTGCTAAGGGATATGATCGTGGCTGGTTTTCTTCATTTTTCCTTAGGACTACCGCGAGGTTGTCTGCCGCTGAGATGGCGAAAGTCGGGCGGGTGGCAGATGCTATTCAGGGCGGAATAATCAATCAACAAGAAACCATTCTCGAGTACGAGAAAGCTGAGAGAGAAATACGAGCAGCTCAGCGACGAATCATGGAAACCGCTACAGATGTGGGTAGGTTGCATACAATAATTGCGGCCGAACTCCGCCGGCAGATCGCAAATCCAGATGCCTTATCGTTCGATGATTTGCTTGGTGCGGTAAAAAAGGGTAGGGGTCTTGCAGCACTTGCGGAGGGAGATGATCAGGTAGATGGAGTTCTCAGTGATATCGAAGATGAGCTTTTTAGGCGCATTCAGGACAAAATCCCACAAGTGCTTGATATGGCTCTCATACAAGAGCAGGGTGCAGCTAAGACGCTCGAGCAGGGGCTTGGACAGATACTTACGAACAAAGACGTATTCGGTGTGGAGACGGATGACGAACTTCGAGCTCAGGTGGATCAATTTTTTGTTGCTTATATACCGCACTTTGACCAAAAAAATAAAGACCTAACTCAACCCTTGGGTCAGCACAACATGAAGCTTCTCTTGCTCAAACAGCTTCAGGCTAAGTACGGCACTAAACCACTAAAGGCCAAAACACAATGACAATAGATATCAACAAAATCGGGGAGTTGCTTCGTGGAAATCAGTTCGAGGAAGCAAAGGAGTTGGTAAGGCAGATTCTATCTGAACCGCTTTCTGAGCAGGAAAAAGCTAAGATTTTCTCTGATTACACTCTTGTTTATATGCAAGTAATGAACGCCCTCAACGATCGTTATGAGCAGGCACTCAAAGAGGCTATTGAAGACATTGAAACTTTGGAACAAGAGAAAGTGAAACTTGAGAACAAATTGCAGGTTGCGAAAGTGATGATGTCTGGTAGATAGGGTATACTATTCTCATGGAAGGTCTACAAAATTTAGATAAAAAGTTTTCATCGCCTCATGAGGAGCTAGAATTCTTGCGATCACAAATCGCCGAAAAAGAGCGCGCACTTCGTGAAAGGGGGGAGAATCCACTTCGTGAGCGAATCATCCAGGAAAAAGTAGCTGAGTATAAAGATGCTGCGCCCGAACAAGTTCTTGATAAAAGCTATATTGCTCAGGCGCAGGAGGCTGGTGCGATTGTGCTAAAGCTGTCCCCAGAGGCTCACGATGATCGAATGGCTGAACTCTTGAGCATTCTTCAGAAGAAAGGAGTGAAGAATGCGCTTAGTGTTGTTTCGCACCTAAACAGTCCACACCTGGATGATGACTTCGAGCGCTTCCTTGTTCAGTATATTAAGGCTGGTTTTCCAATTGATATTAAGGATAAGGATCCGCTTGTTAAGGGTCTCAAGATGACCCTTTTTGAGGTTGCAGTTTCTGAAAAAGAAGACGAGAAAGATCGCCGACCACTCAAAGAGCTGCTTTCTTCAATGGAGCAGTTTTACTCCGGTATGCTTTCGCTTTTTGGGGGGGACCAGAACAGCGCCGATTATTTTACAATGGAAATCGCTGTGGCCAATCATAGCGATCAGTTCGTCTTCTATGTTGGTGTGCCGGATTCTAAAAAAGCACTCTTTGAGAAGCAGGTGCTCTCGGTTTTTCATGATGCGCGAATTCAGGAGAAGAACGACGATTATAATATTTTCTCTGAGACCGGTGTTTCTGTTGCTTCAGTTGCAAAGCTTAAAGATAAGGCTGTTTGGCCAATTAAGACCTACGAGAATTTCGACCATGATCCGCTCACAATTATTCTCAATAGCTTTTCAAAAATAGACCGCGATGGTGAGGGTGCGGCGATTCAACTCGTCTTCAAACCGATAGACGATCTCTACACCAAACGCTTTAAGGGAATGCTTACTAAGCTCCAGGATGGCAAACCGGTAAAAGAGGTCGTAGGTGAGCCTGAGGGTCTTTTGCAGGAGTTTGCGCTAGCTGGTAAACACCTTCTCTTTGGTGTTCCACCTGAAAAGGCAAATGATGAGGAGGGTAAGAAGAAGGAAGTTGCTGACAAAACAGCTCTCGAGCAAGTTGAAACTAAGATTGCGACGCCGATCGTCGAGGCAAATATTCGCCTAGTGGCTTCTGCTGCAGATGAAGGCACTGCACTCGGCATCTTGGCCGATCTTGAGTCTGCTTTTAATCAGTTTACTAATACCCGCGGTAATGCTTTTGAGTTCAAACGACAGAAAAAGGGTGATCTCACGAAGCTTCTCCACAATTTCTCATATCGTCAGTATGCCGAGGACGATCATTTGCCACTCTCATTGCGGGAGATAACAAGCTTCATGCATTTTCCTGTTACAAATATTAAATCAGCTCCACAGCTCAAGACCTCAGCGGCGACCACAGCACCGGCGCCGATTGATATGCCAAGCACTGGTATTCTGCTTGGTAAAAACCTTCACAGAAACACCGAAACAACAATCACTTTCCAACCAGAGGATCGACTTCGTCACTTCTATGTAATTGGTCAGACGGGTACCGGTAAGACTACTCTCCTTAAGAACATGATTGTTCAGGATATTAAAAATGGGGAAGGAGTCTGTATGATCGATCCACACGGGTCTGATATTCAGGATGTCCTCGCAAATATTCCAAAGGAGCGATATCAGGATGTTATCTATTTTGATCCTGCGTACACTGATCGACCGATGGGTCTTAACATGCTCGAATACGATACGCGTTTCCCTGAGCAGAAGACCTTCGTTGTGAATGAGCTTTTCAGTATTTTCCAGAAGCTTTATGGGGCAGTGCCTGAATCGATGGGGCCAATGTTCGAGCAGTACTTTAGAAATGCCACCATGCTCGTTATTGAAGATCCTGAGACAGGAAACACCCTTCTTGATGTGTCTCGAGTTATGTCGAATAAGGCTTTTCGAGAGCTTAAGATTTCCCGCTGCAAGAATCCGATCGTGGTTCAGTTCTGGAAAGAAATTGCAGAGAAGGCGGGCGGAGAGGCGTCTTTGGCCAATATAGTTCCTTACATCACCAGCAAGTTCGACGTCTTCCTATCTAATGAGATCATGCGTCCGATTATTGCGCAGGAAAAGTCTTCATTTAATTTTAGACAGATAATGGATGAGAAAAAGATTCTTCTCGTGAATCTTTCAAAGGGTCGTCTCGGTGATATCAATGCTAACCTTATTGGCCTCATTCTTGTAGGCAAGATACTCATGGCAGCCTTGTCACGAGTTGATTCGATGGGTAAGAATCTTCCGTCTTTCTACCTCTACATTGATGAGTTCCAGAACATTACCACAAACTCGATAGCTACCATCCTCTCTGAGGCGCGAAAATACAAGCTCTCACTCACCATTGCGCACCAGTTTATTGCGCAGCTTGAAGAGGGTATTAAAAATGCAGTGTTCGGAAACGTTGGCTCGCTCGCGGCGTTTCGTGTCGGTGCTCAGGATGCAGAGGTTCTCGAAAAACAGTTCGCACCAGTGTTTTCTGCTCGAGATTTGATGGGGGTTGAAAATAGGAATGCTTACCTCAAGCTCCTCGTTCATGGATCTCCAGCCAGACCATTTAGCATGCTCACACTTCCACCGTTCCAGGGTAATCCGGGCCAGCTTGAATCATTAAAGCAGGTTTCGTATCTTACCTATGGAGGTGATCGGGCGATTATTGAGGAAGCAATTATGAAGAAATTTCAAAAAACGAATGAAACACCACAAAGATGAACGAACGCTAGTGATCGTAAAGCCTGATGGGGTACAGAGAAGTCTTATCGGTGAAGTTATCGGTAGATATGAGCGATTAGGACTCAAGCTTGCTGGTATCAAGATGCTTGTTCCGCAGCGCGAATTGGTAGAGAAGCATTATACTATTGATCCCGAATGGAAGCGGAAGGCAGGTGAGAAGGTTTTGAAAAACTTTGCAGAAAAAGGTATCAAGCATCCACATGGCGACGATGCGGTGAAGGTGGGCGACGGAATATTGACGCAGCTTAAGAGTTATTTTTCAGCTGGTCCGGTGATTGCAATGGTGTGGAAGGGTGCACATGCAGTCGCTATAGTTCGTAAAATTACTGGTGGAACCGAGCCTCTAAGTTCAGATGTTGGAACCATACGAGGGGACTTCATGCTCGATTCTTATGAGATGTCTAATGCTGACGGTCGTGCTATACGAAATATTGTTCACGCTTCAGGCTCTAAGGAAGAAGCGGAGACAGAAATTGATTTGTGGTTTAAAAAAGAGGAGCTTGTCTCATATCGACTCGTTCAGGATTCAATTCTCTATGATGTCAATATAGACGGTATCCTTGAGTAGGGAGTATACTATCTGTAGGGTTACTTGAAATACTAACTCTATACAATTTTTTAGGGATCTCTAATTGTTCCATCAAGTAGAGCGCTATGCGTTCACGACGATGAAACTGCGGGAACCCACCTGGATCAATGTCCGGGTAGTATTTCGGTAACCCACCAAAGGAATCGTCTCTCGTAGACGATTTTTTTGTTGCTAAATTTTTAAAATTTTTTGCTTCGCGGTTTTCAAGGTACAATATTTGAATGAATCCAAAGCTAACTTTTCATACTGGTGTCGGCACGGTGACGGGGGCCAACTTCATGCTCGATTTTGCCGGTAAGAAAGTTCTTATTGATTGCGGACTAATTCAGGGAGGAAGGTTTTGTGCAGAAGAGAACTACGTACCGTTTACCTACGATGTGGGGTCTATAGATATTCTCTTTGTGACGCATGCCCACATGGACCACATAGGTCGAATTCCTAAGCTCGTTAAGGCAGGTTTTACCGGTGTAATTTATTCAACCCCAGAGACGAAAGCTATTGCTCGGGTGATGCTCGAGGACGGTGTGAAGCTTTTAGCTCGTGAGGCAAAGAATATTGATAAGGATCCTCTATATGACGAGAAAGATATTTCTCGAGCATTTGAGAACTGGAAGGAACTCCAATACCATGAGGAGTTTACTATTGCGCCTGATTTCACCATTAAGCTGCACGACGCCGGTCATATTCTTGGTTCGGCGATGTTTGTGTTTACGATGGGCGGGAAAAAGATCTTGTTTACCGGTGATAGTGGAAATTCTCCAACACCATTGTTGCGAGATACAGAATTTGTTTCAGGTGTAGATTATGCCGTTATCGATAGCGTATACGGTGACAGAAATCACGAGCCGCTAGAGGAGAGAAGGGCTCGTTTTCTAAAAGTGATTCAGGATTCTATCGCTAGAGGCGGAACCCTAATGATACCGACCTTCTCAATTGAGCGAACCCAGGTAATTCTCTCTGAGCTCAACGACTTCGTTGAATCAGGCAAGATAAAAAGTGTCCCGGTGTTTGTCGATTCACCGCTTGCTATTAAGGTCACTGATGTATACAGAAACTCGACACATCTTTTTAATGACGCAGCTAAGGCTCAGATTGCAGCAGGGGACGATCCTTTTATTTTCCCAAAGCTCACATTTGCCTTCACGGTAAATGACTCGAAGGAAATAGAAGAGACCAAAGGGCCAAAGATTATTCTCGCAGGATCAGGTATGTCATCCGGTGGTCGTATCGTTCGCCATGAGAAAAACTATCTTCCAGATCCAAAGAATACTATCTTGTTTGTTGGGTATCAGACAGCGGGGAGTCTCGGACGACAAATTTCAGAAGGTCTAAAGACAGTGACGATTGATGGAGAGGAGATACCAGTTAAGGCTCATATTGAAAAAGTCTCTGGTTATTCTG
>JACCDR012067867.1_pt1 | contig 10179 bp, 17 predicted proteins | sample 7446431 | NCBI WGS metagenome assembly JACCDR01 (sample SAMN15323443, study PRJNA562643) | freshwater metagenome | isolation source: river surface water | place: USA:Blue River Watershed | collected 2017-08-17 | reverse complement strand
TCGAGGCGTTCGGGCTCGGCAAGACGATGATGGAACTGGAGTTCGTGCGCATCGTGCGGGCGCGCGCCGGCGGAATGGGCCTCATCGTGATACCGCTGGGCGTGCGCGTTGAGTTCATGCGCGACGCCGCGCGCCTCGGCATCCCGGTCAAGTTCATCCGATCCCTCGAGGAGTGCGACGACCCCGCGGGCATCTACCTCACGAACTACGAGACAGTGCGCGACGGCAAGCTCGATCCTCGGGCGTTCACGGTGGCGGCGCTCGACGAGGCTGCTTGCCTGCGCGGCTTCGGCAGCAGCAAGACGTTCCGGGAGTTCATGGGCCTGTTCGCTGGCGATTACCGTGGTCGCGACGGGCGCGTGCGCAGCGATGGTGTGCGGTACCGGCTCGTGGCCACGGCCACTCCAAGCCCGAACGAGTTCATCGAACTGCTGGCCTACAGCGCCTTCCTCGGGATCATGGATGTCGGGCAGGCGAAGACGCGATTCTTCAAGCGCAACAGCGAGAAGGCCGATCAGCTGACGCTACTGCCGAGCCGCGAGCGCGATTTCTGGATGTGGGTGGCGAGCTGGGCCCTGTTCGTGCAGAAGCCGTCCGACCTCGGCTTTTCCGATGACGGCTATGAACTGCCGCCGATCGACCTGCGGTGGCACGAGATTCCGGCCGACCACTCCGACGCCGGCACCACGCAGGACGGCCAGATGCGCCTGTTGAAGCACCAGGCGATCGGCGTGGTCGACGCCTCGCGCGAGAAGCGCGAAAGCCTGCCCGCGCGCCTGGCCAAGCTGATGGAACTGCGCGAGGAAGACCCGAGCGCCCACCGCGTGCTGTGGCACGACCTCGAGGACGAGAGGCGAGGCTTGGAGGACGTGATTTCGGGCCTTGCCACGGTGTACGGAAGCCAGGATCTCGAGGAGCGCGAGAAGCTGGTCACCGCGTTCAGCGATGGGCACCTGCAGGAGCTCGCCGCCAAGCCCGTGATGCTCGGTAGCGGCTGCAACCTGCAGCGGCACTGCGCCTGGGCGATCTACCTCGGGATCGGCTTCAAGTTCGCCGATTTCATCCAGTCCATCCACCGCCTGCAGCGCTTCCTTCAAACCCGAACGGTTCGCGTCGACCTCATCTACACCGAGGCCGAGCGCGAGGTGCGGCGCACGCTGGAGCGCAAGTGGGCGCAACACAAGGAGCAGGTGGCCAAGATGACAGCCATCATTCGCGAGTTCGGCCTGTCGCACGCGGCCATGATCAAGACCCTGTCTCGTGCCATGGGCGTGGAGCGGGTAGAGGTGAAGGCCAAAGGCGGCGAGTTCGTCTGCGTCAACAACGATTGCGTGGCTGAAACGCGCGGCATGGAGAGCAACAGCGTCGGCCTGATCCTCACATCGATCCCATTCAGCACGCAGTACGAGTACAGCCCGAATTACGCCGACTTCGGCCACACCGACAGCAACGCGCACTTCTTCTGCCAGATGGATTTCCTGGTGCCGGAGTTGCTGCGGGTGCTGCAGCCCGGCCGGCTGGCGGCGATCCACGTGAAGAACCGGATCGTTCCCAGCGGAATGGTTGACGGCATCGGGTTCCAGACCGAATACCCGTTCGATCTCGACACGATCGAGTGTTTCCGCCGGCACGGCTTCCACTTCATCGGCCGGAAGACGATCGTCACCGACGTGGTGCGCGAGAACGCCCAGACCTACCGGCTTGGTTGGAGCGAGCAGTGCAAGGACGGCTCGCGCATGGGGTTCGGGCAGAACGAGTATCTGCTGGTGTTCCGCAAGGCGCCGACCGACGGCAGCAATGGCTACGCCGATGTGCCGGTAGTCAAGGACAAGGCCCGATACACGCGGGCCCGCTGGCAACTCGACGCCCATGGCTTCGCACGCAGCAGCGGCAACCGGCTCGTGACGCCGGAGGAATTCGAGGGGCTGACGCACGAGCAGATCTTCAAGCTCTTCCGCCAGCACAGCCTGCAGAACCTCTACGACTTCGAGCACGACGTGCGCATCGGCGAGTCGCTCAGCGACAAGGGCATGCTGCCGACGAGCTTCATGCTCCTGCAGCCTCAGAGCTGGCACCCGGATGTCTGGACCGACATCACCCGAATGCGCACGCTCAATGGCGCCCAGTCGGCCGCCGGCCGCGACATGCACCTGTGCCCGATGCAGTTCGACTTGGCCGACAGGGCAATAGAGCAGTACAGCAACAAGGGCGATGAGGTCTACGACCCCTTCGGCGGGCTGATGACCGTTCCCTACCGGGCGGTGCTGCTGAGCCGGCGCGGCCGTGGCTGCGAGTTGTCGAAGGCCTACTTCCTCGACGGCGTCGCCTACTGCGAGGCCGCTGTGCGAGAGATGTCCATGCCTGACCTTTTCGGCATGCTCGAGTGCGAGAAGGAGGCTGCATGAGCGCCGGAACCAAACCTTGGCAGCAACCAGGCTACACCTTCAGCATCGGCTGGCCGGCGGGATATGAGCCGGTACTGGCCGAGCAGTCTGTCAACGACAAGCGCGCCCAGGGCCGCGCCAAGCAGGCTGCCGGCCAGACCGCGCGCCGCATCAAGGCAGCCGACAACGGCGTTGCCTACGGCGTCGGGACCATCCCCGGCCTGTCACGGAAGTCGCTCGCCTGCGACCCGGCTAAGGCAGGACTTATCAAGAAGGCGAGCGGTCTGTGAGCATCGGATTCGTCTACATCCTGGTGCACGAGTTCATGCCGAACGTCTACAAGATCGGCTGCACCGAGCGTTCCCCGCACACAAGGGCGGAAGAGCTCTCGCGCAGCACGTCGGTTCCATCGTCGTTCGACGTGCTTTGCTACCTGGAGTGCCGCGACTTCCTACAGGTCGAACAGGCCGCACACCGGTACATGTCCGCCAACAGGATCAACGAGAACCGTGAGTTCTTTCAAGACGACATCGACAAGGCGATCTCCTACCTCTATCACCACCCGAGCCGGCTCTCGTTTTGTATCGTCAATGCCTTTCCCGTGGAAGGGGCAGATCACTCGCTGATTCACGTCGCCGGCCAGTTAGACGGCGAGGTGTACGTAGACCGGTTGCCGAATCCTTGGACGCAAAAACGGGAGGAGGCCAAAGACATCGAGGTCGGCCCAGAAGCGGCAAAGGTCATCGAGGCCGCAAAAAGCAATCGGGAGTTTGAGTGAATGGCCCGCATCCGCACGATCAAACCCGACTTCTTCCGGCATAGCGGCCTGTTCCGTGCCGAACGTGAAGCTGGCCTGCCCCTGCGCGTCGCCTTCGCGGGGCTGTGGACTGCAGCTGACCGTGAGGGCCGATTCAAGTGGAAGCCCGACGAGCTCAAGCTGGACTGCTTGCCGTTCGATGAGGTCGACTTTTCACGCGTGCTCGACGCGTTGCGAACGCGTGGCCACATCGTCAAGTACACGGTGGCAGGCGTCGAATACGGGTGCATTCCGTCGTGGAAAGACCACCAGATCATCAACAACAAGGAAACCCGGTCAATTCTCCCATCCCCGGAGGAAAGTTCAGAAGAATCAAATACTTGCACGCGTGAGGCACGCGATGAGCACGCGTCGCAGTCGCGTCTTTTTCTTACTCAAGGGGAAGGGAAGGGAAAGGAAGGGGAAGGGAAGGGAAAGGAGATTCCGCCGAACGCCACGCGTCCGACGGCCCCGCTCACAACACCTGCCCCGGTTCCGTCTGCTGAAGCCAAAAAGCCTGCCAAGGCCCCGGCTCCAACAGCCGCACTGTGGCAGGCCTATGCCGACGGGTACTACAGCCGATATGGCTGCCCCCCAGTCAGGAACGGGAAGGTGAACGGCCAGCTGGCGCGGGTGCTCGAGCGGCTCGGGGCTGACGAAGCCCCGTTGATCGCTGCGTTCTATGTCGCCAGCGACAACCCGTACTACGTCCGAGAGATGCACGCAGTCGACCACTTGCTCCGCGACGCAGAGAAGCTGCGCACGCTTTGGGCGACGGGTCGAAGCGAAGGGGCACCGAGGGCGAGCAGAAGCGCGGGCATTGATGTCGACGCACGCAACGCAGAAGCCCGGCGACTGCTCGGGTTCGACACCCAGGAGACGGTCGATGGTTAAGGCCGACTACGACGAATTCAGCTCGATGCTCGACGCTGTATGCAGCCTCCTCAGTCGAGGCAGCTATATCCCCAATGGGGCGAATACAGCGTTGTTCTTCCGCGCACTCGCTGCATATCCCATCGCCGACGTCAGGGCCGCATTCGACGCCCACGTACGCGACCCGCAGCGCGGCAAGTTCGTGCCGACCCCAGCTGATGTCATCGCCCAACTTGACGGCTTGGCTGCCAACGACGGGCGCCCCGACGGAGACGAGGCTTGGTCGACAGCGCTGCTGTCCGCCGACGAGCGGGAAACGGTCGTGTGGACCGAGGAGATGCAGGAGGCGTTCTGCATTGCACGGCCAGTGCTCGATGCCGGCGATCGCGTTGGTGCCCGCATGGCGTTCCGTGACGCCTACAACCGCATGGTGGAGGAGGCCCGCAAAGCTCGCCGCGGCGCGACGTGGTCGGTATCCGAAGGCTTCGACGTCGCGAAGCGAGGGGAGGCGATCCGCAAGGCTGTGGCCGCCAACCGGCTGCAGGGTGAGCATCTGCACGCACTTCCGGCTCCGGCTATGACGCTCCAGCAGCTGGCGTACGACGCGCCGGCACCGAGTGCGACACCCAAGGAGATCAAGGCCCGCCGCCGGCTGCGCGAGCTTTTCGACCAACTGCGCGCGGCTGGCGACGCCCCCAGCTCGGATGCCGAGGCCAAGGAGCAGACCGCAGCCGCCAAGGCGGACGTGGCCGATCGCATCGCGGCATACCTCGAGTCCCAGCGCGGCCCGGATGTCTCTGAGCTCGGGGAGTACCGGGCGCCGGACCTGCAGAACCTGCCGCCAGCGATGAGGAGAGCGGAATGACCTACTCGGATGTTCGCCGGCAACTCGCAGCTCAGCGCGACCTGGACTCTGCGCAACCATCGCTGCCGGCAGACGGTCCGACGCTGCCACCGCCCAGCGTGCGGCAACGCCTGAAGCAGATCCGAGACGACTTGGCGCAGCGCGTCGGCGAGCCGCCAAAGCCGCAAGGCGAGGAGCAGCAGTGATGGACGCCTACGAGCAGGGTTTCGACCGCGGTGAGCGCGAGGCATTCCAGGACAGACACGTCGGCCCGCTCAAGCCGCGTCCCTGGAAGGTCGACGGCGACTACTGGCTCGGGTACTGGGACGGCTACACGCCGCGCGCCAGGGAGTGGGGAAACGTCGCGCCGGTATCGCATGCCAGACCCGCAGTTGTGGAGGTTTCGTATGGCTGAGCTAAGCAAGGAATTGCGGGCGGATGCCCTGGAGATTTCGGCTTCGGCCGGCGACGTGAGGAGAGCGTGATGACGGCACCACTCAAAGGCATCGTTTCGAGGGCGACACTGCGGGCCACTGTTGCCCGGATGGTTGCGGAGGAGAACCTGCGGGGCCTGCGCATCGTGCTCGGGCACGTCGAGACCAAGATCTCGCAGGCCGAGCTGATCGGCTGGCGGCCGCTGGCCGAGTCCTGGGAGCAGGACAAGCGGTGGGTGACAGCTCAGATCCACAAGGTGATCGAGCAGGTCGGGGTGGCGGCATGACGCACCGCTCCAACTCCATCCAACTCGCGACGACAGAGGCCCGCTGCAACCCGGCCGGCAAGTGCGGGACGCAGAAGACTTGCGCGCGCTGGCTCGCAGAACTGCCGCCCACGGGTGCCAAGTTGCTGAGCGCTGGCATGCCATCCGGCTGGATGGGTTGCTACCACTACATCGATGCACATGCACTGCGCAAGAACGCACCACCGAAGCCGCCGCCCAAGCCGGCAGTGAAGGGGATCGCATGATCCGCTTCACCATCCTCGGCGAAGCGGCCAGCAAGGCAAACAGCCGCGAGATCGTCACCATCGGCGGTCGGCCGTCGTCGATCAAGTCGAAGAAGGCGCGCAACTACGAGGCCGACGCGTTGCGGCAGATCCCGCCGGCCGCACGGCAGCGCCTCGAGGGCCCGGTGCGCGTCACGCTGCGGATGTGGTACGCCTCCGAGCGCCCCGACCTCGACGAGCACGTGGTGCTCGACGTCATGCAGGACCGCTACGGCAAGGCGCCCAAGGACGCCGCCGGCAGAGCCATTGGGCCGCGGCCGTTGATCCAAGCCGGCGTGTACCGCAACGACCGCCAGGTGCGCGAGAAGCACGTCTTCCACGCCATCGATCGCAAGAACCCGCGGACCGAAATCATCGTCGAGCCGTTGATCGAGCTGGCACAACAAACCAGCCTCCTGGAGACCTGCACCTCATGAACACGCTGTCCGACCGAGTGGTCGCCTTCTACGACGACAACCCCGACGAGGAACTCACCAAGGATGACGCCCAGGTGAAGTTCGACGCACGCCGCGGCGCAGTCGAAGCCGTCTTTGGCCTGCTGACGCAATCCGGCTTCCTGATCGAGGACCGCGAGCGGAGCGGGCGTGGCGTTGTAGGCGCGCCTCGCAAGGTGTGGAGGAAGGCGCCGTGAGCGATATGCCGAAGGCCAAGGTGCGAGGTGGCGGCTATTACTCCGGCAACCAGCAGTTCGCCGGCTGCGGGCTCAAGCGCAGTTGCGGCCGCTGCTCGAAGCATGTGCAGGTGCTGGGTGGCGGCAAGCGGGCGCCGTATGGCTGGGTCTGCGCGGCCTGCAAGGGGCCGGCGAAATGACGGTGGTCTGCAAGCCTGTGGGCCCCGGCAACTGGACCCCGCTACGGCTGACCTACACCGGCCGCCGCACGGCTCCGATGCTGGTGCGTGTCGGCGAGCGATTCACGTTGGGTGGCGTCGCGTGGCGGATCTGCCGCGTGCTGCCGTAGGAGAAGGAGAGAGCGATGCATCGATCGTTGCAAGCGTGGCTGGATGCCTGCGAGGCTGTGGATCAGGCGGCCATTGCGGAGGAAGAAGCAGAGATCAAAGCGTGTTGGGCGTCGTTGCCGACGAGGCTGCGGCAGGCCACGGCCGCAGACATCAGGGTAGGCGCGTTCATCTGGTACCCGCAGCGGCGAAAGGACTATTCGCTGAAGCGCCTCGGCAAGCCATGCGCGGACTGGATGGTCGAAGCCAGGGCCTGGGAGTACGTCATGGAGGTGCTCCGCCCGTCGGACCCGTGGAAGGCCTACGTGTCCCACAACGGAAGCCGCCTCGGACTTCATGGCGCTTACGTCGAAGCAGGAGATTGACTATGCGACCGAAACCGAAGATCACCCCGAACTGGGCCCGGCTCATCGATGACCTCGTGGCCGCCGGGCAGGACCTGCAGGAGATCGGTGCGGCGATGGGCTACACCCAGGTGACGCCGAAGATGCTGCAGTTCCTGCGCATGGGTGCCGAGCCGATGGAGCGCCGGGCAGCGGCGCTGATGGCGCTGTGGTGCAAGGTGATGAAGCTCAAGCCGGAGAACGCGCCGCGACTGGTGCTGCAGCACGGCGCGAAGGCGGTGGAGTTGGAGCCAGAGGTGACGCCAGAACCGAAGCGCAAGCCAGGGCCGAAGCCGGGGTGGAAGAAGGCGCTGCAACGTGACGCGAAGGAGCCAGCATGAGCGCACTCCGATCCCCCGACTGGTCGCGGATGCTCGACGACATCATCGCCTCCGGCATGAACGAGCGCGCCATCGTCGATCGCCTCGGGCTCACCGAGCTCTCGCCCCAGCTGCTGCGGCACTACGCCGCCGGCGTGCAACCGAACTTCCCCCGCGGCTTCGCGCTCTACGTGCTCTGGATGGAGGCGATGGACAAACCGGAGAGCGACATCCCGTGGATCGACTACGTGCCCCCGCACCGCGCCGAGGGCAACGGACAGATGACGCTGACGCAGAAGTGCACGGCCTGCGGCCAGAAGATGCGCGGCCGCATCCTCGAGCGGTGGCAGCAATTGCAGATCCACCACGAGACCCACGGCGACCGGGCGGTGATGCCGTCGTGGCTGGATCCGGCTAGTGCAGCCCGGACCGCGAAGGCGGCGAAGGCGCTGGGGTTGAAAGCGAAGGGCGCGCGGCGGGTGAAGCGCGAGACGGCAACGGAGGAGAACTGACCATGTGCAAGTGCACGCCTAACATGCTGACGCCGTTCTGCGTCCCGAGGCAGCCGCCGCAGCCAATTCCCGGCGCAATCCTCCTCCGCGAAGTGCCAGAGGGCGCGCAACTGATCACCTGCGGTGACCAGTTGGTTCTTGTTGCGCCTGGGCAGCCGGTGAGCTTTGTCACACCCGCCGGGCTCGTCCCCATTTTCGGGCAACAGCCGATGAAGGCAGGTGTGTGATGGCGAGCTCTAAGCTAGACAAGCCGGGCTCGCCTCGCCCGCTGACTCCTCGGCAAGAGTCATTCGTCCGTGAATACCTCATCGACCTAAACGCAACCGCCGCGTACAAGCGCGCCGGCTACTCGGCGAAGGGCCACGCGGCCGAGGTTGAGGCAAGTAAGGTACTGAGAAACCCTGAGGTGGCAAAAGCAATTGCCGCAGCGCAGCAGGAGCGGGCTACGCGAGTTGAGATCCAGGCAGACCGAGTGCTTCAGGAGTTGGCGCGCATCGCGTTCTTCGATCCGCGAAGCCTGCTGAACCATGACGGCACACCGAAGCAACTGCATGAACTAGACGACGATGCCGCAGCGGCGATTGCGGGCTTAGAGGTGTTAGAGGAATTCGACGGGCATGGCGCTGAGCGTGTGCAGATCGGCGTGGTCAAGAAGTACAAGATCGCCGACAAGGTGCAGGCGCTGACGAACGCGATGAGGCATCTTGGGATGTTCAACGACAAGTTGATGCTTGAGGGCCGCCTCAAGGTGATGGTCAAGGACTTCACTGGCCGCAGGAAGTGGCCAGGGGAGAGCGACGATGGCAAGCGTTGAACTGCGATACGCCCCCCAGGGGCCGACGCTGGAACGCTACATCGAGTCCACAGCGCCGCGAACGTTCATCATGGGGCCGTTGGGGTCAGGGAAGACATCGGCGTCGTGCTGGAAGGTGTTCCGTGGGATCCTGGGCCAGGCGCCAGATGCGCACGGCCGACGCAAATCAAGATGGGTCGCGGTTCGGAACACTTATGGTGAGTTGTTCTCAACGACCATCAAAGACTGGTTGGAGATGTTCGAGCACCTCGGCCCGTTCGTGAAAGGCGGCAAGGAGCCGCCGACGCACCGGCTGGAGTTTGATCTTGAGGACGGAACCATAGTAGACGCCGAACTCATCTTCATTGCGCTTGATCGAGATGAGCACGTTCGCAAGTTGCGCGGCCTGCAACTCACTGGAGGTTGGCTGAACGAAACGAAGGAGTTGCCTTTCTCCATCGTTGAGATGCTCGACATGCGCGTCGGCCGCTACCCGCAGGAGGTCGCGCCGACTTGGTACGGCATCTTTGGCGACACCAACGCCCCGGACACAGATCACTGGTACTACCGCCTCGCCGAGGAGGAGAAGCCCGAGGGCTGGCTGTTCCTGCGGCAGCCGGGCGGCCTCACGCGCGCCGACAAGGATTCACCGTGGGTCGAGAACCCGCTGGCCGAGAACGTCCACAACCTGCCACCGGGCTACTACCTCAAGGGTGCCCAAGGCAAGAAGGAAGACTGGATCCTCGTCAACCTAGCAAACGAGTACGGCTTCGTCAAGGACGGCAAGCCGGTCTATCCGGAGTACCGCGACAGCGTGCACTGCCGCGAGTTCGAAATGGTGAAGTCGCTGGGTCTGTACATCGGTCTGGACTTCGGGCTGACGCCGGCCGCGGTCTTCGGGCAGCAGACGCCGGCGGGCCAGTGGCGATGGGGGCGCGAGCTCGTGACCACGGACACCGGCATCATCCGCTTCGCTGGCGAGTTGAAGTTGGTCATGGCCGAGCACTTCCCCGGCTGGCCCATCAAGGGCATCACCGGTGACCCGGCTGGGGATCAGCGGCAGGCCGGCGACAGCGAGGAGCGCACGGTGTTCCAGCTGCTCAAGGCGAACCAGATCCACGCTGAGCCGGCGCGTACCAACGACTTCGCGATCCGCACCGAGGCGGTGGCCTCGGCGATGCGCCGCATGATCGACGGCGAGCCCGGCTTCCTCATCCACCCCCGGTGCAAGGTGACCCGCAAGGGCCTGCAGGGCGCGTACTGCTTCAAGCGCGTGGCGGTGGCCGGCGCAGATCGCTACCGGGATGCCCCT
>JACCDR011876847.1_pt1 | contig 10180 bp, 3 predicted proteins | sample 7446431 | NCBI WGS metagenome assembly JACCDR01 (sample SAMN15323443, study PRJNA562643) | freshwater metagenome | isolation source: river surface water | place: USA:Blue River Watershed | collected 2017-08-17 | reverse complement strand
TCCACGCTACCAAGGAACTGATAATAATCGTTCTCTGCGAAACCCTTCACCGAAGTGCCAGACATAGTCACCGCAGCGTATTCCGGGAGCGTAGTAAGTTCTTGGTACAATTTATTGAATAAACCAGGATCCGCTTTCATCAATGCCCGCACAAAGGGGTGCAGTATCTCATGCAAGGCTGTCGTAGAAACAGCATCAGCCTTGACAAAAACGTGTATCGAATTGTCGTCAGGGTTGAAAAAGCCATTCACCGGCGTATTGGCTCCTAATTGCAAGGTCGCCGTCGAATTGTAGGCGTTTCGGATGTCGTTTTGGTCCTGATAGTAGTAAACGTTGAACTGGCCGTAGTTGGCCATTGCCTTCAAAGCTTTTTCTACGACTCGGTAGAGTCCTCTGAACTGGGAAGGGACGCTTCTGGCGTCGGTGTATCTTGCTCCGCCTGGATAGTCGCGAGCTGGCCGAGCAGGAACTGCTTCTTCTCTGACTCCTCCATCGCGTGCACTGCCTTGGTCGCTTCCGCCAACTTCTGCTCCTTGTCCTGGTTGGATGTTTTGATCTCGTTCAGATCCAATTTGGGCTGCTGCTCCATTGATGATGTCTTGTGGTGTAAGTTGATAAGGTACTCCAGTCATTTCGGCCAAAGCCTCTCCTTTGCTTATGCCTGGCCTTGTCTCAAACATATCCGAAGCTCCTGAAATGAGATCCTCATATTTAGAGAATATCGTTTGTACCTCTGATTGTTTTTTGTCAAACAGCAATTTAGCAAAAGCAACGTCAGTATCGGTAAATTTTGCCGTCCTATTCTCGTCGAACATATCAGACTGCCCCAAGTATTCATCGATATCCTTGCTATTCGCTGTTCTAGTTTCATAGATCAGAATCATTGCATTCTGAATCTGCTCAATTAGCGATTCTGAAGGAGGAACAGCAAATATCTTTGGCATTGATTTTATAATGCCTTGCTGAAGTGCCGATGGTAGCGAATCAAAGACCCTACGCAACTGAATGTCCCCACCATCAAAAAGAAAATGCAAGATCAGGTCTGATACGTCGTCGATCCCTTTTGGGGTGATGGTGCCAGTCTTCTTAGACACCATTGTTTCGTACTGCGTGGGGGAGATAAATTCGGGAACAAGTATTTTTGCTATTTTAACAAAATTCTTACTGATATTATTACGCAGAGTATCGTCCTCATTCTGGAGCAATGCCTGCGCAATTTCCTGCTTAGCCTTGAATGGGATTCGACGTGAAGTTTGTACTGGGTCTATTCGTCTAAGTCCTCCCGTCTCTAAATCTTTCACATCGTAATTACCAAGCTCAATGGCTGTCTGATCGTCTACGTTCAGTTCTCGTACCAGTACAGGATTAGACATACCTTTCACCTGCGCAGGATCAATACCAAATTCCTTGGCCTTTGCAATCAATTCACTACGGTACCGGATTTTTTTCATCCCGTAATGCTTCTTAATTGCAATCGCTCGGTTATTGCCTTGGATAACTTCGCCCCGACTATTCACTACTGGAGCCCCGGTGTAGGGGTTGGGAGCCGCAGCAATTCGCCCAAAATCAATATCGTTCGCAATGCTGTCAGACGCCGCCATTCCAGCCATATCATTACGCTCCTTTGGTTGTGCTTCAGGAATGAAGTGCATAGGATTGCGCTCACCTGAGTTCGTGTGACTTGGCTGCACCTGGTCGGCTTCAACTACCCGATACTTGAATTTCTCCATCTTGCGACCAGCCACAAACTCAATCTCGCCATCGGTTCCAGTAAGACCAGGTAACGGCTCTTGTCTCAGGTATTCAATGCCATCGATTTTCTTGTCTTGAGGTGTTGCCTCTATCGTGGGCTCGTCTGTCACAATCGGTTCGCTGTCTAAAGTGGTAGTAGTCACTGAAGAACCAAGACCCTTCGCTGTACGCGCCGCTGCCAGGGTGAATTCTGCTTCTGCTCGATCAAGCCCTTCGGCTTGAAGCATGGCAATGCCTTCCTCGTAGTATTTTTTATTCAGATCAGCAATCGATACAAGTATCTCCTCTCCAGATTCTTTCATCTTCACCCGATAATACTCCGCTACATCCTCGTCTTCATTCTGATCAACGTCAGTCCCTACCACGGTTCCCACCTGGCCCATCGCAGTCGTCACCTCACTTCCTACTCCTACATCAAGTTTCTTTGCTACCTCTGAGGCAATGGTAGCTGGAGTGGTAGCTGTAACCTCTGGCGTAGTTTCTGGCTCAGGTGCCGGCTTAGGCGGCGGCTTTACCTCCTGATCTCCAGTTGCTTCAATTCTAGCCTTTGGAATAGCGTCCCTATGAAGGTTTGCTAAATCAAGCTCAGGATTCATATCCTTCTTGGCGAAGATTTCGGAATAGTGCAGCTTAGCAGCCTTTGGTAGTTTCGCCAGGATTTTGTTGCGATTTGGCGAAGAATAAGCGTTGTTCAGGGATTCTACCTGAAACTGAGATGGGCTTAAACTTGCAGCTACCGACCCAAACAATCCCCCCAACGTCTCCTCAGCTACGTTATCCAGTACGTCTTGAGAAAGGTTGATCTGCATTTCTTCCCCTGGCTTAAGCATCGACTTATTGACCAGGTATTTAACGCCAGCATCTACGCCAGCTTCTGCAGCACCTTCTACCACACCCTCTTTGATCATGTTGCGACCAAACTCCATTGTGGCTTTTACTGCTGACCGTATGGCAGTCGCAGGGGCTATTCCTTCGGCAAGTTCTTTGGCCAAGGTTTGAATAGCTGCCTTGTTAGTAATCCCCATGAGTTGCTGCTCCATTGGATTGATCACCGTGGATAGCATACTCATCCCCAGAGAAGCCAGAGAAGCATAACGCTCAGCCGCCGCCTGGTTGGTAGGCCCTAACTCAGTTATGGCGGAATTGTAGAGCTTATTGTAAGTAGACGCTGTATTTATTGAAACAGTAGTCGTCTTTGATCCAAGATTCGAGAGGATTGATCCTGCCTTGCCAAGCTTCGACCCGAGCCCAGCTCCGGTCATACCTAAGCCCATCTGCATGGCTCCCCCAATAATTACATCGGTAGCGGTATAGGGGTTAATAGTTTGGCTCTTGATCTCAGGGTTTTGGGCGTCAAATTCTTTGATGACTGCATCCACCCGTTTTTGATCACGGACTCGATACCCACCCTGGCGCGTAGCCACTGACACAGGTCTGCCGCTTTCGTCTACCAATACCCTGAAATCGCCAACATCAGCATAGCGCTGGCCCACCAATTGAGTGCGGTTGGAGGGAGTGGCTGTCTTGGAATTAAGTGCAGGATCCAGCGTCCGCTCCATCCATTCTACCGTAGCATCGAGGCCATTGTATTTTTTACCGGTCAACCAGCGTTCCATACCAGCAGCAGCCCGTACAAGCCCGGTGCCGAGATCGAATATTTCTTTGGTAGCCGCAGGGAGTACGGAGCTTTTATCAATGCCCGAAACGCCCGACATTTCCAGCATATCCGCATTCAATTGAGCCTGCTCCTTACGATCCTGAATATCAAAATAATCCTTGAATTTAGGATCGGATTTAGCTTCTTTCTGCTTCTGATCCAAAGTCCAGAATTTGTCCAGTAGAGATTGGTATTCCTGAACATCTGGGTTTTTATAAAGAAGGTATCGATAGTTTGCTGAAAGGTTTCTAAACTCAGGATCCGATGGATCGGTATCCATCATTTTTTTGCTTAATTTCAGGTATTGGCCAATTAAAGGCTTCCCTATTTCTTTTGCTTTAATATCCAAAGCGTTCTTCACATCCTTCTGCATCTCATTGATGCCCTCTACCACAAACTTACCCTCGTTATAAGGGTTATCCCAGCCACGAGCCCGACGTTCTTCTACCATCTCTAGGTAGCTGGGTTTGTTGGCATAAAAATCAAGAACGGCGTCGGTGGGTTTGGCCTGAGCCAGGGTTGCTGCGTCAGGTACCCGGACAGCTTTCTTTTTGACGATTTCTTTATGGTCCTCAAGATACCGAAGGCTGGGCCGTCCCGATTCGTTTACCTGTACAATAGTAGAGCCTGGGCGCTCCTGCTTCATTTGCCGAATAGTCGCCAGGGTTTGTTCCTTCTTACCTGTGCTTAATTCCTGCCCTTCGCGGGTAAAGTTAAAACCAGATAGCGTCCTCTCTAGTGTCAAGCCACTCCCCGTCACCCCGGCCGTACCGACATAATCGGACTCCGAGCCAGAAGCAGAACTCTTTGACGGGGTTTCTTTTTTTTTTACGCCGTAGAACTGCTCGTTGAAAGCTTCAAGGTCCCCTTGATATACTTTATTGCGCAACAGCATGGAATGTAGCTTGCCAGCAGTGGCTGGATCGCTGTTGCGCTCTATAAAAACTTCATAAGGCTGGCTATACCCTATGTTTCTCATGCCCTCGTAGATTCCCTTTCGGAAATCATCTATTCCCTGAACTTTTCCCATCAGTAGTTATTGATGTCGTCTTCCGTATCGTAGACGAAATTTCCATATTGATCAAGCCTTCCCTCGGATCGAGCCAACTCCTCAACCTTGTTGTAAACGCCCCGAGGCAAGAAGTTTTCAAGCTCGTTCATAGTCAATGACCGCCACTGCTTCTTTTCTACACCGTTTTCGTCTTTGGTGATAACCTCCACCCTGGCTACGCCATCAAAGCGTTTATCCCCTTCGCGGAATACTATGCGACCAAGCTTATCTCCGCCTTCGTTTTTATAACCTTCTAAGGCTTTGGATTCGATGTATTTTTTACCTACAAAGTCTTTTGGCAAACCATACTTGGTAACCATTTGCTGGGTGTATACTTTTTCTTCACCTACGTCAGCTCCAGTGCCAACCGAGCGAGACTTAAACACGTCGTAAATCCGCTTCGCTTCAGCATCATCCTTTCCCCCGCCACCTCCACCGCTGGCACTTGGCACAGAATAGTTTCGAAAACTCTTTCCATCCGTGGACTTGACTACACCAGTGCTACCATAAGGTTGAAGAATATCGCGCAATACCGCAGTCTTTACACGCTGGCGTTCTTCAGGATCAACTTCCTGATCACCAATCACCTGGTCGGTTCTGTCTTCCAAGACACGTTTTGTGTAAGGATCTTGTTCAAACAAATCAAGTACGCCGCTGTCGATCAGCTTGTCGATGTCTTTGACTTTGATTTTGCCTGTTTTCGGATCAACTTCGGTGAAAGATCTGATCTTGGTGATGTCGTTGGACTCGGCAAATTCCATGAGACCCCGAGCGACAACTTTACCTTTTCCGGCTTGAGCTATTTCGTTTTCTACCCAGCCGCCGAGTGAATTTTCCACCACATCGCGGAAAGCCTCAGTAGGGTTGACGTATTTACTACCTCCTTTTTCGTCGAGGAAGCCGTAACGGTTTAAAGGTGAGGCAGATATTTTTTTGAGGTTGTCTACAGTAGGGTTGGCATGGTATGAGTTGAGGTACCATTCAGATGCTGCGCCGCCTAAAACTTTCTTGTTCTTTTCAAAATCTTTGGCCGCATCGTCGTACTCAGTTTTCAACTGCATCGAAGCTTGTGCCTGAGTAGCGTAGTCATTCAGTCTTGACTTTAGTTCAAAGTTATCAATCTTGCCATTTTTCAAATCTTCCGCAATGGCATTGTATTGCTCTTGGAGGGCGGGAGAATAGTATCGCCATGAATCGAAGTTCTTGAGTTGTTCGGCGCGTTTATCTTGTTCCTGCTTCGCACGTACTTCGTCTTGGAGTTTACGTTGCCGCTCAGTCCCTACATAGCGTCCGATTTCATCAGCGTTTGAATCCAAGATTGAGGCCAATCCGCGATTCCCTCCACCAAAATATATGCCCTTTGGTTCTGCCATTATGTTGGTATTTCGTTGAGGCGAGCAAATTCGCCATAGTGCTGAATCGCAGCCTGATTATAGGCGTGGGCTGCTTGTAGGGGACAGTCAAAATAGCCTAGGTGTTTTTGTTTGTTATCTAACGCTATCCGTGATCTCCACTTACGCACGTCTTTACGCCAATGTACTCCCTTGAACCCGGATGAATTATTCCTAGCGATTTTCCGGTTTCTTAAGTTTTCCGAGTTACTGCAAATCCGAAGATTCGCCTTTCGGTTATCAAGTGGATTGCCATTTATATGATCTACGAATACACCGTCAGGACAATCCATAATCACCCGGTGCATACGTATAATCTCACGATACCTCTTTCCGAATGGCTTTTTAAAGTGTAAAAACCGCACAGCATATCCTTTGCTATTAATACACCACTTGCCCATTGCCACCAGTCGATCATAATCGACGTCATCCACCAGTGCCACCTTCCCCTGACTCAAAGGAATTTTCTTCATTTTCTCCGTTTTGATTTATTAAATAAACTTTCACGGTTAAAATTAAGCAAAAAAAGCACTTTTCTAGCCAATATTGCCATAATAATTTGATTGATAAACACCTGAGCCTGGCATATCCCGGTTGTCGAACATCAAGCCTTGGCGCTGCGGAATCCAAAATGGGGATTGAGTCTGTTGCGGAACTCCTTGCCCGCGTCCTTGCATCATCCCCATTGACAACCCCCGTAATCCGCCATAAGTGTTTTGGATACCCCCTTCGATCAGCGCCGATTTGGTAGCCGCAGCGTCTTGAAAAGGTTGTGCCTGATTGTAGTCAAACGCTTTGTCCCTGTACTGAGCCATCTGCGATTGAGACTGGCCAAGAGCACCCAATCGTCTTTGGTAGTCCTCCCTTTCTCCAGCGCTGAGATTTTGCAAGCCCCGATTGGTATTGGCCTGGGCCATTGCTCCAGCCAGGAGTTGATTCGCTACTCCCCCACCCGATTGGGCTGCGTTCTGAATGGTGCTGGCTTGCGACTGCATGATCTGTTCTTCAGCCCGACCAGCCGCCGCTGACCTGGCATTCAAATTGATCTGATTTTGACTCAGATTGTCTTGAACTTCCTGGGGAATTCCATAGACAGGCCGCTGAGGATTCATGGCAAAGCCCCGGATCATTTGGAGCAATCCCAATCCAGACTGAGCAAGTGCCGGAAAAAGCAATGGTACCATAGCAAAATTATTTGTTTCCTAACGACGCAATGTACTTGAAAGCTAGGACACTGAACAAATCCGGTGTACCTGTTGGCCACTCTAAGTGGATGGTAGCCGCAAGCGCTTTCACGCTATCTCCTCGAATCAAACCCTCAACGTAAGTCAACCCCGGGGTGAACTTGTCTTTACGCACATCCGCACTCCAAATCTCCTCGCGCTCCACAAACTCTGCGGCTTCAATATCCGTACGCCCGTCAGCCCATAGGTAAATCATTGCCGGACACTCGCCGCGGACTTGCATGGCCATCCAACGTTTCTTGGTCGCGTAATTGGCATTGGCCTGATAAACAATCCTTGGCTTATGCTGAACTCCAAAAAACTGAGCAGGCAAAGACTCGTCTGCTTTCCAGTTAGCCCCAGCCTTAAAAAATGATAACACGTTGTTTACTGCACATGCCCAATCAGGATAAAACTCCAGAGGTGATTGCCAGCGCCTCATTTCAGGATTGTAAACCATTGTTTTGGCCGCTCCGTCGTCAATTTGATCGTAGCGATTCGGGAATTTCTCAATGATAAAACTCGTGATCCCTTCACAGTAGACGCTGCCAGCCATTGCCGAAGGAACATAAAAAATGAATGAGCCCACCTCAGCAGTTTCCCAAACTACGGTATTGCCTACTGTCAAGCGGATTCCGTCACCTGCTTCCATTTCGTTGAGGGTGATCCGATAGGTGAAAGACCCTGGAAGGCTTGGCAGATTGGTCGTCCCCTGCCCTACTGTATTCTCGTAGAAAAGCTCAGGGCGGTCGATAACGTATTCTGGCGCAGTCTCAGGAGCCAACTGAGGGAAGCTGATCAGATACTCATTACGAATCGGATCAACAACCCCAATTACCCTGGATCCTGCCTTACGGGTCCTGATGCCCATCTTGCGAAAATAATTTCGCATTTTCAGATCAGAGATAGGCATTATACCATTGCTGTCGTATTTGCACACATGGCCTTTCAGTGCATCAAACCAATAGACCTGGCCATCGGATTCGGCTACACTTTCAGGATTGATGGTACCGTATCCCCCATGGAGGTTGTTGATTGCACCAATGACGGAACCGGTAGTTGCAAGAATTACGTTGCCCGCCTCATCCAGTACCTGAGTTTTCTCCAGATAAATGGAAGCTGTTTCGTTTTCGCAAATCGCCAACATAACGTTCCCATAATCATTCCCTGAGCTGGCATAGATCAGCTTGTTGATTGGCCCATTACGCTCCTCTACCTCCACCTGGTCAAGCACAAGAAAGGTAGAAAGCCCCATAATCTCGGACTGCTGCTGATATGGCCCGGAGTAGACGATGGAGTTGGGTCGGTAGTTGGAAGCTGCAACCGGTACCAACCAGCCCCGGCCAATATCCTGGCTCCAGTCCTGCCAGCGCAGATCATTCAGCGCCATCACCTCCACCCCAATATCCCCAGCTCCCGTCTCTCTACTTTTTACCCATACATCGCCCATGAGTACCCCCATATCTCGCTCAAAAGTGCGGTTGGATGTGCCAGGGTTTAGGATCGCGATAGTCTCTCCTATCTCGTAGAAAAGCTCATTAAAATCGGTTTTTCGTGGAGTGTATACCTCAATCAGTGCTACGCGCCAGGGATTACTCACTGAGCTAAGATCGCCCAAGTCTTTGGCCTTGGTGAATACGTATTTGCCTTGGGTGTCGGTAACTGCAAGGTTTAGCGCTGAGGTGTCGTCAGAATTGGCCGCAAACAAAATATCTCCTTCTAGATAAGCATAGCCCAATCCATCGCTATTTAATTTCTCCAAACTCCAGGCAATAGCCGTTGTTTCCGTCACAGAATAGGTATCCACATAAGTCAAAGTCCCGTCACTGTCTTTGTTGACGTACTTTACCTCCGGGCAGAAGGTTTGAAGGAAAAAGTTATGAGTAGCGGATTTGGTGCGAACGATGGCCGCTGATACTGCCCACGTCGGGATGAATGTTGGGTAACGCAATTTGAATTCAATTTCCGAAACATAGGTTTCTTGACTGAATTTTCGGATTGGAGTAGATGCAGTCCAGCGCTTATCTGTAATTACCCCAGAAGTACGCCCACCGTGATCAAAAAAAACAATCCCAAATTGGTAACTGGAGTTTAGTTTCCAAATTTGCAGGTTGTCGGCTCCGAATGCAGAGGTATTGCCAAGCCCGTAAACTTTTGGAGTTTGGTTTGAATATTCAAGAGCCACAGAATTCCCGATTCCCCCGCGCCCTGAACAAGGAGAACCTATGTATTCATAATAGGTATCTACAACATCTCGCCAATCATTCACGTCTGTATCCAAGATAAGTAGTGAATTCGGAGAGACTGTCACTTCATTCGGGTACCCATTTTTGGAGTACGATAACCCAGTGAGGTAATATCCTGCAACAAGAGGATCGTCACTGGTCACGCGAACAAGGATGGTATTGTACTTTTTCTTATTGAATGGATTAATACCACCAAGACTTCCCTTACATTCAATCTCTATCAGCCAGTATTTACCATTAAGGAAAGGGGTAGCTTCCGCTTCGACTTCCCGGTAAAGAGGTGTGAGTTCTAAATCAACACCGCTCGCTGGATCATAACCAAATCGGTTATTACCAAGAAATAATCGGTTGCGAGCTGCTTCTAGGCATTTGGCCGTCACTGGCACATTGTCAAAATAGCGAGCCGTTTCTTCATCACTGATAGCCGATCCTGCTTTGGTATTCAGAAAAAAGGTATTCACCTGATCGTTACCAAGACGATGCTGCTGAAGCAAGTTTGGATCGGAAACTTCTTCAAAGACATACCATGACCCGGTATTCGTTTTCCTTACACAGAACTGAACTTTCGTTACTAAATTCGGAATGGCTTCGGGAAGTGGTACGGTAACGGAAACCGCATCGTAATCCCAGTCTGGGTCGTCATCATTGTCGTAGCGAATCAATTTTGAATATGGAGAGAGTGGGCTTACTTCACCATCTTCGTACACGTACCGGTAACAAAATTGGAAGCAGTGATTGCGAAGTAAGTTAGTGACCTGGTCGGGGATTTCAGGGAATTCATTGGATTTGACAAAAGCAACGCCCACCGGGATTAGCGGAGGCCTGCGCATGAGTAAAATATCCTGCGATACCAAGCCTGT